>Ga0209991_10000429_pt1 | contig 18798 bp, 17 predicted proteins | sample ChitaG_FD_183167 | JGI IMG/M metagenome (GOLD analysis project Ga0209991, IMG submission 183167) | Deep subsurface microbial communities from South Pacific Ocean to uncover new lineages of life (NeLLi) - Chile_00310 metaG (SPAdes)... | ecosystem: Environmental > Aquatic > Marine > Oceanic >... | reverse complement strand
AAACCGACTCATCTACCGACCATGGAGCCAGCGGTCAGATTCGAACTGACCACCGGCGGTTTACGAATTCTAGGCCTGATGTGCCACCTAGCACCATCAGATAGCATAACGCCTTGTCTGGTCTGGCGTCAAGCGCCAGGTTGTATCTGGCTGTACCACTGGGTGCTAAACAGTTTGTCGGCAAAATGGGTGCCCTTTCTTACTATCACCCTGCTCGTGGGCAGCCTTATAGGGCTTAGGCCTGGTCGAGTTCTGGCGGTTATAGCCTCTGCCTACCGGCAAGGATTCTTAACTCTGTAATAGCCGATTCTAAGTCCACGACGTTGTCCGTTTCGTCTTCAAGGCATAGTTATATCTGAAACAACTACTGGTAAACAAAATGCTCAAGGCAAAGACTTTGTTCAGGCTGGACATTGCCTAAATAAAGAGGCTGGTAAACAATTTTTATAAATTCCCAAAAATTGCCCAAAGGTATTGACACTATTTAGAGAAAGGTTAATAATAAACATAAGACTATAGATGTTAGGGAGTTAAGGCAAAAACTGGGCATTAGCCAGGATGCTCTTGCCCGTGAGCTCGGGATGGAGCTTTGCCTGGTGAGAGAGCTGTGGCCAATTATGATGAGGATAGCATAACTATGGCTGTAGCTGCTGTGCTCAATCTACCTAGAGGGGTGTTTACTGCAGATTTCTCTGGCTCCCTGAGAGCAGGAACAAATGCTATTGTAAGAGCTTGAGTAAACAGGCGGGTACAGTTTAATTGGAGGATTATAGAGGAGAGACGGCATGATTGTTGGTATTCCAAGAGAGATTAAGAATCATGAATACAGAGTGGCATTGGTTCCCGCTGCGGTGAGAGCTTTGGTTGAGAACGGTCATAAGGTGATGGTGGAAAGGTCTGCTGGTGAGGGAAGTGGCATATCTGACGAAGAGTATCTTGAGGCTGAGGCGGTGATTACAGAGTCCCCGGGCGATATTTACAAAGAAGCTGAGCTGATAATGAAGGTAAAGGAACCTCTCCCTCAGGAATATGACTTGCTGAACGAAGGGCAGATATTGTGTACCTTTTTACATCTGGCACCAGCATTAGACCTCACTAAAGCATTACTAAAACAGGAGGTGATAGGGATTGCCTATGAGACAGTCCAGCTGGAAGATGGCTCTTTACCCTTGTTGACCCCTATGAGTGAGATTGCCGGGAAGATGTCCATTCAAGCTGGTTGTCATTATCTACAGAAGGAGAATGGTGGTAGTGGAGTTTTACTGGGTGGAGTTCCAGGCACTAAGCCGGGTAATGTTGCTATCATTGGTGGAGGAACTGTAGGCACCAATGCAGCCAAAATTGCTTCAGGCATGGGTGCTAATGTAACTATTTTAGATACAAATCTTGACAGATTAAGATACTTATCTGATATTCTACAGGGTAGAGTTACCACTTTAGCATCAAACAGCAATAACATTGAAAGCGCCGTGGTCAATGCCGATTTAGTCATAGGAGCCGTATTGATACCGGGGGCTAGAGCCCCGTGCTTGGTCACCAGGGATATGATTAGAAAGATGAGAAAGGGCTCCGTAATTGTAGATGTGGCTATTGACCAGGGAGGCTGCGTGGAGACTTCTGTCCCTACTACCTTTGATAACCCAACCTTTACCGTTGATGGCGTAATTCATTGTTGTCTTACCAACATGCCCAGCGCTGTTGCCCGGACTTCAACATTCGCTTTAGGCAATGCCACCTTCCCTTATGCTTTAAAGCTAGCAAATTTGGGTTACAAGGAAGTATTGCTGTCTGATAATGCATTGAGGAAAGGGCTCAATGTTTTTATGGGAAAACTGACCAATAAGGCAGTAGCTGAGTCGTTGGGCTTGGAGTATACGTGCTCGATATGATATACAATGCGAGTTGAGGATGGTTTTTGGAGGAGATAATCCTGAGAAATGTCAGTTGTTTGAAATGCTTTGATCCGCTTATTAAGATAATAAGGGGGTTGGAGATTGATGCTTGATTTGCTAATCAAGAATGGGAAAATCATGGATGGCACAGGTAATCCTTGGTTCTTTGGGGACGTAGCAATTAAAGATAGCAAAATTGAAAAATTAGGGACTATCGACAGCAGTTCAGCACGACAGGTTATTGATGCGAAAGGGCTTGTTGTTGCCCCCGGATTTGTGGATATTCATAGCCATTCAGATTTTATCCTTCCTCTTGATGAGCATCCTAAAATTCTGTCGCCCCTTGTGTATCAAGGGGTGACAACAATTGTGACCGGAAACTGTGGTTATTCCACGGCACCGATCAATCCGGAAACCCTTGAGTTACTAAAAACATATACCTCTTTCTTGCAAGCTGCAGAGCTTAAGTGGGAATGGCTTGATATGAAAGGATATATGGATTTTATCGAAAGGAGGGGTGTTGCTTATAATGTGGTCCCATTGGCATCCCACGGGGCAATACGTATTACTGTAAAGGGCTTTGAAGGTGGTCCAGCCACAGGCTCTGAAAAAGAAGAGATGGCTAGGCTTGCCAGGGAAGCCATGGAACAGGGGGCCTTTGGCCTTTCTTGCGGGTTAATTTACCCGCCAGGGATGTATTCTGACACCGAAGAGTTAATTGCCATCTGTAAGCCCCTAAAGGATTTCGGAGGCGTATTTACCTCTCATATTCGCGGCTCAAGTGAAACCTTAATATCGGCAACCAAAGAGATTATTAAGGTGGGCAAGCAAAATGGTATTGGCGTAGAACATTCTCATCTGGAGGCTTTTGGTGAGGAGTATTGGCCGAAGATTGACCGTGTTCTAAGTCTTCATGACGAGGCTCGTGCCAGAGGCGTGGATATCACCTTTGATGTTATCCCGTATATAGCTGCTAATACCACGCTTTTAGCTATTTTCCCACCCTGGTCTATCGAGGGAGGGGTAAGTAAGCTTATCGAGCGGTTAAAAAATAAAGAGGTCAGGAGGCGCATTAATGTGGACGTAGAGGAGGCTGTTTCCAGCTGGCCGCCCTGGCTGCCCGGTGCCTGGCCCCACAACCTAGCTAGAGCAACGGGATGGAAGAACATTGTTATTATCTCGGTAGGCATCGCTGTCAACAAGCATCTGGAGGGGAGAAACCTCCTGGAACTGGGAGAGGAAGAGGAGAAGACGCCTTTTGATGCAGTTGCTGATTTGATTATCGAAGAGCAGGGGCAGGTTATGGCGTTGTATATTGGGGTTTCTGGAGACATGAGAGGAGATGAGGGGCTGAGGAAGATAATATCACATCCTCGAGCTTCGATCTGTACGGATGCCATAATCACCGGAAGAGGTCTCCCACATCCGGCAGCGTATGGTTCTTTCCCCAAGGTATTGGGCTATTTTAGCCGTGACCTAGGGCTCTTTACCATGGAAGAAGCTGTCAGAAAGATGACTTCTATAAGCATGCAGAGATTTGGGATAAGGGACAGAGGACTGATAAGAGAGGGATGTTTTGCTGACATAACCATTTTTGATGAAGCTACTGTGGGCGAAAGAGGTACATACTTTGATTCTGCTCACTTTCCTGAGGGGATTAAATATGTTATTATCAACGGAATCCCGGTTCTAGAAGATGGTATATACAACGGCAAGCTCTGTGGCTGTGTTTTACGTAAACAAAGGTAGAAAAGAGTGATTTATTTATATAATGGATATTAGTGCAGCATTGGTGTTCTAAAGAGAGAAGTGGTTGATTAAGAAGTATGATATACTAAAAGTCACTCAGCAAGGAAAGAGCGACTGGAACAATGATTCAGAATACGACGGAAAGGGGTGAGAGATGAAGGTAATATATTATTAACACTGAGCTGACCAAAATCTTATCAGGAGGTTCAAGGTGAAACGCAAAAAGTTATTATCACTAATAAGTAGCATCTGTCTAATATCAATAGTCGGAGTCCTGCCTTTTGTGGGGGGTTGTGCGCCACCAGAAAAGGAGCCAATCAAAATAGGCGCTATTCTATGCCTCACTGGGGTCGTGGCAGAGCTAGGCCCCAAGTTCCAGGCGGGCATCGAGTTGGCACTGGAGGAGGCTAACTATGAAGTTGCCGGCAGACCGATAGAACTTATAGTTGAAGACTCGGCGACTGATGTCACTACGGCTGTTGAGAAATTCAAAAAACTGGTAGATGGAGACAAGGTGCATATTGTCATTGGCCCACTTATGGGCGATTCTCACCTGGCAATGGCACCCTATGCGGCTGAAAAGAAGGTCCTTGTCACGTCCCTGATAAATGGAATGTATGAGGCTGTAAAATATAGGACCTATTTAATCTACCCAACCACCTGTATGGCGCAGACTTATCCGTTCGGCCAGTATTGTCATGACGTATTGGGTTACAACACCATGATCACTATAGGTGCCAACTATGCCGGTAAAATCGCTTATGCAAATGGCGCCGCGAAGGGTTTCGAAGATGCTGGGGGAACTGTGGTTGACCAACTATGGCCAGATGTCGGCACTCCAGATTATAGCCCTTTCATAGCTGCCTTTGGGGAAGCCGATGTTGTCCTCTATGCTCTTGAGGGTCCTGGACCAGTAAGCAGATTTATCTACCAATACCGGGAAGCAGGGAAGACAATGCCACTGGTGACCATCACCCAGGATGGAGACTATACCCCGGAGGCCTTGGCGGAACTTGGTGATATTGCCCTAGGTATTCCAGGCGAATCTTCCTACCCCTGGCAATTAGATACCGCAATCAACAAGAAATTTGTGGCGGCTATAAAAGCCAAGACCGGGGTGGTACCTAGCTGCTCAGAGCAAAATGCCTACACAATGGCTAAGGTAGTTCTAGCCGGGCTAGAGGCTACGGGTGGCGATGACTCGTTCGACAAGCTGTGGCCAGCTATACTTGCGCTCAAAATAGATACCCCGCAGGGTCCTCTGTCCTTTACTCCTGAGGGGGTTGCCATTACAAATATGTATGTTACCCAAGCAGAAAAGGTAGATGGCGAATACAGATTGTCGGCGCCGATTTACACCGTTCACGCGGTGCGCGACTGGAGACTGCCAGAGTAAGCTAGCCAAGGGCAGGTTGGGGAAATCTCAGCCTGCCCTTTTCCCTGACTAATGGCTCAGTGAGTAGAGCGTCACGGGGGATTAACTCCGATGGAAGCAGTCTTATTGACCTTTCTAAACGGGATTTCCTATGGCATGCTATTATTCCTTGTAGCCTCTGGCATGTCTATTGTCATGGGGCTCATGGGTATAATCAATCTAGCTCATGGCGCATTGTATATGGTTGGCGGCTATATAGGTTGGACCATAGCGGTGCAATATGACCTGAATTTCGGGCTGGCTGTTTTCCTAGGTGGGTGTGCTGGTGGGCTTACCGGGTTGATAATAGAGCGCGGCTTCCTACGCCGCCTGTATAAACAACCAAACGAGCAAGTGCTGGTAACCTTTGGCTTTGTCTACATCCTGAGCAACTTATGTGTGTGGATTTGGGGTCCGAGACGTCGGCTCCAGTTTACCGGTGAATCTCTGTCCGGTCTTATCTATCTCGGAAACATACCTTTTCCTGTGACCCGAGTTTTTACTATCATCACCGGAATAGTAGTGGCTGTGGTTCTATGGTGGTTGCAAGATAAAACGCGGTTCGGTGCCATGGTGCGGGCAGGAATGGACGACAAGGAAATGACAACGGGGTTAGGCATAAACCTGGAGCGGGTTTCTATGCTCGTTTTTTTCTTAGCTGCATTCGTAGCTGGGATTGCTGGTGTAGTTGGAGCCCAGTTATTGGGCGTATACAGCTGGCTGAGCACAGATATCTTGGTCTTGGCATTAGTTGTAGTCATCGTTGGCGGCATGGGCTCGGTGCAGGGAGCTTTATCGGGGGGGATTGTGATAGGCCTTATCGATACAGTTTTCAAAACCCTGTTCCCACAATTTTCCATGTTTACCATTTACGTAGCCATGATAATTATCTTGATGGTCAGACCCAGCGGCCTTTGGGGGAGGAGAATCTAAGAGGTGGCAACAGCTAAACTAAAAGAGGCTATTAAGCAGCCATGGCGGGGGCAACTGATTCGTTTTGTCCCTTATATCGCTGGCGGTATAATCCTTGTTGTATTGCCGGCTGTCCTGCCCTCATATCTTCAAGGCATATGGACTAAATTTGTTATTTTTGCCATCTTTGCCACCAGTTACGATCTTATTTATGGCCACACCGGGCTTCTTTCATTAGGGCACGCTGCCTACTTTGGAGCGGGAGGTTATGCTGTTGCCCTGCTAATGCTCCATTATGGCATCGACTCCCTGTGGCTAGGTATACCTGTTGGCATCTTGATAGGCGCGGCTGTTGCTGCTGCCTTCGGCTTTATTGCCCTTCGAGTATCGGGGATGTACTTCCTATTAGTCACCTTTGCTTTGGCACAGTTGCTTTTTAGTATTACCTGGAATGTGCGATGGCTAAATTCCCCGGGCATGATGGGCATTGCCGGCTTACCACGCCCGGACCTGGGCATCCCCTGGTTTAGCTGGAGCACGATTAGTCTTTATTATTTTGTTTTGGTAATATTTCTCATCTGTCTTTTCTTGATATATCGGATTATAAATTCCCCCTTTGGTTATGCCCTAAGAGGCATTCGTGAAAGTGAACCCCGAATGCGGTCCCTGGGCTATAATGCCTGGCTCCATAAGTATATTGCCTTTATTATTACCGGAGCTTTTGCCGGGCTAGCCGGCGTGCTGTTTGTCTATTATAACCGGTTCATATCTCCCACACATATTGGTATCATGTTTTCTTTTTTGCCCATGATTATGGTAATCATAGGTGGTAGTGGAACGCTTTTGGGACCTGTTATCGGGGCCATGATAATAATATTCGTGGAATATTTTGCCAGTTTATTTACTCCAGAGCGTTGGCCTTTAATACTGGGCGGTATTTTTGTTGTAGCTATTATGTATGCCCGGGGAGGGGTTAGCATTCACCTGTCCAGGCTTTGGGAGAAGGTGAGTTATCGTTATGGAAGCGTTTAGAACTGAGGGCTTGTCCAAAGACTTCGGTGGTGTTCGCGCCTTGAGCAATGTTTCCTTCAACGTGGAAGTTGGAGAGCACGTGGCGATTATTGGGCCCAACGGGGCAGGGAAGACCACACTGTTTAACCTGCTCAACGGACAGCTACCGCCCACATCTGGTAGGATATATTTTTTTGGAGAAGATATCACTACTATGAGTACACATCACCGTGCCCATCTTGGTCAGGCCCGCTCTTTCCAAATAATCAGTCTTTTTTCTAATCTTACAGTACTTGATAATACTTTAATAACCCTTCACGGTACTAAGCGCTCCCGTTTCCAAATGTTTCGCCCAACTAACACGTATAAGTATTTACTTGCTAAGGCTCAAGAGATGCTGACAACGATAGCTTTGTGGGAAAAGAGAGATGAGCTAGTGAAAAATATATCTTATGGGGAACAACGGAGATTGGAAACCGCTCTTACTGTAGCCTCAGAACCGAAACTACTGTTGCTGGACGAACCCAGTTGCGGGTTAACAAGTGCTGAAAGCGCTGATATCACTGACATAATTCATAAGCTGGGGAGAGATATTACAGTACTCTTGGTCGCTCATGACATGGACTTAGTATTTGGTGTGGCTGAGCGGATTATTGTACTCCATTATGGGCATCTTATAGCTGACGGAACGCCTGAGGAAATCCAGGCTGACCCAAGGGTTAAGGAAATCTACATGGGAATCGAGGAAAATACAGGAAATGCTACAGCTAGTTGATGTCCACGCTTACTACGGGGAAAGCTATGTCCTCCAGGGTATCTCGCTAGAGGTTAAGGGAGGCTCTGTAGTAGCTCTCCTGGGTCGTAATGGAATGGGCAAAACAACCACTATTCGCTCAATCATTGGCTTTACCCCTCCGCGGCGTGGCGTAGTACGTTTTAAGGGAAAGGACATCACCCGTCTCCAGTCCTACCAGATTGCCCAGATGGGTATAGGGTTGGTTCCTCAAGGGCGGCATATTTTCCCCTCATTGAACGTAGAGGAAAACCTCACTATGGCAGCAACGACCAGGGGAAAAACTGAAGCCTGGACTTTAGATACAGTGTATTCGCGTTTTCCGCTTCTAAAGGAGCGAGCTAAACTAGCTAGTAATCGCCTTAGCGGTGGGGAACAGCAGATGTTGGCCATTGGCCGGGCTTTAATGACCAATCCTGATTTGCTTTTGATGGATGAGCCTTCGGAGGGATTAGCTCCCCTGATTGTTCGGGAGATTGGCCGCATTATTGGCCAGCTTAAGGAGAGTGGCTTTTCTATCCTATTGGTAGAACAGAATTTCTCCATGGCATTAGCCGTGGCCGATTATAGCTACATAATAAGTAAGGGCGTAATAGTATATGAATCTACACCCGAGGAGCTTAGAGGCAATGAGGAGGTTAAGGCCAAGTACCTTGGTGTAGCAAAATGAGCGCATATAAGCTTTTATATCCAAGATTTAGCCATTTCCAGAACGCCGTAGAGATATCGTGAGCAAGTGGGGGTGAAGACCTTGGACAATAAAGAGTCAAGCCTAAGGGCGGAATTAAATAGCTTTTACAACGAGAGTATAACCGAAAGGAGGCCTGATATGGAAAATTTGCTTTACAAGAAACCAAGCGAACTGGGGGATTTTACCCAGGAAGAGAAGGAAAATCTTCGTATAGTAATGGAAGAATTAAAGGCATGGGATACTCACGACCTAGACAGGCTGTATGCGGTAATGGATGAAGATATAATTTACCATGACATCACGCTGCCACCGGCTAAGCGACATGAAGGTCTGAAGGAATTTGCTGAGGGTTGGCTAAAAGCAGCGCCTGACTTTACGGTGTTTATTGAGAAATTTATTGTGAAAGGCAATTATGTGGTGAACGTGGGCAGAATATCGGGAACTATCACCGGCGAGTATTTTGGGCAGCCGGCTCCTAACAAACCCTTTGATTGCATGTATTGTCAAGTAGCTGTGGTTGAGAACGGGAAGATAAAGTATATTAGGGATCACTGGGATTCCTATACTATGATGCAGCAAATGGGTTGGACTAAGTAAGAAAGATTTGTAGGTAAGTCATGAGAATGACCAGAGAGGAGAGCATGTCAAAGGAGCCTGTCAAAAATGCGTTTAGAGGTGATCTGGTTCAGGTTCATAAGGTCATCCTGACACCGGAGCAAAGACCGGAGGATATACCAGCGTGTACGAAGAGTGTCCCTTATGAAGCCTGGATAAAGGGGTTTCTCTTGGATGATGAGGCGAGGATTGGAGATACCGTCCGAATTGAGACCTTTATCGGACGCCAGCTCGCTGGGACTCTGGTTGAGGTGAACCCTATGTACACTCACCATTTTGGCAAACCTCAACCGGCTTTGCTTTCCGCGGGTATGGAAGCCAAGAAGCGGATAAAAAGGGGAAGGGCAGGCCATGAAGAATGATGTTAGCTATCCTTCAGTGATGTCCAGGAAGAACGAAACCCTGAGGCGCTCTGTTGGAATTGATTATCAAGAGTTTGAGATTTCTCCGATTGCCTTTGATTACGAAGGGTTGATGAATTGCTGTGGTTATTCTCTGCCCGATGTTCAGAAGATCCAGACAGAGACCGGGGTGGGAAACACACCGCTGGTCGAACTGAAGAATATTACCGAGCTGGTACGGTCGATTTCGGCTCCTGGAAAGGGAGGGTGCATCTTCATCAAGGATGAGAAGGCCTGTCCCAGCGGAAGCTTCAAGGATCGCCGGGCTTCTTTATCTGTCTATCACGCCGCCCGGCTAGGATACAAAGGAGTGGTAGCCGCCACTTCGGGAAATTACGGTGCTGCTGTGGCTTCGCAGGCTGCCAAGTACGGGCTTAAGGCAATCATCCTCCAAGAAGTTTATGATAGTCACAAAGTGGGACAACCCGAAATTTTGGAGAAAACAAGGGCTTGCGAGGCCTATGGCGCAGAGGTCTGGCAGTTGACGGTTGGGCCAGAACTTTTCTATATCATGCTACGCATTCTGGAGGAGACCGGGTTTTTTAGTACCTCCCTCTATATTCCTACAAGCGTTTTAGGAATTGAGACCTTGGGCTATGAATTAGCGCAACAAGTTATGGAACGAGAGGGACGGTTTCCTGATATGGTCGTGATTGCCCATGCCGGTGGTGGTAATGTCACGGGTACGGCTAGGGGACTGCAAAAAGCAGGAAGCCGTAAAACGATGGTGGTGGGTGCCTCTGTTGATCTAAGAGGCTTGCACATGGCCAGCGACTACGACTTTAACCGCAAGTCCTTTACTACCGCACACTCCGGTTTCGGGATGCCGTTTCTAACCTGGCCAGATCGTACAGATGTCCCAAGAAACGTTGCCCGGGGGCTACGGTACCTAGATCGATACGTCCTGGTCAGCCAAGGGGAAGTGTTTTATGCCACCGAACTTCTGGCAAAATTGGAAGGACTCGAGCGTGGTCCAGCCGGAAATACCTCATTAGCCGCTGCAATCCCTCTTGCTCAGGAGCTAGATAGAGACCAGCTCCTAGTAGTCCAAGAAACGGAATACACAGCCGCTGGAAAGTTGCCCTCCTCTCAGCTTACCTTTGCTGAAGAAAATGGAGTCGAGGTAAGACGGGGTGACCCAAAGGACAATGTCCCTGGGAGAGTAATTGTAATTCCCGAACGGGTCGAACAGATCCGGGTAGAGGACTTCGACTTGGACGAGATTCGACGGTCATATGTAAGACGCACCATAGAAACAACCGGGGTGCCTCAGCCCAAGGAAGAGGATATTCTCTTTATGGCTGAGGACTCGCGGAGTTCCGTCGAGTTTATCCGTAAAACCCTGAGTTCCCTCGACATCGAGACGCCGGCTTAAATGTGGAGCACTAGATGCAAAGGATAGTGTCCAGATTGTTGAGGGTTACAGAGGGTTCCATAGCCATGTTATAAATATAGGGAGGAGGGGTATCATGCTTTCTGATTTTGAATTTAATCTCCACCGGCAAATCTCCGGTCTCAAGGCATTAAGCAACATCAGTGAACTGACAAAAACTGGGTACAGGTTCGTGGGTACTGAAGGAGATAGAAAGTCCATAGAGTTTATGGAGAGGCGGTTTAAGTCCTATGGGTTGGACGTCAAAAAATTGCCCATCCGAGTTCCCACCTTTGAGGATGAGCCACCTCACCTCAAGATTCTGGCGACCGGGGAAGAACTAGAAGGTGTTGCTCCTCTATTTTCACCCTCGACCCCGTCCGGGGGGCTGGAAGCTGACCTAGTTTTAGTCGGGCGTGGAACAGAGGAAGATTATCACCAGGTCAATGTCCGAGGAAAAATTATAGTTCTCATTGAAACAGCTGTGGGGTTTTCTATGTTCTGGCTAGGAACTTTCGCGGAGAGGGCAGCCCGGGCAGGCGCTGTGGGCATGATTTTGATTCACCCCATGCCATGGCCATATCGGATGAGCATGGAAGCAGGAAACTCGGATCCGAAAAAGCGGTTCTGCGAGCGAAAACTTCCTGCCGTCTGTATTTCTGCTGTTGACGGTTTTAAACTTATCCATGCCATGGGAAAGGGAGATAGTAGGGTGCGATTAGAGACAAAAAATCTGATAGAAGATAGAGATTCAGTAATCATCTCCGCCTTCCATTGGGGAACAAAATATCCTGAAGAGCGGGTGGGTATTCTGGCGCATAGAGATAGTGCCATCGCTCTTGGTGCTAACGACAACGGTTCAGGGAGTGGAACCATGCTGGAGCTCGCCCGGGTTTTGAGCCAGACTAAGCCGAAAAGGTCATTCGAATTTATCTCCACTTCGGCAGAGGATGGTGCCACAGTCGGAGCCTACAAGTATTGCGAGGCGCACAAAGAGGACCTGGTCAAGAACATGAAGGCGCTGATAGATATAGATATGCTCAGCGGGGCTGGTGTTGTTAAACAGATCGAAGTAGGGCATTGGCCAGATACAGAACCCATCAAACACACGGACTGGCTGATGAAGATGGTGGATGACGTGGCTGCTGATTTGGGATACGGGTTCGGCAGGTTGACAGCAGGTTGGGGCGTGCCGGAGGAGGCACGGTTTCTCAATATTGGTGTGCCAGCCACTTGCTTTTGGGGAGATGATGACCCCTATTATCATTCGATTCACGATACTGTTGACAAAGTCAATCCGTGTAACCTTAAAGCGGCGGCGGATACCGTCGCCATTTTGGCCTGGAGATTGGCGAATGCATAGGAGTTACTATCTTATAGCGAAAGAAAGGGGGGGAGAACGATGACATCAAGAGAAGAAGTTTTAAAGAATCCTGTCTTTCCAGCCCTTCAAAAGGTTGGATACAAGCCTGAGGATGAAATTTACACTTGGTCTCAGGGGCTGGGGTTCCATAACCAAAATCTTTTGAACGGTCTGAAAAGTAGTGTTGAGGCTCCATCGTTGAGGGAAGCGATCCTCAACGACCTTTGGAGCTTTTTCTACTCCGTTGGACTTAAAAAGGTCAACGAGGTACTGGGGGTAGAGGGAAAGCCCAATGTGGATAAAATCAACAAGATCCTGACTGATGTCATGAGGGATAAGGAGCACCCGGCTATCCAGGCAATGGGAGATTCTATTGAAGAGGCTTTAGTTAACTGGGTAAAAGCCTTTGCCATTTACGATTTCGCTGCCTATACCTACCTAGAAAAGCATCTAGGTGCCAAAGACGCCTTGAAGATTTACATGGGTCTCTGGGAGACCTTTGCCCTTGCTCCCCTGGAGCAGAGAAAAGAAACCTTTGGGATAAAAGATGCGTCCGATATCGACATGAACGTACTTGGTAAGCTGTCTCGGGCCTACTGGGAATCCATTGCTTGCCCTTATCATATCACCCAGCATACTAAGGATATCCATGAGGCCGAGGTTGAGGTCTGTCCCTACTGGGAAAACATGAAGGCCATCCTGGGTGAGGAGAAGGCCCGCTCCATGACCCTCAAGACTGAAGCCGTTGTCTCTGTTAACTATTATGACGCCATATTGAAGGCACTCGGGGTTTTCGACAAATTCTCCTTTACCATGGACAAATTTATCTGTTGTGGGGATAACTGTTGTCGGGTGAGATTCGAGCGGAGAAAATGAAGAAGTGTTCTTTTCATCCGGAAAAAGGGGGGTGAGAGATGAGCGATTTGGTTGATATTGCTACGAACTGGCTGAGAGCTATGAATGAGCACGATGTAGATAAGATGAGTTCTCTGTGCTGGGAGGATGCTGTGGGGGATGAGGTAGCCGACCCCCCTCCTGCCGAGGGTCGTGAGCAAATTGCTAGCAACTACCGCGAGTTGTTCACCGCCTACCCAGATTGTGCCGCGGAGATTCTCAATATCTTCTCCGGTCAGAACCAAGTTCTAGCAGAGGTCCGATGGACGGGAACCAACAAGGGTGACTTTCGCGGTACTCCCGCTACGGGAAAGTTTGTAGATATCAGGATTGCTTATATCTTCAAGGTCGATGACAAAAAGATCCGGAGAATCATAGAATACTATGATGGTGCTACGCTTGCCAAACAGATGGGGCTTTCTTCGTGAGTGTTCTTGAAGGATCCTTTTGTCCGGAAGTATTCATCTTGGGGTAAGGCTGTTCAAGATGATAACATCGGAATATTTTGGAAAGACTAGCGATGGGACAAGCAAGACAAAATGTTGAAAGAGCCGCAAGAGCGATCATCGATCTTAGAGCGATATCTCGTAACGTTGCTGAAATACGGAAGAAGATAGGAAACAAAAGAGGCCTAATGGCTGTGGTCAAGGCTGATGGCTACGGCCATGGTGCTGTGGAAGTCAGTTGGGCAGCCCTCAGAAGCGGAGCCGATTCTCTTGGAGTTGCTCTTCCAGAGGAGGGTCAACAGCTGAGAGAAGTAGGGATTGAGGCTCCCATCCTAGTCGTGGGGTTGGTCCAGCCAGAGGAAGCCTATAAAGTGGTAAGGTTCCGGTTATCTCAGGCTGTCGCCTCTGTTAAACTTCTAGAGGCCTTGGATCACGAAGCCGGCAAGGCTTCCACCCGGGTTAACGTGCATGTCAAGTTGGACACGGGGATGGGGCGGATTGGAGTAAATCCTGACGATGCAGTTTCGTTCGTGCGTAAGGTCAAGAGCTTTAAGAATCTAAATCTTGAAGGATTGTTTAGCCACTTTTCTTCGGCAGACGAGAGAGATAAGACTTTTTCAAAGCGCCAGCTTCAACTTTTTGACCAAGTTATTGATGCCCTTCATCTTGTTGGCATTGAGGTACCAAAAAAGCACATAGCAAACAGCGCGGCGATTCTGGATCTTCCTCAATCCTATTATGATATAGTGAGGCCAGGGATAATGATCTATGGTCTGTATCCCTCCAGAGAAGTCAGTCACAGTATCGAGTTGAAACCTGCCATGACCTTTAAAACCAAGATCTCTCAGGTCAAGGTAGTCCCCCGTGGAACACCTCTCAGTTATGGGGGGACGTTCATCACCAAGAAAAAAACTACGGTAGCAACCCTTCCCGTGGGATATGCCGATGGTTATAACCGGCTGCTGTCCAATTGTGGGGAGGTGTTGATAAAAGGCCGTCGCGCTCCAGTGATCGGTACCATTTGTATGGATATGTGTATGGTAGACGCTTCCAGCGTGGAAGACGTCCAGCCAGGGGACGAAGTAATCCTGTTCGACGAAGAACTTTCTGTGGATGAGATCGCGGCTGAAATTGGCACCATCAACTACGAGGTAGTTTGTGGTGTTAGCAAGAGAGTACCCCGAATCTACATCCAATAACCAAGAAAGGAGATGAGACGATGGCAAAGGTTTTAATCATTTATCATTCAAAGACTGGAAATACAGAGACAATGGCCAAGGCGGTGGAGGCAGGCGTCAAAAGAGAAGGTTTGGAGGTTATCAGGAAAAAGATCGAGGAGGCGAGTGTGGATGACCTCTTGGAGCCTGACGGCATTATCATCGGCTCTCCCACGTACTTTGCTGCTGCCGCGGCAGAAGTCAAAAAATTTATCGACGAGAGTATCAAACACTCTGGCAAACTGGAGGGAAAGGTGGGAGCTGCCTTCTCATCGTCCGGTGACCTAGGCGGGGGCAGTGAGACGACGATTCTTGATATCCTGCGGGCTTTTTTGGTTCACGGAATGATCATCCAGGGATCTACATCAGGGGGTCACTATGGTCCGGTCTCTATAGGTGCTCCCAACCAGGAACGGAAGGAAATATGCGAAGAATTGGGGGTAAGGGTTGCCAAGCTTATCAAACGACTGAGTAAGAATGATTAGATAACGATAAATAATTGATAAGGTGATGTCCGGTAGCAACGTCATCACATAGATATGAAAGGAGGTGATAGCGAATCGTAAGAAAAGGCTAATTTTTCTATCAAGGAAATCAAACAGGGAGGAGAACCATGGGAAAACCAATCAGGAACAACAATATCATTGAAAATTACAAGGAGATGCAGAAAACCAACCCGTCTTTGACCTTTGAGCATGGCTTAGAGGCTATGTTTATGCTCTGGACCCTCCATGATTACGCGATGTTCACCGTGATGGAGCAGGAGGTCGGAACAGACCGAGCCGTGAATCTCTACGCCAAAGTATGGGAGCTAAGATCAAAATTGGAATGGCCATCTCTATGCGCGGCGATTGGGAAAAAACCCGAGGACAAATTCACCATCGATGATGTGGCCAACATTATGGTTACCGGCTTTGCCGACTTCGGCAACCCGATGGAAATAGTGGAGCGGACTGAAGACCGGGTCACCCTTCGGAATTACGATTGTCCCTACACGACGCAAGTGATCTGGAGCCTCCTCTCACCAGAAGAAGCCCTCGCCCTCAACCACAAGATTCAGCTACAATGTAACCATGCAATCTTTGAAACATACCTGAAATTGGCCGGACTCTATGAAGAGTGGATATTTAATTTCCCCGCCCAGCTGTGTTTGACCAATCAGTACTGCGAATTCACATTCGTCAGAAAAAAGTTCAACAAGTAGCCGTATCAGGGATATGATCTTGATAGGCAAGACAACTATGGAAAAAAGGAGAGTAAAGGACCCGGCCCCTTTATCTTCCCCAATGGCCGTCGAGCACAGATAGAGTGAAAGATATAGGAGGTGGGGCCTCTAAGCGACATCAAGGCAGTAGTAAACAACAGAATCTCACCAGCCAGCATAGAGCTACTTATCCGTGAGAGAAGCAAGGGTAAGAGCCTCAGGCTGCTGGGGCAGATGTTTGGTCGAAGCCACGAGAGGATAAGACAGCTTTTAGCCAAATATGGCGGGCCACAACCCACGCTACTACCTGAAAACACGGTTGCAGCTAAGCTGGGATACCCACTGTGGTGGCTCATCTGGCTGAGAAAAGAAGGCATTATCAACCCGATAAGGCCCGGGGGCTACTGGCTTTACTCTGAGGAGCAAGTTAGACAAATACCGTCGCTTATTGCTAGGGCAAGAAAGTGTGAGGTGTATCCTGTGGGGACTTTCATCGAGAAGTTAAGGGCAGGTGGAGCTGGCAGAAAATCAGGATGTTTGCAAAATGTTTGCAACCGACCTTGGCTCAGATGGAGCCAGCGGTCAGATTCGAACTGACGACCGGCGGTTTACGAAACCGCTGCTCTACCCCTGAGCTACACTGGCGTTAACCTAGTATAGCACAAAATTAATTGGCTGATAAAAGCACCAGCATTCAATCCTCCTTCCAGGTAACTTACTACAAATTGCATCCCCGTCTGTTCCAAACCTATATAGCTAAAAGGCTTCTACCCAACTTATATTAAACCACCAGACAACTGGTAGCTGGCACAGGTTGACGCTCAAACAGGCTTATGATAGTATTAAAACGCTTTAGCTATGATAATTCACCGTAGTTTTTATTAAGGCTTCCCTTGTTTCCTGACTACATTTGGGGGAAGGAGTTATGCAGATAGAGGAAGAGTTAGCCGGGTTCTCACCTAAGCAAGATATGTTGCTAACCATCGGCGTTTTCGACGGGGTTCACCTTGGTCATAAACACCTGATTTCACAGCTAAAGGAGCATGCCAAGCAGCAGAATCTGCTTACCGGGGTAGTAACTTTTCGCCAGCACCCCCAAGAGGTGGTGCCACCCCAAACCAAGTTACCATTCTTGACTGACCTGGCTGAAAGAACCACTCTTCTCAAAAATGAAGGCATTCAAGCTATCATTCCCTTGTCCTTCACCTATGAGTTAGCTCAGCTCAGCGCTCGCCAATTCCTTACTCTGCTAAAGAAATACCTTAGAATGCGCGGACTGGTAATTGGACCTGACTTTGCCTTAGGTCGAAATAGAGAAGGTAACCCCAACACCCTCCTTACCCTGGGACAGGATATGAACTTCAGCGTAATAGTAGTACCGCCTATAATGATAAACGATGAAGTGGTAAGTAGCACCGCTATCAGGAATGCTCTAGCTGATGGAGACGTTAAAAAGGTGCACAACCTAATAGGTCGCTCCTTCAGGCTTTGCGGGCGGGTAATCACCGGGGCAGGCCGAGGTATAGAGCTAGGCTTCCCTACCGCCAATCTGGACATAAACCCGGAACAGGCTCTGCCCGCAGAGGGCGTTTATGCTACCTGGGCCTATATTGATGATAAAGCCTACCAGTCAGTGACCAATATTGGCAAGCGCCCTACCTTTGGTGGCAACGAGCGTATGGTAGAGGTTTATGTCCTTGACTACCACAGTGACCTATATGAGCACGAGCTGAAAATTGATATTGTGGAACGACTTCGCGGTGAGAAAAAATTTGACACCCTGAAAGAACTAAAGAAACAGATAGCAGAGGATGTAAAACAAGGAAGAGCTATACTAAACTCACGAGGTAGAAACTGAGTATGGGTACAGGCAAAAAAGCTATCACCAACCAAGATATTAACTACTTGCTCAAGCGAGGGGTAGCTGAAATTATAGTTGAAGAAGAGCTGGTGGAGCTACTACGCTCAGGTAAAAAACTAAGGTTAAAAGAGGGTTTTGACCCCAGCTTCCCTGACATCCATTTAGGGCATATGGTAGCACTAAGGAAGCTACACCAATTCCAGGAGTTGGGTCATCAGATTGTTCTCATCGTTGCTGATTGGACAGCCCAGATTGGCGACCCCAGTGGTGTTTCTGTCACCCGGCCTATGCTCTCCAAGGAACAGGTACTGGCTAATGCTCAAACCTATATGGAGCAGTTCTTTAAAGTGGTTGATAAGAAAAAGACAGAGGTGAGGTGGCAGAGTGAGTGGTTTGACAAATTTACCCTCAGTGACATTATTCAGCTCACCAGCAAGTTTACTATCGCCCAATTAATGGCCAGAGAGGACTTCAGCAGCAGGTATAGTGCCGGGCGACCCATTGCCCTGACTGAATTACTCTATCCACTACTGCAAGCCTACGATTCAGTAGCAATCCAGGCTGATGTCGAATTTGGCGGCACTGACCAAAAATTTAATTTTCTGGTGGGCAGGGAGCTTCAATCTATGGTCGGACAGCGTCCCCAACAATGCTTTACTGTCCCCTTGCTAGCTGGAACCGATGGTATCCAGAAGATGAGTAAAAGCTTGGGCAACTATATTGGTGTCGCTGAGCCGCCCAACGAGATATACGGCAAGGTGATGTCTATCCCTGATAGCCTTACCCTGCCATACTTTGAATCACTGACCGATGTCCCCGATGAGGAACTGGAGGAGTTCAGGCAAGAGCTTAGCCAAGAGACTATTAACCCGATGATACTTAAGAAACGACTGGCGAGGGAGCTCGTGACCCAACTCTATAGTCAAAAGGCAGCCAGTGAGGCTGAGGGGCATTTTGTTAGAG
>Ga0209991_10000426_pt1 | contig 18809 bp, 16 predicted proteins | sample ChitaG_FD_183167 | JGI IMG/M metagenome (GOLD analysis project Ga0209991, IMG submission 183167) | Deep subsurface microbial communities from South Pacific Ocean to uncover new lineages of life (NeLLi) - Chile_00310 metaG (SPAdes)... | ecosystem: Environmental > Aquatic > Marine > Oceanic >... | reverse complement strand
GACAGCGGCTCTGGCACTCTCCGCCAGGCACTGTCGGATGCTCAAAGCGGCGATACCATCCGTTGCCGGTATAAAACCACAGTTAGCAGGGTTTCTAAGAGTAAGCCAGAAGCAGGTCTCGTCACGTTTGGATTGCAGGTAGTTAACCAGAGAAATGAGGTTGTTCAGGAGGGTTCCACTATAATGATGATACCCTCGAGAGCGGGGCTGCGTATGCAAAGCGCAGCATAAATGGCTAGGAGCTAAAAGCTGATCTGGGGAAGTCATACGCAAGAAGAGAAGCCGAAACCAAGGCCGAGATTCTCTGGTTGATAGAGTGCTCGCCCCTTCCAAAGTCAGAGACATCGAAAGAGCTGAAAGTGTCGCCAAAGCTACCATGATCAACATTGTTCCCGAGGATTGCCGGAGATATACAGGCTAACGAGTCGAGATTTCTAGCAACAGGCAGGGTCAGAAATATCGTGAGTATCTTATGTTATTTTACAAGGTGGTGTCCTAAAGCTTAATTTCAAGCTTTATAGATACGGCAAGAAACACCTCTAAATTCAGGAGAGCCTATCTGCGGGTCACGCGGCGGGTCATTATCAGTGAGTACGTTGATATTCGACTTCTGGAATTGATAGAGGTCTTCAGGTTCTTCAGGAAACCACCATCCGAAAGCTGCAATGATCACCCTGGGGTCAAGGTCCGGGTTCATCGTTGCTTTTTGCTTTATCCTGCCATTCTTATTTTCAATATAAACCCAGTCTCCTTCCTTAACTCCAGCTTTCTTGGCTGTCTCGGGATGTATTTCCACCAAGGGTAGAGGAGTCTTCTCACGCAGTCCTTCTACATGTTTGTATCCCGTAAGGTAGTAGCAAGGTTCTTTGGCATTGGTCATCAAGAGAGGGTATTCATCTGAGGTTTCATAGCGGAAACGGGACACTTCTTGGAAGGTAGGCATCGGGCTGTACCCAAGTTCCTCCAATTTCTCGGAGTATATCTCTGCTTTACCCGAAGGCGTTCTAAAGAGTCCCTCTTCTGGTTTTTTGTATTCCGCCTTGGCATGGAGCATTCTTTTTTGTTTTACCTCTTCCCAGGTCAGACCAGTAGGCGCCAGCATGAGGTCAAGTGCTTTACCTTCATCCTCCCAGAATCCTGGAAGCCCTATCCTGTTGGCAAGATCATTTATCCACTGCGGATCAGGTCGGGCTTCTCCCGGCGGGTCAACAAGTTTGGGCAGTGCCACTAGGTGCTTGCCGAACAGCACATCTATCGTATCTTGCTCTGCTCCCCAGGCGGCAGGGAGAACTATATCGGCTATCTCAGTAGTGGGGGTAGGAAAGATATCAGAGCCGGCAATGAAGTCCAGCTTCATGAAGGCTTCGTACGTTTCTCTGGAATTGGCATAACTGGAGAGAGGATTGGTGAGCACAAATAGCACTGCTTTTACCGCATAGGGTTCCCCGGTTAGGATAGCTTTTATCAGCGCTTCGCTGGGTATGTAGTTGCCTAGCTTGGCTAACTTGTATTCACTGCCAATCATCCTTTCCATTTTTCTGCTGGCAGGCACATCTTTGGGGAAGACAAAGTGGCCCAGCTTGGTCATCGGGGCGGAAGTGTAGAAGATGTCTGTCCCCGGGGTGTTCACTTTACCGCTGAGAGCACGCATTATGTTGAGGGCTCTTGAATTCTGAAAACTGTTGATGCTTTGGGATAATGCGTTGCCTATTTGTATGCAAGCGGGTTGAATTTGTACATACATTCTGGCAAATCGCACTATCTGTTCTTTTGATACCCACGTTACCCTTTCCACATCATTAAGAGTGAAGGTTTTCACGTGCTCCTTCATCTTGTCAAAACCAACGGTCCAGTTGGTTACGAAGTCCTTATCATAGAGTTCTTCTTCAATCATTACCTTGACGACGCCCATCGCCAGGGCTCCATCGCTTGCTGGCCGCGGTCGAATCCATAAGTCGGCTCGCTTGGCTATGTCTATCTTCTTGGGGTCAATTACTATCAATTTGGCACCACTCAGCAGTGCTCTGCGGAACTGGTCACGGTGCATGCCATTGACAACTGTATTGATGGGATCATTACCCCAGAGTACAATCAGGCGAGGGTCCTGAAATTCATCGTAGTGAATAAATCCGCCAAACGTGTAGACGCTGGACATTACCTCTGGCTGTGCACAGACATGCCCAGGGGTGGCGACATTGGGTGTGCCAAACACTGTGGCAAACCGGTAGCCAAAATTAATTTCCATCCCCTTGGGCTCACCAAGAAGCATAGCAAGGTATTCCGGCCCATAGTTGTCTCTCGTCTCTCTCAGCTTACTGGCGATTGTGTCCAAGGCTTCATCCCAGGAGATTCGCTCCCATTTACCTTCACCTCTGGCGCCAGCTCTTTTCATAGGGTATTTGAGGCGCTTGGGATGATTGTATATCTCCGGCACATTTTGCCCCTTTGCACTGGGGCACCATTCAGTGGGGAGACCGCTTTCCAGGTCTCGGTCTACTTCAACAATCTTGCCATCTTCGACGATTACCTTGCGGCTACATTTAACAGCACACATGAAGCAGAAGGTGAGAAATTCCTCACGTGATTTCATGATATTCTCTCCTGATTAACTTAATAGCCATAAGTGACTTCCCCGGGTTAGCTCTTATCTCTACTCGTTTATGCTGTGCTTTGCACACGTAACCCTGTTCTTGAGGGGATCACCAATATAGTGGAACCCTCCTGAACAATCTCATTTCTCTGGTTAACTACCTGCAATCCAAACGTGACGATACCTGCTTCTGGCTTACTCTTAGAAACCCTGCTAGCTGTGGTTTTATACCGGCAACGGATGGTATCGCCGACCTTCACTGGGACAAAAAAGGTTGCCTTATCATTTAAATGCCCGGCAATCCTGCTTTTAGGTTCTTGGTATCGGTCCCGCTCTCGCCCCCAGAGCCCAAAGGCAATGCTGAAGACCAACATCCCATGGGCTATCCTCTCCCCAAACATACTCCCCTTAGCAAACTCAGCATCTACATATTGAGGATTATAATCACCGGTAAGGCCAGCAAAGTTAACGATATCTGTTTCAGTGATTGTCCGCCCATCGGTTTCTCCTCCCTTGCCCACTGGGTAATCTTCCGCATAGTAAAGCTGTTCTGGATCAGGAACAAACTCTGTGACCTGCCAGGGGTCTCCTGGTTTCAATTGCAGTTCTGCATCCTTGGCTGACTTCTTCCTGACCAAAGTAGCGAGGGTGCCGTCATAGACAGAAGTCCCCTCTTGATTCACGATTTGAAAAGCAGTTTTGACTAGGCCAAACCCTTCGTGAGTTGGCTCACTGAGCTTCTCTGCCACATGCCACTGAATATTAATCGTATCGCCCAGCTTAATAGCCCCCCGATAGTTCGCATCGAAACTATAGAAGTAAGCTCCCGGGACACCTCGTCCCACGATATGAGGGGCACTCAAGGAAAGCATCCCTGTCACTAAACAGGAGCCCAATAGCCCATGAGCAACCCTCTCTCCGTAGGTACTGTTTGCCATGTAAAGCCGGTCCAAATGATTGCGATGATAATCACCAGTGAGGCAAGCAAAGTTGACAATATCAGCATCAGTTACAGTCCTGTTACCAAAGCTACTGACTGTCGCGCCTTTCTGGTCTACCTGATAATCCTCAAAATAACGAATTCGGTCACTCATTATTGCCTCCATCAGCTTAAATTTTAACTTAGAGCAGTAATACCTTCAAAATTATTAATTGCTTCCTTCTTAAAATATTTTGCCTATCACGACAGGCAGGACACTCTATGTATTGGCTTCGGGTTTGGAAAACACAATGTGGCACCAAGTCCTTCACATGCTGGTTACTCTCCTCCACCATAAATGTTCGGTAATGCTCACCTCTTATCTATTGAAGCATCACTTATCTGTCTGAACTACCTCATTTTTCAAATGGCTCTCAAGCATAGAAACTAACCCTGTAGTCTTTAACACAAAGGTTGCACCTGCCCTATTCCAAAAGCTCCGTAATGTGCATTACCTTTACCGGTATTTTATGCCTGATAGTATTATCAATGAATTGAATCTGACAACCCGGGCAATCAGTAACCAAAATATCAGCCTCAGTATCTTTAATAGTCTCTATTTTTTTATCAGCAATTTTCTTAGACAAGTCATAATAATAGGCACTGAAGCCTCCGGCCATGCCACAGCACCAATCCGGCCTGGTCATTTCAACGAATTCCACACCGGGTATTGATTTTATTATCTGCCTTGGTTGCTCTGTTATTCCCAAATAGCGGTTAAGGTGACACGGGTCGTGCCAGGTGACTTTCTTACCCTTAACCCCGGGTGCAGCTTTGTAAGCCGATGCCGGTAATTTTAACACATCAACCAAAAACTCGGTGATGTCCTTCAGTTTGTCAGTAAATTTAGTATAAGCCTCTTTTCTCTCCGGGGTATCAGCAAGAAATTTTGCATAGTCCGTCATAGCCGAGGTGCAGGTGGCACAGCTACTAATTATGTAATCAACATCAAGGTCAGCAAATGCCTTTACATTGGTATCAGCCATCTTTCTCCCGGTTTCAAAATCACCTGCTCCCAGATACACTGGTGCCCCACAACAGCCCTGTTCTTTAGGTACTACCACCTCTACTCCGTTCTTGGTCAGCAAATCAATTATGTGCTTACCCATATTAACGAAGACGAAGTCGGTCATACAGCCCGTGAAATAGCCTACCCTCATCTTAGTCTTGACTCCGGCTGGTGGTTTATTTACCACTGGAATTACCTGCCTTAAAAACTTGGGGGCAATGGATGGTATATGCCTGCCTTTGCCAAGAGCTGATAGAAAGAAGGCTAAATGCCTGATGGTGCCCTCAGTCTTGGGCATGAAAAGCCCTTGAAACCAAGAGGCAAGCCTGACTATGTTGCCAAAGAGAGTGCGGTGCGGCAACAGCCAGCGGTAAACGATGTTATAAGGAAAGCGTACACCCTTAGCCTTAACCTTATCTGCCCTGGCGGCCATAAGAGCTGATGGACTATGGGCTTCAGCGAAACAATGTTCAGCGCAGGTCCCACACAACATGCACCGATTAAGAGCATCACTAAACTCTTTAGTGTATTCCTGTTCACCAGCCAGCAGTGCCTTCAGCATATGAAGCTTCCCTCTGGCAACAGATGACTCTAGCGGTTCTTCTTGATATATAGGACACCAGAAGGTGCAATAACCACACTCGGTGCACTTGTCCAACTCACCTTCGAATCTCTTTAGTTGTAGAAGATTGATTTTAGTTGCCATCTTAAATCTTCCATTCCGCTCAAATTTTTCTTGGCTTAGAGATATTCATCGAGGTCTAGCACTCCGTTTATCTTCCTAATTATACCTGAATTATAACTGAATTTAACAGCAACGTATTTAAGGAGCATAAGCCCAAATCTGGCGAACTGTTCATGCCGGTAACGCCACAACTATTCTCTATAGCCGTTCCTGCAGTTAATATTGTTGGTCACCCAGCAGAAATAATTATATTCGGAAGCCATAGTACTACCCCAGGGAAGGCAACAAATATGGCCACACCAATTGCCTGAAGCCCCAAGAAAGGCCAGCTGCTGTGGTAAATATCGCTCATTGTGATAGGCTTGGGAGCAACTCCAGACAGGAAGAACAGGCTCCAGCCAAAGGGTGGACTAATGTAGCCCATCTGCAGCATCACCATGAAGAGCAGTCCAAACCATACCGGGTCGATACCAAGGTGCAATATAATAGGGCTAAACAGAGGTCCAGCGATAACCACGATAGCAACTACATCCATAATCATCCCCATAATTAACAGGACGACCAGCATCGCGATTAATGCTCCAAAGCTGCCTCCTGGTACCGTCATTATTAGCTTTTCTACAAGTGCCGATCCACCTATGGCACTAAAGACGCTGGCGAAAAACAAAGAACCGAGGAGAATCCAACCTATCATACCGCACATCTTTATCGTTCCAATAGCGGCATCTTTGATGCACAACCAGGTAAGCCTCCGTCTGACAGCAGCGCATACTACGGCGCCTAGTGCACCGACAGCCGCCGCCTCCGTGGGTGTAGCCGCCCCTGAAAAGATTGAGCCCATAACCATTAGTATGAGTAAAATGGGAAGAATTACCAAGCTGAGCGAACGAAATTTCTCCCGCCAGCTAGCTCTATCTTCTGGCAGTAGAGACGGACACAGGTCTTTCCGCAGGAAAGCTCTTATCAGTATATAACTTATGTATAACACGGAAAGAATAGGCCCACAGACGAAAGCCGCGGCAAACATTTTTCCTACAGACACCCCGGTGACTGCGCCATACAGGATAATCATACAGCTGGGTGGTATCAGTTGTCCCAGAGTGCCTCCGGCTAGAATTGAGCCCAGAGCGATATCCTTGTTATAGTTGTATCTCATCATGATAGGGAGCGCAATTATTCCCATGGCCACTATGGCACCGGCAACAATGCCGGTACAGGCGGCAAAGACAGTGCAACTAAGCACAACGGCAACTGCTAAGCCACCCCTTAGCGGGCCTGACCATTTGTATGCTGTCTCAAACAGGTCGGCTATTATACCCGCCTTGTCTAATACCATTGCCATCACGATAAACAAGGGGGTGGCTACCAGAACCCAGTTGAGTTGAAGAGACACACTTGTAGCCATTATTGCCCCGAGATAGTGAGGGCCAATGAATAAGACAACAGATAGTGCGGCCGCGCCGCCCAAGGCAAAGGCTATGGGCACTCCTAAGGCTAAGCCTGCGATGAAGATAGCCAGCATCATTAGAGTCATAGCTGCTTCGCTCATGTCTGCTGCTTCCCCCTGATAGCTAGCCTCAGGTCACGTACAAAAGTGATTAGCCCTTGAATTAGCAGCAAGACACAGGCCACCGGTATGGTCCACAAGGTTGGCCATTCCTTCGCTTCCCACACCCATGAGTGTACTCTTCTATCGACGAGGGTAGCCTGCCAACAGTAGGGGATTGCTATATACAGTAGAGCACCGCAGAAAAGGAAGAAAAACACACTCGTGGCCACATCCACAATAGCTCGCGCCCTATCACTAGGTAGACGTCTATAGATTAAATCCATCCTGGTGTGACCACCATGGAGGAGGGTATATGCCCCTCCCATGACGATGAAGCCTCCAAAGATAAGCTGGGCAAGGTGATTAGCCCAGGGGGTGGGCGAGTTAAACCCGTACCTGGCCACAACCTCAATGCATATTATAACCACGATAGTGTATATCCAATACCCGACGAACACCCCCCAGCGATTATTCATACTCTCATAAGCGCCTACCAGCCGCTTTAGTTTCTGCATCGCTTCTCTCCGGTAACTTTGTTTCACAGGATTTATATTATAGAATGAACCATTACTTGTCGGCAGGGGTGAATTGGTCCCCTGCCGACAAGTGCTTACCCTTCTAATCAGCTTATGCTACGGGTTTTCTTAAAAGCCGGGTACCCCCAGGAGGCGGGCAGTCTCTCTCTCACACTTAACCCTGATAGCGCTCATTGGGTCGCCGGCAGCTAATTCGTCCCATATCTCCTGGGCTAGCGCGAATGCCTTTGCCACATCCTCCGGCGGGAGTGTAATCAGTTCCAATCCGTAGTCTATCATCTTGAGCTGATATTCTAAGTCAGCTCCCCTCTCCTCCGTGTGGGCATTCAGACCACCCGCTCTGCAGGCTACGATCAACATCTCCTGCAAATCTGGGGTCAGCGAATCCCAGGCATCCATATTGGCAAAATGGTCCATGGTAAAGCCCCTAGTGTAAAGCATGGGCTCTATGATGTAGTTAGTAACCTCGTGAAAACCCATGTCCCAGTTCCCCTTAGGTGTTGTCGCGTCACCACCCACAATCGTGCCGAGTTGGATGGCAGTGTAAATCTCGCCAAAATCGATGTAAGTGGCACTGGCGCCCAGCGCGTTGAACATCAGCTCACTAGGTCCGGAACCCCTGAGTTTCAGCCCTTTGAAATCTTCCAACGTGCGTATCGGCACGGCGCTCAGCATCTGCTCTGGAGGACCGTAGGATACACCGAGCCATTGACAGTTATACTCCTCATACAGGTCACTAATTGCCTCGGCATAACCGGTTCGATAAATCATAATGTCAAATTTAGCTACATCGTCTAAAGGACTCCCAGGTAAGTAGGACAAATTACCAAAACGCTTGTCAAAACCCTTGGCGTAGTCTCCAGCCGTTGCTGCCAACTCCACTACTCCCTGGCTCACATTATACACGCTGTCGGTTACATCAAATAGTTCGCCTTTGGGGTATAGCTCGATTTCAATCCTCCCGTTGCTCATTGTCTCAATCGCGTCCACAAAATAGAATTCGGTTGTGTGCCAAGGGCTTACAGCAGTACCCATGGATACCATCCTCCACTTGTACACCGGTTCTGCCGGGGTTGGTGCCGCGGCTTCTGGTGCTTCTTCAGTTGGAGCACAAGCTGGAAGGAGCAGTGCTGCTAGCACTAAGATTAGGCAAATACTGCCCACTAAACTTAATAACTTTTTCCCCTTCAATTTACTCCTCCTTAATAGTATTTTTGGTCTGTTGGTGCTACGCATATTCAATTTGCTGAACTCATCACCTCCTTTCATATGTTTATTTTAAGAAAAATCATGGAATATCCGGTGCTGGCTCAGTACTGATCTCCCCTTGCTCTATAAGCTCAGCATATTCCTCGTCTGATACACCAAGGATGTGCTTATATACATATTCATTATCCTCTCCAAAGCGAACTGGTGGCCTCCGAATGCTGAGAGGGGTCTTTGAAAGCTTCCACGCCATACCTGGATAAAGGTGCGTTCCTGCATCTTCGTGGGTAACCTTCTCAAAGAACCCTCGAGCTTTAAGGTGGGGATCACTATAGCTATCAGCAGCATTCATAACAGGGCCTGCTGGTACCCCCTCCTTTTGAAGCATATGCATTACAGTATATTTATCGTGCTGGACTGTCCATTCCTCCATAAGCTTATCCAGTGCATCTTGGTTCTTCCAGCGGTTGTAAGCATTAGAAAATCGTTCCTCCTCAGCCCAAGAGGGATTCCCCAAAACTTTTTTGAAGCCTCTCCACTCTTCTTCCGATGCTACAGTAATATTGACCCAATCGTCTTCCCCCTGGCAACGATAGCAACCACATGGAGCTGCTCCATGAACATCTCGGTTACCTATCCTGGTATGGACGCTCTGATTCATAAGGTAGTCCATCATTGCCTCACTTAAGCAAAGGGGTAATGTTTCAAGTTGACCACAATCAATAAGCTGGCCCTTGCCTGTTTTGTGACGGTGGAACAAAGCCAACATCGCTGCCAAGGCTCCAAATGAGGCGCCCAAAAAATCTGCTATAGTGCATTCACTAGTTCCGTCAGCACCCACATCAGAATATCCACGAAGCGATAAGTGCCCACCAAGAGAATCCAATAGTGGGCCATGTGTGCGAAAGCCTGAGTATGGTCCATTCTGACCACATGCCGAAAGGCGAACCACAATAATGTCTGGCTTTACCTCTCTTAACACCTCATAATTAATACCCAGTTTATCCAGCGTCTCCGGTTGATTATTTTCTATGAAAATATCGCTTTCCTTAATAAGTCTTAAGAAACTCTCTCTGCTTTTGGGTTCTTTCAGGTTCTTCACGGTCATACCTCGCTTATTGCGTGCTTGACCTACAAAAATGGGCCAAACATTCCATGGGTGCTTGCCAGACTCCCTGTTGGGATAACCACCGCTGTATGGTGATTCGCACATTATAAATTCCTTTGAAGGTCTAGCAAATGTCCCTCGCCCCGTGGTTTGCCAAAAGTTTACAAGGTCCACTTTAATAACTTCGGCGCCAAAATCACCCAGTATCATAGCTGCACCCGGTCCAGCCCAGGCAAGCGCCATTTCAACCACTCTAATACCCTCTAGTGGTAACTTAAGCATTTTAAAAACCTCTTAGACATATCATAGATTGTCTTCGTGCTTAGATGACCCTCCACTCTGCTAAATGTGCCAAGTCTTCCCCAGAGTAACCAACCTCAGCATATACTTCTTGGTTATGCTGCCCCAGGAGGGGAGCAGGCCTTTCCACCTGGAAAGGAGTCTCAGACATAATGAATGGACGCCCAGGATACTTAAGCTTACCTACTACTGGGTGAGAGAGCTCAATAAAAACCCCCCTCTCATTAAAATGGGGGTCAGCAACTACTTCAGAGATTTCCTGCGCAGCAACACAAGGAACCCTATATTCCTGAGCAATCTCCATACACTCTTGTTTGGTGTGTTGCATTGACCAGCTGAGTAACAAAGCCACAAACTCTTCTTTGAGGAAGGGGTCGGATTGTGCAGTAGGCGTTGTCCATTTTGGATCCGTAAGGACCTCAGACTCCCCTAACATTCTAACTATTCTATCCCAGTAGACACGTCCACCGTATATGCTAAAATAGCCGTCTTGGCAAGGGAAAGCTCCATGGGGATAACCCGTCCACTCCTCAAGAACTCGAGGCTGCTCTTCACCACAGTACTGATAGGCTATTAAGCAGGTATTCTTGTGGTTCGGTGCGCCTGCAGTTAAAGCCTCCATCATAGACATATCCACATGTTGTCCCACACCGTGAAATACACTTCCTAAGAATGTGCCTAATGTGCCCACAGCAGCAGTGATACCTACCTCGTGCAAAGATATCGTTTCGCCAGCTCTCACTGGTTCACGGTCGTCTCTCCCGGCACTAATCATCTGCTCACCCATGCCGTGGAGGATAAGCTCTGATGTCTTGTAATTACGATAGGGTCCCGTCTGCCCAAAGTTAGAAATAGAAGTCATAACTAGCTTGGGGTTAATCTTTTCCAAAGTTTCGTAGTCAAGCCCTAGGCGAGACATCACTCCCGGCCGGAAGCTTTCAACAACGATATCGGTCTTCTTAACCAGCTCTTTGAAGATGCTCACACCAATGGGATGTTTCAAATTAAGGGTTATGCCTCGCTTCTCCATATTAAGATAGAGAAAGAGGCCGCTCTTTTCAGGTTGGACTTCATCCCGGTAGAATGGGCCCAACTTCCTTGCTGGATCCCCTCCATCAGGTCTCTCGATCTTAACCACATCAGCCCCATAGCCTGCGAGCAACTTGGTACAGAAGGGCCCAGCAATATACTGAGTCAAATCTAATACTCGAACGTCCCTCAAAGCTTGCTCTGTCATACTAGCTATTCTCCAATAGTAAAGACTCCTTCCTACTCACCTTGCACCCCTTGACCTGTTGATTTTTCTCCTTGAATTACTCTCCCTGAGAATACCCCACGGAGCCCTTACTGTCAACACCGGAGACTCAGGATTAGTCCCTAAACTCTATCGATTTTTAACCTTCTGTTTCTATTCTACCTCAGGATCAGGACATAGAAACTCAATTACTTTCGTTAATTTAACTTGGTTTATAGTTTATACCTTAAAACAAAATTGTCAACCCAACGAATTGCCTCTTAATTATTATGGCATATTCCTCCAAAACGGACCTATCCATCTTGACTCGTCTCCGCCTGCCTTCTCAACCTTGATGACTTTAGCTCCCATATCAGCTAGGAGCTTGGAACAAAAGGAAGCTTTCTCGTCTGCCAGGTCCAAGACTCGAAGTCCAGCCAGTACCATTTTCTCTTTCCATCCCATACCATGTCTCAATCTGAGGAAGGCAAAGGCCGGGGTTCCTGGGGTGTCATTTCCTTTTCGCAGCAGGTAACTGTTCCCTCACCGGTTTTGGTGCAGACATACCTTTTACCTACTTGATTGGCCATACTTGTCCTCCTGAAGTGTTTTCCTCAAGGTTTTGAGGCTTTAACAGTTAGGGCTGCTGATACTGCTCACGAAACACCCTCTTCAGCACCTTGCCCCTAGGGTTACGAGGCAGCGAATCTAAAAAGACAACCGCCCTGGGGCGCTTGAAGCTCAAACTTGACTGGCAATACTCTTCTAGGGTTTCCCAAATCAACCATTGTGGCAAAAGAGCTTTCCCCTGAAGAAGACGCGCCGACAACGGCTATTCCGTGAGGAGAAAATATCTCCCGTAGGGAAGGTTTCTTTCTTTCCATGTAGTCAATCGTATCACTCAATCTATACAAACGGCAAGTCAATAATATCAAGATCGGTTCCAAAACACTTAGCTTTTTTGTGAGTCCCAAACTTGCTAGTATGAACACATTTCATCGTTTCGTTTCTTGTAAGGTAACAATCCGCTAATTTGTTGGATTATCTAATGTCTAGTATGGTAAGTTGGTGGGGCTTTGTTGGTGTTCCTAGAATTTGTGACTATCTGGGGCGGTTTCTCAATGGCCGAGTGATGGGTCGCGAGTATTGCAAGGCGGGATTTTGTTATTATGTTTGGCTTTGTATTCCTTGAAAAGTGTTCTCTCTCCGGTTGCATAGGCCCTCATGACCATGTAGCGGAAATATACAGCGTTTCTGCGAATGCAGTCATTTGCGTATTCGCGAGTATGGCCCTTAATTCTTTGGCGGAGATTGCCACCTTTGGCGTGACCTATATATATGACGGTTCTGTATTTGTTGCCGAGCTCATATGCACCCGCCTTTCGGGGGGTGTTCCTTATAGCTTCAGGGTCGCTAAGTCGGTGCCAAGCATTTATTATAGGCATAATACATTAACAGTGTACTTGGCTGAAGATAAACAATCAATAGGTGAATTAATGGCTTGACATCAATTAGGAAATCTGATTGTTTAATCAGTAGGTTATGGCACCATTGGTCTACCCAGGCTCAACTTTATCGCGTTTAGCAACATGTTCCAAGCCGTCGTGTGCATTCTGCCTCAAGGTTCTTAGTAACCTCTCCAGCAGAACAATATCATCTTCAGTAACTAACACCATTATTTGGTTCACGATCTCTCTTGCTGTCGGCATAGCCTGAGCGAGTATCTGCCGTCCCTTGTCCGTCAGGGAGACATTCACGAGTCTCTTGTCACTGGTATTGCGCTCGGCTGCTACGAGTCCTTCTTGCCTCATGCGGTCGATTAACGCTGTGATATTGTGCCGCTCTGTGTGCGTCCACTCGGCTATCTCAGAGGGCTTCATGACCCCGTTATTGCTAGCCAGGACTCGCAGCACTATTAACTTGATTGTCGAAAGACGCGTTTTTCTGTACAAATGAGCGTCGGCATACTTCAATACCGCCCGTGCAGTCTGGACGAATAGTATAAAGCTTCTCAGAACAGCGTCCTCGTGCTTTACGTCTATCAATCTGTTTATCCCCATGGTGATTTTTGTACGTGGCTTGATTGGATATCTAAAACAGTAGCATACGCCAATCCAAAGGTTGCTGTCAACGCCATCGAATAATGTTCTTTTCTCGGGGAGTTGACAATTCATATATGAACTGCTATATTGCAGTTGCAGTTTACCTTGTTCACATATGAATGAAATGACCTATACCTTTGGCAAGTTGTAAAGGTTGTTCAGGAGGTTGAGGAGATTGTGAAGAATAAGCGGGGAGACCCGGAAGGGGGTGAGAAAAGGAGGTAATTAGATTAAATATCTGGACTGCCCAAAATTTTTAAGGAGGAATTACTAAATTGAAAAAGAAGAAACTATTGACATTAATTGGCAGTATCTGCCTAAGCTTGGTGTTGGCAGCACTGCTCCTTCCCGCTTGTGCCCCAGCAGTGCCGGAGGCTGAAGAGGTTGCTGAGCTGGAAGCAGAGTTGAAGGCGGAAAAGGCGAAGGCCAGCGGCCTAGAGGACGAGGTTTCCGACCTGGAGAAAGAGATTGCTGCACTAAGAATACCAGTAACAACCCATTTTGAATGGAAGTTGCAGTCGTGCTTCTGCCCCGGGGATCATGAGGCAGAAATTGGCATCCCCTCTTTCGTTGACTTTGTCGAAGAGGAAACCGATGGGCGGCTCACTATTGAGTATTTCTATGACGGTGAGATTTACGCCGGCGAAGAGACGCTGACTGCTCTAGGTAAAGGGCTAACTGAGATGTCTGGCATAGACCCTACTTATCTCTCCGGCATTGAACCAGCCTGCGATGTCTGGGGTGGGCCTCCCTTCTCTAACCTAATCTCGCCGACATATGGAGATACCTATGCCCTTCAGACTATGAGCCCCCTCTCTGAACTGTGGCGAGATTTCGTTGGTGGATACAACATCCGCATTGTTGGTACCCATACCTATGGCCCCTACCCGCTTATGTGCTCCAATGTGCCTGTCCGCAGTAATGCTGACTGGGCAGGGGTAAAGGTGAGGTCTTATGGCTGTTACGCCATGCTCTTTGAGGAGCTTGGCGCCTCCACAGTTTGGATTCCCGGTGCCGACCAATATGAGGCTCTAATGCTAGGCACCATTAATGTCGCTACCTGGGCTTTTGAGGCTGTAGAGGACATGCACTGGAATGAGGTGATGGATTATCTCATCCTGCCAGGGTGGTGTTCTGAAGTGGGTGTCACCTTGGTTAATAATGATGCCTGGGAGACATTGCCCAGTGACATCCAGGATACCATTTTATTAGGACAAAGACAATACGCAAGAGAGTCTATAGATTGGTATAATGCCTGTTATCAGAGGGTGCAAGATAGGGCTGATGAGTGGGGCTATGAGGTAATCCACATGTCTGATGCCGATGTAGATGAGATGCGCCAGTTAACTTATGATAAAGTCTGGCCTGCTATGGCAGAGCTGAGCCCGTTATCGGCTGAGGCACTTGAGATAGTAAAGGATTGGTATGGTCTGGAATAGACATCAGAAGTAGTACACAAATTTAGTTGTTGACAGCTATAGTTCACCCGCTGAACGGAGGTTGAACACTGAGCAAAAGGTAACCGCTGTTTCAGCGGGTGAATTTAGAATGTTTTTATTGGGTAACAGCATTCTTTAGTGCCAAGCACCTCACAGCATATTGTGAAGGGAGAATTGATTTGCTTCGTTTCTCAGCTTTGGTTGATAGCATTAATGAGTGGTCGGGGAAGATTTTTCTCTTCATAATGCCCGTTATAGCCCTGATCGGAACATATGAAGTAATGATGAGGTATGTCTTTAATCGCCCCACTAACTGGGCCTGGGAAATAAATTCTGAGCTCCTGTGTGTTGCCTGTGCTATGGGGGGAGGATATGCCCTCCTGAAGAGAACCCATGTGAGAGTTGATGTGGTCTATAATCTTCTTCCCTGGCGAGCCAAAGCAATTGTAGATTCGGTTACTTCTCTTCTCGCCATTGTCTTTTTAGGTGTGCTGTTATGGCAGGGTGCTGGAATGACTTGGAATTCAATATTGGTAAGAGAAACTACCAAATCTATGTTCCGCTCCCCCGTATATCCTTTCAAAAGCATGATAATTATTGGGTGCTCTGTGTTTTTGTTGCAAGTGCTAGCTAACCTGGTGCGCAGCGTCTACACTGCCTACACCGGTAAGACGGTGACACCTGAGATTAAAGAGGGTATTACGCTGTGAGCATTGAGCTATTCACCATCCTTCTCTTTGCTTCGATGTTTCTTATCCTGTCAACAGGGTTACCTGTTGTCTTTGCCATGGGTGCCCTCGCCACATTGGGTAGCATTGCATTCCTTGGATTCGATATGACCGCTAATCTGTTTACCACCTCTTGGATAGGTTTTACCGATGACCTACTAATAGCTTGCCCTTTGTTTTTGCTGATGGGAAGCTTTCTGCAATTCTCAGGAATAGCTGATGATGCCTATGACATGTTCTACAAATGGATGGGTGGCTTAAAGGGTGGCTTGGCAATGGCGTCAGTGATAATCTGCGCCATCTTCGCCGCTATGACCGGGGTAAGTGGTGCCGCCACCGTGGCTATGGGAATGATCGCTATCCCGTCAATGATAAGGCGTGGCTATGATAAGCGTATGGCAACTGGTTGCATAACTGCTGCCGGTCCATTGGGGTTCCTCATCCCCCCCAGTGACATAATGATTCTTTTCGGGGTAATAACCCATGTTTCAATAGGGAAGCTCTTTATGGGGGGGGTTATCCCCGGCGTTATGCTGGCCATTTTTTATATAATTCTGATAGGTATCAGGTGCTGGAGAAACCCAGACTTGGGTCCGCCACTGCCACCTGAGCGTAGAGCTAGTTGGGGCGAGAAACTGGTATCACTCAAGGCAATGGTCTTCCCCATAATACTCATTATGCTGGTTCTGGGGTCGATTTACCTAGGAGTGGCTACCCCGGTTGAGGCGTCAGCGGTAGGTGCCTTTGGTGCCTTCGTTTGTGCTGTCATTCATCGCAAGTTTAACTGGAAGCTGTTTAAAAATGCCGCTTTGCTCAACCTCAGGCTTACGGCAATGATTTTCTGGATTTATGTTGCTGCCATTTGCTTCAGCAACCTATATACTGTTATGGGAGCTCGAAACTTCATTCAGGAAATGGTAGTAGGTTTAAATGTACCTCCCTTAGCCATTGTTGGCTTTATGCAGTTCACCATCATCATCATGGGCATGCTGATGGATGATTATGCCATCATACTGATTACCTGCCCCATATATGTCCCCATAGTTGAGGCCTTGGGTCTTGATACTTTGTGGTTCGGAATCCTCTTCGTGGTGAATATGCAAATAGCCTATATAACACCCCCCTATGGCTTTAACCTATTCTATATGAGGGGAGTTACCGTCCAAATAAGGGACCAAATTCCTGAGGAAATATCTATGACCGACATCTGGCGCTCTGTTGCCCCTTATATCCCGTTTCAGCTTGTCGCCCTAGCCTTGGTTATGATATTCCCCCAGTTGGCTACCTGGCTACCCAGTACGATGAAATAATTAAGACTGAAGGAAAATAGCTGAAGATAAAAGAACGTGAACTATTTCGAGTTACAAATAACTATTGAGGAGAGTTTTAATGAAGATTGTAGTTGTCGGGGGTGCTGGCTTGGTTGGCCCAGCAGTCATTGCGGATTTATTAGAGCAGAAGGACGTTTCCCAAATAGTAGTTGCTGATATTAAAGAGGAAGTAGTAAAGCAGAGAGTAGCCAAATTAGGAGACGATAGGCTAATGCCTAAGTTCCTTGACCTATCAGACGAACAGAGTGCAATTGCCTTGTTTCACAATGCTGATGCTGTGGTCAATGTAGCTTCTTATGCCTTTTGCCTGCCAGCCATAAAGGCTGGACTGGAAGCTGGCGTCAATTACCTGGACCTTGGTGCTCTTTCAGGCCCTGAGAGTGAATTACAACTAGCGCTCAGTGGTGAATTTGAAAGGAAGGGTATCACTGCAATTCTGTGTATGGGTGGGGCGCCGGGTATGGTTAACGTATTGAGTCGCTATATTGTGGACAAGTTGGACAGTGTCGAGTCCATAGACATTAGAGATTACGATTATGATGCAGTGCCTGACGAAGAGCATAGCCGCCCATTATATGCCAGCTATTCAATCGATACTGTAATCGATGAATTTTCTGCCCCCAGTTTATATTTTAATAATGGAGAGTTAAGAGAGGTACCACCCAGGTCTTACCCGGAGGTGTTCCGGTTTTCGCCACCGGTGGGAGATTTTTCTATAGCTACGACAGCACACCCAGAGCCAGCAACTTTAAGTCGGACGTTTAAAAACAAGGGGATTAAGCATGTAAGCTGGAAGCTAGGCTTTATGCCTCATTATGAGGAAAGGCTGAAATTTGTCTGTTCTCTTGGCCTAGCTAGCAGAGAGCCAATAAATGTTCAAGGACAGATGGTATCACCAAGAGCAGTGCTCATGGCGTTACTTGAAAATCTACCTCCAGAGAAGAAAAAGACGCCAGATTTTTACAACGAGGTAGTAATCACAGTGAAGGGAGTAGAAGCCGGAGAAAAAGTGGAATATACGATAAACGAGATTCCTTCCCCAGCTACTGAGGCCAGAGAGAAATCAATATATAGAAAACTGGGTATCTTCACGACTGCTCCAAGAACGGGCACCTTCGCCTCCGTTGTCACACTGATGCTAGCTCGCGGTCAGATAAAACAGACGGGCGTACTGTTACCTGAGGAAGGTGTTCCCCCTGATCTCTTCATTCAAGAAATCAGCCGAAGGGGACATATAACTGAGATAAGGAGAAAAACTGTGCTATAGTTAAACAAAAACTTAAGCAAGCCCTACTGACAATCGATAATCACTCAACCAAGGCAATAGTATTTAACCCAGGTACCAGTTCCTTGACAGGCTTTACCCGTGATGATAAACCAGGGAAATTTCTAAGGAGGTAAAAACGATGGTTAGTAAAAGGACTGAGGAGCTTCTCAAGTGGGATAGGGAGCATATAATACATCCCGCATGTATAGTGGGTGAGGGTCATAACATAATTTTTGAGAAGGGTCAAGGAATAACCTTAGTGGATACAGAAGGTAACGAATATGTTGACATGTCATCTCAGTTGGTTTGCTGTAATTTAGGCTACGGACAGAGGAAGATAATTGATGCGGTAACCGAGGCTATCAACAGAACGGGCTATACCACTGTTTTCTATGGCGTTGGCAATATATCAAATATTGAGTGCAGCCGGAAGCTAGTCGAACTCACCCCAGGTGACTTGAACCATTTCTTCTTTACATCTGGTGGTTCAGAAGCTATAGATTCAACAATAAAGCTTGTCCGCTTTTACTGGCATAACCTAGGTAAACGTGGTAAGTACAAGATTATCAGTCTGTATGATTCCTATCATGGGGAGTCTGGTATTTCCACCTATGTTACCGGTGAGGTGATAAATGAATCTCAGAACCCATTTGGTCCACCCCCCGTGGGCTTCCTCCACATACCTTCCTATAATTGCTATCGCTGTATGCTCGACCTTAACTATCCTGAATGTAATGTTAAATGTG
>Ga0209991_10000425_pt1 | contig 18809 bp, 17 predicted proteins | sample ChitaG_FD_183167 | JGI IMG/M metagenome (GOLD analysis project Ga0209991, IMG submission 183167) | Deep subsurface microbial communities from South Pacific Ocean to uncover new lineages of life (NeLLi) - Chile_00310 metaG (SPAdes)... | ecosystem: Environmental > Aquatic > Marine > Oceanic >... | reverse complement strand
TCCGGTGGGATCCACGCCTGTCACGGTCAGCAGTTCGGAGGTCCAGGTGATGCCGACCGACGATGCCAGCGCCGTGCTGGCCTCCGTTGTCGACGTGCCCGGTCCGAGATCTCGGGGCAATAGTGAAACGGTGTCCCCGCGGGTCATCACCTTGCCCAACAAGGCCTGACGCAGCGTTGCTGCGGCGATCGACTGGGTGGCCAATGAGGAGCCGCTCAGCGTGACGGATCGGGCGCCGCGCACACTGACCGGTGCCACCAGCACCGACGTGTCCGCCCGCAGATCCGCGTTCGACAGCGTCACGTCGTCGAGCAGGGCGGTACCCGTGGGTGTCCCGTTGGGCGCGACCCCGACCACGGCGGCGGTGGTGCGCGCACCCGTCAAGGACACCGCGTCCCATTCCCGGATGCCCAGCGCAGCAATGGCTTCAGGATGAAGGCGGATCACGCCGCGCCGGTTGTCCAGTGCCGATGTGTTGAGCCGAGCAGTGAGCGTGAGGTGAACGCCGGACGCCGGACGGGCAGCTTGAGAACTTCCCGGGTCGAGCTCGGACACCTCAGCCCCTCGGTGGTCTGCGCAGGCCGAGTCTCATCATCGACCGGCGATGGGGCTGGGCTCGGCGGATGGCTCGCCGCGCGGCCCCCTGCTGACGCGGCTTGTCATCCCACACCTCTGGATGTGCTGCGAGGAATCGACGGGTGCGGATGGCGAACGGGATGTGGAGGACGTAGGCGACGATGATCACCAGGATCACGATGTAGCCGTAGAGGATCGCGGCGGCCACGCCGATTGCCAGCAGCGCCAACAGCGGTGCGACCATGGCGGGCGGCACCGAGAACGTGTGGACCTTGCGCATCGGAAGGGTGCTGACCACCAACAGTGAGATGGTGATCATCCAGATCACGACAGCGGGCTCCGAGGTCCACCAGCCTTCGCCGAACTGCATTTTGGCGGCCAGCGGTCCGATTGCCCCGATGGCCCCCGCGGGGGCGGGCATGCCGACGAAGTACTTGTTCTCGTAGTCGGGCTTGTCGATGCTGAGCATGGCGTTGAAGCGCGCCAACCGCAGCACGATGCACACCGCGTACAGCAGCACCACGATCCAGCCGATCCGGGAGTCCGACAGCAGCGTCCCGTACACGATGAAAGCCGGTGCGACACCGAAGTTCACGGCGTCAGCGAGTGAGTCGATCTCCGCGCCCATGCGCGATGAAACGTTCAGTGCCCGGGCAACGCGCCCGTCGAGGGCGTCGAGGATGGCAGCGATCGCCAGAAAAGCCATCGCCTCGGTCGATCGGCCCTCTAGTGCGAATTTGACCGAGCTGAGCCCGAAACAGATGGCGGCCACAGTCATCGCGCTGGGCAGGATTCGAACGCTCATGACGGGAGCCTTGATGCGGTGCTTGCGTGGCTTGATCATGGCAGTTCGGCCAGCACCGTCTCGCCTGCCAGCGCCCGCTGCCCAACTTCGACCAAGACGTTGGACCCAGCGGGCAGGTAGGTGTCGAGCCGCGAGCCGTACCGGATCAACCCGTAGGTGTCGCCGATGCCGATCCTGTCGCCGGCTTGCACGCTGCAGACGATTCGGCGGGCGAGCAGGCCCGCGATCTGCACTGCGACAACCTCAGCCCCGGTCGAGGATCGGATGACGACGCTGTTTCGCTCGTTGTCTGCGCTGGCAGCAGCCAGGTCGGCGGAGAGGAACAACCCAGGGCGATGTGCGACGGTGATGACCTCGCCACCGATCGGTGCCCGTTGTACGTGGGCGTCCAGCAGGGACAGAAAGATACTGATACGTGGCAACGGAGTTGCCGAAAGCCCGAGTTCACTGGGCGGGATCTCTTCGTCGACCAGGCAGACGAGCCCATCGGCGGGCGCAACGGCAAGACCCGGCCGGGTCGGTGGCTTGCGCGGCGGGTGCCTGAAGAATGCGGCGTTGGCGGCCGCGGAGGCGAGCCCGGCGCGGCGCAGCCAGCGGTTTCGGCGTCCCGCCAATGCGACCGCGAGGCTTACGCCGACGAACGGCAGGCCTTCGGGGTGCATTGGGGGAACGGAAGAACGAACCAGGGCAACCAGCCGCGCTGGGCCTGTTCTTAGATCGGGACGTCTGGCCATCGTGGGGCAATTCTACGATGGCCCCTGATGAGCCGGTCGTGTTTAGGAGCAGACGTCGCCCGGCGAGCGCTCAGGCAAGCCGGGATCGTTCCCGCTAGCGCAGGTCCCACACCTGCACTCGCTCGCCTGCGGCCGCCTCGGAGGTGTCCTCGTCGAGTTCGAGCAGACAGTTCGCTTTGGCTAACCAACGAAGATGATGTGACGCCGGAGGTCCGTAGCTGGTTACGGTGTCGGCCTCCAGAACGCCGCGCCGAAATTGTCTTTTCCCGAGTGGTGAAGTGAGATCCTCGGCTAGCACAGCGGTGCGCCGCGGCCGGTCGGGGTTCGGCAGTCCCATGGCGGCACGCAGCGCCGGGCGGACGAACACCTCGAACGACACCAGAGCGCTCACCGGGTTACCTGGCAGCGTGATGATGGGTGTTCCGGCAGCATCATCCAAGGTCCCCGCCCCCTGCGGCATCCCTGGCTGCATCGCGACCTTGACGAACTCGACGCGACCGTCGGAGTCGTCTCCCAGCGCATCTTTTACCACCTCATATGCCCCGGCGCTGACCCCGCCGGTGGTGATGATCAGGTCGGCGTGATCATCACCACCACCCTTGGCTTCGGGGAGGTGGCGGCGAAGTGTCTCGCGGAACACGCCGACGTCGTCGGTTGTCGTCGGCGCGGCCACCACGTCGCCGCCCGCCTCGCGCACCGCAGCCGCAAGCATCACAGCGTTGGACTCGTAGATCTGCCCTGGCTGCAGCGGGGTGCCCGGTGCTACCAGCTCTGTGCCGGTCGATATCACCAGCACCCGCTGGCGTGGCACCACCGTCAATTCGGCGAGGCCGAGCGCGGCCGCCAAGCCCAGCACGGCCGGTGTAATCACCGCGCCCGCCTGCAGCACCGTGGTACCCGCGGTGACGTCCTCACCCGCGCGGCGGATGTGCTGGCCCGCCCGGGCGTTGGCCCGGATCGTGACGGTGTCGGTCGCGCCGTCGGTGGCTTCTACCGGCACCACCGCGGTGGCGCCGAAGGGCAGCGGTGCGCCGGTCATGATCCGGTGCGCGGTTCCGGCGGTGATTGTGGGGATGTCAGTGCGGCCTGCGGGAATGTCCTCGGTGACGGGAAGCTGCGCGGGGGTACCGGCAGATGCCGTCGCAATGTCCTCGACGTGGACGGCGTATCCGTCCATCGCTGAATTGTCGAAACCGGGCAGTGAGAGCGGGGCAATCACGTCCTCGGCGAGAACCAGGCCCAACGCTGCGGTGTTGTGGTTGACCGGCTGTGCGACCGGCCGCCGTGCCGAGATCAGGCCGGCGACCACCTGGCGATGTTCATCGACGGAGCGCATCACACTCCGAACCGCACACCGGTCAACGTCTCCGACACCGACCACAATCGCTGCTGAGCCGGGATGTCGCGCGCCTTGCTGCTGGACTGCACCAGCTTCGGGTGGCCGCGTTGTTCACCGTAACCGTCCGGCCCGTAGTACTGCCCACCCTTCACTGTGGGGTCGGTAGCTGCTCGCAGGGTTGGCAGCGCGCCCATGGCGGCGTCCTGGGCCACCAGGCTCCACAGCCACTCGAAAGGCTTGCGGACAAGGTCGGGCAGGTTGCGGGCGAGATCGGTGTTCGAGCTGCCGGGATGGGCCGCCACGGCAATGGTCTGCGCGCCGCGGGCCAGCAGCCTACGGTCCAGCTCGTAGGTGAACATCAGGTTCGCCAGCTTGGCCTGCCCATAGGCGCGCATTCGGTTGTAGTTGCGCTCGGACTGCAGATCGCCGAAATTGATCGTTCCGCCTCGGTGGGCATTGCTGCTGATGGTCACCACACGGGAACCCTGGACCGCGAGCATGTTGTCCAGCAACAGTTCGGTGAGCGCAAAGTGGCCGAGATGATTGGTCCCGAACTGAAGCTCGAACCCGTCCTCGGTGCTGGCCTTGGGCGTTGTCATCACGCCCGCGTTGTTGATCAATAGGTCGATCTGCGGATAGAGCGCGTGCAGGTTATCGGCGGCAGCACGGATGCTGGCCAGCGACGTGAGGTCGAGCTGCTGCACCGAGGCGCCCGCCCCCGGGTGGGCCTGTTCGATCCGGCTTGCTGCCTGCTTGCCTTTGTCTGGGTTGCGCACCGCGAGGACGACGTGGGCACCCTTTCCGGCGAGCACCTCCGCAGCCTCATACCCGATACCGGTGTTGGCCCCGGTGATGACGGCCACCCGGCCGGATTGACCGGGCACGTCGGCGGCGGTCCATGTGGTGCTCATGGGTTCAACATACGTCGGCGCGGATAGGCCATGCTCAACACATGGATCTGGTTGTACCGGCGCACGGGCCGAGCCGTAGGGCGCCGATGGTGTGGGCGATTGGGGCGGCAATCCCTTGGCCGTTCATCGTGGTGGCGCAGGTGGTGTGGTTCGCGGTGGACCCAGGCGTGATCTGGCTGCATGTGTTGGCGGCGGTTGGCACCGCGCTCGGCATGGTCGTGTCCGTGGTGGTGGTTCCGTTGTGGCGCTACCGGGTTCATCGATGGGATGTCGATCCCACCGCGGTGTACACCCGATCGGGCTGGCTCGTACAGGAGCGACGGATCGCCCCGATCTCCCGGGTACAGACCGTCGATACCTACCGGGGTCCGCTGGATCGGGTGTTCGGGCTTGCCAACGTGACGGTGACGACCGCCTCATCGGCGGGTGCCGTGCGTATCGTCGCGCTGGATTCCGAGGTCGCCGACGGACTGGTGGCGCAGCTCACCGACATCGCCGCCCTCGGTGTCGAGGACGCGACGTGACCCAGGCCCAGGGGCAGCAATGGCTGCGCCTGAGTCCTCGCATGCTGCTCGTGCACCCGGTGCACGAGGTGCTACGGCAGGTTCCGGTGCTTATCGGCTCGCTGGTCTTGGGCTCTGCGACCGGCAACTCGGCATGGGCGTTGATCGGCGTCGGCCTGATCGTGGGCTACGGGGTGGCGCGGTGGTTCACCACGACCTACCGCATCGGACCCGACGAGGTGCAGCTGCGCACCGGGGTGCTGCAGCGCAAGGTCCTCTCCTTGCCGCGCAACCGGATTCGTTCGGTCTCTACTGATGCGCGGCTGCTACACCGTGCGCTCGGCCTGACTGTGCTGCGGGTGAGCACCGGGCAGGAAGCCGCCGGGGACACCTCCTTCGCCCTCGACGCGATGCCTGCACGTGAGGTCCCTACTTTGCGGGCGATCCTGCTGGCTGAATCGCTGGCGCCGCCTGACCCCACCGGTCCCCCGGGCCGGGTACTGGCCCGCTGGCAGCCGTCGTGGCTGCGCTACAGCCCACTGAATGTCACCGGGTTGCTGATGATTACAGCGATGCTCGGGGTGATCTACCAGACCGGAGTGTTTGCAGCCCTTCGGGATTCCAGCGTCATTCGGGTGGGTGCGGGTTTTGTTGAGAGTGCCGCGCAGAACGGGAGCGCATTGATCGCTGTGGTGGTCGGTGCGCTGGCGATACTGAGCGCCGGGGTAGCGCTGTCGGTGTCGCAGTCATTTCTGACCTACGCCAACTTGGAGCTGCGACGTGACGCCGATCTCCTGCATCTGTCGCATGGGCTGGTGCGCGTGCGGGAGCGGACCTTCGACATGCGCCGGCTCAGGGGCGGCTCGCTGCGTGAGCCGCTAGTGGTGCGGCTGTTCGGCGGCGCACGCCTGGACGCCGTGATGACCGGCATCGCCGGGGTGGGGGAGGCCTCGCAGCTACTCCCGCCGTGCCCACGGAGCACTGCTTCCTCGGTGCTGGCCGATCTCATAGCCCAGCCAGAGGCGGTCACGGGCGCACTGACGGCCCACGGTCCGGCGGCGACGCGGCGGCGCTGGAGCAGGGCGATGGCGTTACCCGCGATGGTGGCCGTCGGGTCGTTGGTTCTGGCGGGCACCTCCGGCGTTCCCATCTGGGTGTGGCCTGTGCTGGCGGTGCTGACGCTGGGCAGTATGGCTCTGGCCGCCGACCGGTCCCGGTCCCTCGGACATCGGGCGGGCGGCGGCTGGCTGGTGACCCGGGCGGGAAGCCTGCAACGGCGGCGTGACTGCGTATCGGCTGAGGGGATCGTCGGGTGGACCGTGCGCCAGACGCTACTGCAGCGCAGATCTGGGGTAGCGACGTTGATCGCTGCAACCGCGGCTGGGGTGAAGCGCTACGAGGTCGTCGACGTGCCCGCCGACCTCGCCTGGTCGATAGCGGCGGCGACGTCTCCCTGGGTGGGCGCGACCCGCTGGGCCCGCGGCTAGCGGGACTTGGTTTGCGCTGGACCCAAGTCAGTTTACTGTCGCACCATGGCAATCGGTGGAGTGCTTTTCGACATCGATGGTGTGCTGGTTACCTCCTGGGAGCCGATCTCCGGTGCGGCCGAGACGCTGCGCATATTGGCCGACAACCAGGTGGCCTGCGCGTACCTGACCAACACGACCACCCGAACTCGCGCTCAGATCGCCGAGCTGCTGACCAATTCAGGTATGACCGTCAGCGCCGACGAGGTGATCACGGCGGCCGCCCTGACCGCTGACTACGTCCGCAGTCACTACCCGCATGCCCGGTGCTTCCTGGTCAACAGCGGGCAGATCGCTGAAGACATGCCCGGCATCGACATCGAGTACTCCAGCGACTTCACTGGCCGGCGGGCGCCAGACACCCCCGACGTCGTGCTGCTCGGCGGGGCCGGACCCGAGTACAGCCATCTGACGTTGTCCTGGGTCTACGACTGGATGGCGCAAGGGGTTCCGGTGGTCGCGATGCACCGCAGCACCGTGTGGACCACCGCCGACGGCTTGCGCATCGACGCCGGCATGTATCTGACCGGCATGGAGCAGGCCTCCGGGCGCCAGGCAACCGCGGTCGGCAAGCCGGCGCCCGAGGGCTTTCTGTCGGCAGCGGGTCGGCTCGGGGTGGACCCCGATGAGATGTACATGGTGGGCGACGACCTCAACAACGACGTGCTCGCCGCCCAGGTGGTTGGGATGACCGGGGTGCTGGTGCGCACCGGCAAGTTCCGTCAAGACACCTTGGACCGCTGGGTCGCAGACGAATTCGCCATGCAACCCAACTACATCATCGATTCGGTAAGTGATTTGCCGGAGCTGCTCGGTCTCTAGCCGAGAGGCGCAGACGAGCCACCCTGCGCGGGTCTCTGCTGAACTAGCTCATCGACTTGGTTTCGTTGACCCTCGTCAGGCAGTGAGCTCCCGGTGCAGGACTCGGACGGCTTCGATCCGGGCCTTGAGCTGATCGGTCGTCGCGGCAGCCAGCGGCGGGCCGCCGCACCGGCGGCGCAGCTCGTTGTGAATCCAGCCGTGCGGTTTCCTGGTCCGATGATGGGTCAGTGACACCAAGGTGTTGAGCTCGCGGCGCAGCTCGCGCAGCTGGCCGTGCGTCGAGGGCCGCGGCACCGCGGAGTCGACGGTGCGCTTGGTGAGTTGTTCAGCCTGCCTGCGCCGCAACAGGGCCCGCATCTGATCGGTGTCCAGCAGGCCCGGGATACCGAGATAGTCAGCCTCCTCCTCGCTGCCCGCAGGGGTGGCGGTGCCGAAGGACGAACCGTCGAAGATGACCTGATCGAGTTCAGCGTCGGCTCCCAAGTACTCGACCCCGTTTCCTTGGTCGTCGGGCTCGTCGCGGCGCTGCTCGGCCAGTTCGGCGTCTAGAGGGTCGTCCAGCGTCTCGCGGTGCGGCTCGCCGAGGATGTGGTTTCGCTGGGTTTCCATCTCGCTGGCCAGCAGCAGCAGGTTGGGAACCGAGGGCAGAAAGATGCTGGCGGTCTCACCGGCCCGGCGGGACCGGACGAACCGGCCAATCGCCTGTGCAAAAAACAGTGGGGTCGAGGCGCTGGTGGCGTAGACGCCAACAGCCAGCCGAGGTACATCGACGCCCTCGGAGACCATGCGCACAGCCACCAGCCAGCGTGAGGTACCCGCCGCGAACTCTGAGATACGGTCCGACGAGCGTTTGTCGTCGGAGAGCACAACGGCGGGCCGTTCACCGGTAATCGTGTGCAGCAAGTCGGCGTACGCGCGGGCTGCCGTCTGGTCTGAAGCGATGATCATGCCGCCGGCATCAGAAATGTGTTCGCGCAGGCCCCGCAGCCGGGTGTCTGCCGCGGCGATCACGGCGGGCATCCACTGGCCGGCCGGGTTGAGTGCGGTCCTCCACGCTCTAGCGGTCTGCTCGGCGGTCAGCGGCTCGCCGAGCCGGGCAGCGTGCTCTTCGCCGGCACTATCGCGCCAGCGGGCCTCGCCCGAATAGGCCAGGAATATCACCGGTCGGACGACGCCGTCGGCAAGCGCATCAGAGTAGCCGTAGGTGTAGTCGGCCATGGAATGGTTGAGGCCCGCGCCGTCGGGTTCGTAGGTGACGAATGGGATAGCGCAGTCGTCGCTGCGAAACGGAGTGCCGGTGAGCGCCAGCCGCCGGGTGGCCTCACCAAACGCCTCACGGATGGCCTCCCCCCAGCTCTTGGCGTCGCCGCCATGATGAATTTCGTCGAAAACGACCAACGTCTTGCGGTTCTCGGTGCGCACCCGGTGCCGGGTGGGATGGCTGGCGACCTGGGCGTAGGTGACGACGACGCCGTGGTACTCCGACGATGTATGTGAGTTGGAATTGGAGAACTTGGGGTCCAAGGCGATGCCGAACCCCGCGGCGGCCTGGGCCCACTGGGTCTTGAGGTGCTCAGTGGGGACAACGACGGTGACCGTCTCGATGGCGCCTTCGGCGAGTAGTTCAGCAACGACGCGCAGGGCAAAAGCAGTCTTGCCGGCGCCAGGGGTGGCCACGGCCAGAAAATCGCGTGGTTTAGCGGTCAGGTATTTCACCAGCGCCCGTCGCTGCCAGCCCCGCAAAGCCTGGGTGCTGGGCACTGCGTCAGCCCGCACCCGAACACTCCTCCCGGTCCGTCGGACCGTCTTCGACGGCGTGATCGGAAGGCAGTCTAGGGCAGCCGGTTCCGCAGTCGTATGTTCGTCCGGCGTGTCCGTTGCTGCGTGTCGACTCGGGTGGCCGAGAGGTCGATGCTCGTGGTGCGTGGTGGGCTGTCGAGGACGGTCTCGGTACGTTCGTGGCGCCGGAGCCGTCCTTGCACTCGGCATGGGTGAGTGCTAAGAATGACATTGGCACTCGCGACCGGCGAGTGCTAGGTCGGGACGGTGAGGCTTGGGTCCGCACTTGCGGAGCACACCCAAGCCGTCCGTCGCGGGCACTGCGCCCGACCAGCAAGACGTGCATCCCCAATCCGGAGGAAACACTTCGCAATGGCCAAGACAATTGCGTATGACGAAGAGGCCCGTCGCGGCCTCGAGCGGGGCCTCAACAGCCTCGCCGATGCGGTAAAGGTGACGCTGGGACCCAAGGGTCGCAACGTCGTCCTTGAGAAGAAGTGGGGCGCCCCCACGATCACCAACGATGGTGTGTCCATCGCCAAGGAGATCGAGCTGGAGGATCCCTACGAGAAGATCGGCGCTGAGCTGGTCAAGGAAGTTGCCAAGAAGACCGACGACGTCGCTGGCGACGGCACCACCACTGCCACTGTGCTGGCCCAGGCGCTGGTGCGCGAGGGTCTGCGCAACGTGGCGGCCGGCGCCAACCCGTTGGGGCTGAAGCGGGGCATCGAAAAAGCAGTGGAGGCCATCACTCAAACGCTGCTGGCTTCGGCCAAGGAGGTCGAAACCAAGGATCAGATCGCTGCTACCGCGGCGATCTCGGCCGGTGACACGCAAATCGGTGAGCTCATCGCCGAGGCGATGGACAAGGTCGGCAACGAGGGTGTTATCACCGTCGAGGAGTCCAACACCTTTGGTCTGCAGCTCGAGCTGACCGAGGGTATGCGCTTCGATAAGGGTTACATCTCGGGTTACTTCGTAACCGATGCCGACCGCCAGGAAGCTATCCTGGAGGATCCTTACATCCTGCTGGTCAGCTCCAAGATATCGACGGTCAAGGATCTGCTCCCGCTGCTCGAGAAGGTCATCCAGGCCGGAAAGCCGCTGCTGATCATTGCCGAGGATGTCGAGGGCGAGGCTCTGTCGACCCTGGTGGTCAACAAGATTCGGGGCACGTTCAAGTCCGTCGCCGTCAAGGCCCCTGGCTTCGGTGACCGTCGCAAGGCCATGCTGCAGGACATCGCTGTCCTTACCGGTGGCCAGGTTGTCAGCGAGGAAGTAGGTCTGTCGCTGGAGACTGCCGACATCGCGCTGCTGGGTCAGGCCCGCAAGGTCGTCGTGACCAAGGACGAGACCACTGTCATCGAGGGCGCCGGTGACTCCGACGCCATCGCCGGCCGGGTGTCTCAGATCCGCGCCGAGATCGAGAACAGCGACTCCGATTACGACCGCGAGAAGCTGCAGGAGCGTCTGGCCAAGCTGGCCGGCGGTGTTGCGGTGATCAAGGCCGGAGCTGCCACCGAGGTGGAGCTCAAGGAGCGCAAGCATCGCATTGAGGACGCTGTCCGCAACGCGAAGGCTGCCGTCGAGGAGGGAATCGTCGCCGGTGGCGGCGTGGCCCTGCTGCAGTCGGCTCCGACGCTGGATGCGCTGAAGCTGACGGGTGACGAGGCCACGGGTGCCAACATCGTCCGGGTCTCGCTGTCGGCCCCGCTCAAGCAGATCGCCTTCAACGGTGGCCTGGAGCCGGGTGTCGTCGCGGAGAAGGTGACCAACCTTCCTGCGGGTCATGGTTTGAACGCCGCGACCGGTGAGTACGAGGACCTGCTCAAGGCCGGCGTCGCCGACCCGGTGAAGGTCACCCGCTCGGCGCTGCAGAACGCTGCATCCATCGCGGCGTTGTTCCTCACCACCGAGGCTGTCGTGGCCGACAAGCCGGAGAAGGCCGCTGCACCCATGGGTGGTGGCGACCCGACCGGTGGCATGGGCGGTATGGATTTCTAGAAGTCACCAACGAAAAGCCCGGCTCGCTTGCGAGCCGGGCTTTTTCGTCGTCCGGCGCCCGGCCGCGCGGCTCGCGGGCGTGCGTGAAGTTATCGTCACGTTCGCAGTCGAACGTCCGAGTGACTTCACGTTCGGCCCGAGCGGCGCCGACTAGCCGAGCGGCGCTGACTAGCTGAGCGGCATGCAGTCGTCGCCGCAGCCCGATCCGGTGGGAGAAGCTGGGGTCGCGGGCCGATGCAACACCGCGCCAGTGGGTTCGACGGTGAGCGCACCGCCGGCTACCGTCGCTAACCCGTCGACGATAAGCGTGTATCCGCCCGACTCGCGTGGTGGCCAAACGAGCGTGACATCAGCATGGCTGCTCGCGTTTCTGCGGGTGCTGTTGCCGACTGAGCCGATGCCGAGCGTGCCGTCGACGAGTTCCGGATGGACCGCGACGGTATGCGCCCGGTAGTCGTCACCGACCGTCACCAGATAGGCGAAGGCGCGATCGGCCAGCGCAGCTGACAGCTGATCGAGGTCGACTTTGACGCTCATGTCGTCGGGGCTGGCTGACGGCCCCTGATGAGCTTGCCGGGACGGGCTTCGGTGGGAACTCCGTGCTCGGCGATCACCTCTCCGGAGACGACGGTGGCGACGTAGCCGTCGGCCCTCTGGTCGAGTCGACGCCCGCCTGCGGGTAGGTCGCTGACGACGACTGGCTTATGCAACCGCAAGGCGGCTGCGTCGATGACGTTCAGGTCGGCCTTGTATCCCACAGCGATGCGGCCACGATCCTGCAGTCCTGCCACCCGAGCGGGAGTAGATGTCAGCTCGCGCACCGCCTCGGCGACCGACAGCCGGCCGGTGGGCCGGTCGCGCACCCAGTGCGTCAACATGTACGTCGGGAACGAGGCGTCGCAGATCATGCCGTAGTGCGCGCCGCCGTCCCCCAGCCCCAGCACGACGTCGTCGCGACGGATCAAATCGGCGACCGTGTCCAGTTTCCCGTCGCGGAAGTTCGCCAACGTGACCAGCAGCATCGCGTGGCCGTCGTCGTCGAGCAGGCGGTCGTAGGCTTCCTCCAGAGTGCTGACCCCGCGTGCTTGGGCTTGGGCGCCGATGGAATCCGAGGGTGATGGCTCGTAGTTAGGCGGCTCCACGAGTGGGAACATGTAGTCCCAGGCTTGGGCGGCAAACATCAGCGGATGCCCGTCGGGCGCGGGTTCGTCATTCAGAATTCGTTGCCGCACTTCGGGTTTGCGCATTTCTTCTACCCGCTCAGACAATGGCAGCCCGGCTATCTCCTGATATGCCGGGTACATGACGAACGGATTGCCGGACAGTTCGAGACCCAGCACGAGTCCAATCGGTCGCGGGTATACCTGCGCGGTGATGGCGGGCTCGTCGCCCCCCGAATTCTGATTCGCCTTCTCGACCATCCTCAGTGCGTCCAGGTAGATCGGATCACCGGAATTGCCGATTGCGAGCGTGAACGTCACGGGCAGACCGACATCGGCGGCGACATCGAAAACCGTTTGCAGCACGGGTTCGTACTCGCCCGCTGCCAGATCGGGCACAAACTGGATGAGGCCACCACCGGCGTCGTCCACGCCCCGGGCGATTGCCTCGATCTCGACGTAGTCGGCGTCGAAGCTCGGGATCGGCCGTCCGCTTTCGGTCTTGTGCAGCGTGAACCGCGATGATGCGAACCCCAGCGCGCCGGCCTGGACCGCCTCGGCGGCCAACTTGCGCATCATCGCCAGATCTTCTGGCGTGGCGGGTTCACGATCTACGCCGCGTCGACCCATCACGTACACCCGCAGTGGGGAGTGCGGCAGGAATGCCGCCACATCAATATCGCGCCGGCCGGCGGCGACGGCGTCGAGAAACTCCGGAAACGTCTCCCAATGCCACGGCAGACCGTCAACCATCACCACACCGGGAATGTCCTCGACACCGGCCATCACATCTACGAGAACGTCGTGGTCGTCGGGCCGGCACGGGGCGAAGCCGACGCCGCAGTTGCCTATCACCGCTGTGGTCACGCCGTGCGCCGAGGACGGTGTCAGCCGGTCTGACCAGATTGCCTGCCCGTCGTAGTGGGTGTGCAGGTCGACGAAGCCGGGTGTGACGAGCAAACCGGCGGCGTCGATTTCGATGGCGCCGGCCTCGGTCAACGGCCGCTCGGTGGTGCCGATTGATTCGATGACGCCCTGGCGCAGCGCCACATCGCCGACGTAGGGATCGCCGCCGAGACCGTCGACGATGATTCCGGCGCGAATGACGAGGTCGAATGACATACCTCAAATGTACGGTGGGGTGATGATCGACAACTTCGGAATCAACGGTGTTGACGCGGTGTTCCACCGCAGCGCGCATGCTTGACTCCGGCGCCGCCGCATCCGCGGCCCGCGAGCTGCTCCGCGACGCCTTCACCCGCCTGATCGAGCACGTGGACGAACTGACGGACGGGCTGACCGACGCGGTTGCGTACTACCGCCCGACACCGCAGGCCAACCCCATTGCGTGGCTTATCTGGCACAGCGCTCGTATTCAGGACGCGCAACTGTGTGACATCGCGGGTATCGAGCAGGTGTGGTTTCGAGACGGCTGGGTAGATCAGTTCGCTCTTGAGCTGCCGGCGGACTCTCACGGCTATGGGCACACCCCCGAGGAAGTAGCCAAAGTGCGGGCATCGGCGCACCTGCTCGCCGCCTACTGCCACGCAGTGCACAAGGTGTCGCTGGAGTACGTCGCCTCGGTATCGCCCGAGGAACTCGCCCGGATCGTGGACGATCGGTGGACCCCACCGGTTACTGCCAGCGCGCGGCTGATCAGCATCGTCGACGACGCGGCGCAGCACCTTGGCCAGGCCGCCTACCTCAAAGGCATTGCCGGCGCAGCCAGTCGTGGGTGATTCGCCGTGGGTGTCCTAACGGGGCCGCGGTGCGCCGGGGTAGCCGCTCGTCAAACTTGACATGTGTCAACCCAGCTGTGATCTGGACCGCTGAAATGGTTAGCATGAACTCATGACCGCGACTCGCGACCTTGACCAGCCCCGCCCGTTCACCGGTACCGGCATCATCAAGAACCCGGCGACCGGGTCCGTCGCCGGGGAGGTGCGATGGACTGATCCCGCCGATGTGCCACACATCGCGGCGAGCCTGAATGCCGCGCAGAAGGAGTGGGAGGCGCGTGGCCCGAAAGGGCGTGCAAAGGTGCTGGCCCGCTACGCCGTGTGGCTTGGCGAGCACCGCGCTGAGATAGAGAAACTTCTGATGGAGGAGACCGGCAAGTCCGCCGTGGATGCTTCCCAGGAAGTGCCGCTGGTCATCATGATCACCTCCTACTACATCAAAACGATGGCGAAGGCGCTTGCCCCTGAGTCCTGCCCGGCGTCGCTGCCGTTCCTGGCGATCAAGCGGATCACAGTTCACTACCGGCCGCGCCCGGTCGTCGGCATCATCGCACCGTGGAATTACCCCGTCGCCAACGCGTTGATGGATGCCGTCAGTGCGCTCGCCGCGGGCTGCGCAGTGCTGTTGAAGCCGTCCGAACGCACACCGCTGACCGCGGAACTGCTGCTGCGCGGTTGGCTGGATTCGGGCGCGCCTGAAGTGCTGGCGCTGGCGCAGGGCGCGCGCGAGGTGTCCGAGGCCGTCATAGATAACTCCGACTACATCCAGTTCACCGGGTCAGGTGTGACCGGCGCCAAAGTTATGCAACGCGCCGCGCGCCGGCTGACACCGGTGAGCCTGGAACTCGGCGGCAAGGATCCGATGATCGTGCTGGAAGACGCCGACATCGAGTTGGCTGCGAACGCCGCCATATGGGGCGCGATGTTCAATGCGGGGCAGACCTGTGTCTCGGTCGAGCGGGTCTATGTGCTCGAGCCGGCGTACGACGAGTTCGTTGCAGCGGTGGTGCGCAATGTGGAGAAGCTCAAGATTGGTGCAGGCGAAGACTACGACTTCGGCGCGATGATTGACGACACGCAGATCGCGGTGACCGAGCGTCACGTACGCGACGCGCTAGCTGCGGGCGCCAAAGCCCTGACCGGTGGCGAACGTCTCACGGGTGCAGGCAACTTCTACCCACCCACCGTGCTTGTCGATGTGGACCATTCGATGGTGTGTATGACAGACGAGACGTTCGGCCCGACGTTGCCGATCATGAAAGTCGCCAGCGTCGACGAAGCGATCCGATTGGCCAACGACAGCCGATACGGCTTGTCGGCCGCGGTGTTCTCCCGCGATGTGGAACGAGCGAAGGCCGTTGCTCTGCAGTTGGATTGCGGCGCAGTCAACGTCAACGACGTGATCTCCAACCTGATGTGCACGACGGCGCCGATGGGTGGGTGGAAGACGTCGGGGATGGGTACACGCTTTGGCGGCGCCGAAGGCCTGCGAAAGTTCTGTCGGCAGGAAGCTGTGGTGGTGCCCCGCACCACCATGGGTGCTGGCGGCAACTACTACAACAATTCGCTCAGGGCGCTCAAGCGGATGAATACCCTCACGACTAAGCTCGCGCTGATCACGCCCCGGCGCAGGGCGAAGTAGCCGACCTTTGCACCACCTGCGGTTGACCGACACCGATATCGCGCCGCGGACCGTGGTCAGGGCCGGCAAGGAGGATCTGTGCGGTTTCTGGCCACGCTCTTGCTGTGGCTGCTCACTACCGCTGCGCTGGCAGTAACGGTACCCGCGGTCTGGGCGCAGCTGAGCATCGTCGACGAGGACGGCTACGCGGCGTTGGCGACCTCGGCCGCCCAGGACCCGCGGCTTCAGGACGCGATGGCCGCCGAGCTCACCACGCAGGTGGTCGCGCTGGGAGATGGCAGGGGTTACCCATTGAACCCGCAGCTGGTCAGCACTGTGGCCAGCTCCTACACCCAAAACAGCGGTTTCGGAGGACAGTTCGCGCGAGCGAACCGGATCGCCCACCAGTGGATGTTCACCGGCGCGAAGCCCAGCGGCAACTCCGACCAGTGGCTGGTCGACGTTGCGCCCATGCTGTCGGACCCGTCCTTCACTGCGACGCTGGGCAACCTCGATCTTCAAGTGCCCCCGGCACTGACGGTGCCCATCGCCGTGGACACCCTTGAACTGCAGCCAGGCACGTTGCGGGGTCTGGCAACGTGGGGCCCGCGGGCCAGTGGAGCAGCGGCAGTGGCGACCGCGGTACTTGCTCTGCTGACGCTGGCTGCGGCCCGTTCACGCGCCAAAGCGCTTATCGCTCTCGGTGTTTCGGCGCTAATTGCCGGCGCAGCCGGGTGGTCAGGCATCGAAATCGGACGGCGCTACGTCAACGATGCGCTGAATCGCACGACCGGCGACATCCGGACCGTCGCCGAAGTCATGGTGGGCCACGCGGAGGACAGCCTGCATCTGTGGCTCAACATCACGCTGCTCGCAGGCGGTGCTCTGGTGGTGATCGGCGTGATCGCGGTTGGGCTCGGGGCACTGTGGCGTTCCGAGTGACACCGAAACGTTCCGAGCGGCAATGAATTACGTGTTCTTTGCGATGAAGCGCCGCAGCAGTGGCCAGGCCGCCGCTGCGCTGAATACGATGCCGCCGAGCAGGTAGGGCCACCACATACCGTGATCGTTGGCGACCCAGAATGCCTTGGCGGGCCAGTAGGGCGGCAGCAGGCCGAAGGCGAGGTTCCAGGCGGAATCAACGAACCAGGCCAGGCACGGCAAGCCGGCGATGGCGAGGCCGAGTAGCCGCAGCATCGCGATGCCCTGGATCTTCCTCCGGGGCACTCTGTTTCTGAGGGAGTGTGCATCCTGCGGTGAACTCGCCGAGCTCGTCAACGGGCTCGCCCCAGGAGATGACCGCATATGTGTGGGATGGCGCGCACCCCGGTCCCGCACCCTGCGGGAACCTTCTCACCAGTCGGGGCAATTCCATTAACGGCCGTTAGTAACGGTTCCCGTGGGTTCGGCGAATACATAGCAGGCGCCGCAGGCGCTCGGGCTGGTTTTGTGACCGAGCCACGAACAGAAAGGCGTGACCTAAATGCTGAAGTACCAGGGCAAGTCCGCAAAGCTGGGCGCCCTTGCCATTGGTGCCCTCGCCGTCAGCATGGCTGCCGTCACGATGGGTGCCGGAACCGCCGGGGCGAGCCCCAACAATCCAGGCATGGATCGGGTGGGCGCTGACCAAGACGTTAACTCGCGTCAGGCCGACTCCGTCGCCGGTGTTAACCACTGCGACGTCAGCAGCGGCACGCTGAGCACCTCCGAGGTGAGAGACAGCAAGCATCACGTGCCGATGCAAAGGACTAGAGAGGCCGGGCCGAGTTGGGTCGGGTCGGATGGCTGGCAGGCCATTGGTACGTCGCGCTCGAACCCCTGGCGTGGCGGGTTCAACCGGAGAACGAGAACCGGTCTGCAGTGCCACGGGGGCAGGCCGGTAACAGCCGGCCCGAGCCGGGGGTTCTTCTGACGTAGGTCAGTTCCGCTGACGCATGACGGTTTTCTGCCCTCCGGTGATGCGCCGGGGGCAGAACTGCGTCGAGGGGGGCGACACCAGCAGCATGACCCGCCGGGCTTTGGCCGGCTGATCGACAAGGTTTACGTAAACCTTCCGCAATCGCAGGTTGGCCGGGGCACGCTTCGGAGTTACTTGCGCCAGGCGCAACTAACTTAGCTGCTGATCTGGACGAGTTCGTCGGCAGCCGCCAACAGCGCCGCTACTTCTTCGACATTTATCAAACCCCAAACCCGTACAGAGGCTCGAACCCGCAATACCGGCCGGTCAGCAAGGGGCGCACCGGGGTCCCTCCCGTGCCCCTGTGTGCGAGATGCGTTGTGCTGCATACCCACTCACCCTGGGTGCCTGTGCCTGCTGCCTGTGCGAGGCGAGGTGCTAGTGCTGCTGCCTGCTGCTGCCTGCTGTGTGCTGGTGTGCCTGCCTACCCGGGTGCCCTAGTGCCTGCCTGCTAGTGCTGTGCCGCAGGGGGTGCCTGCTAGTGCTGCTGCCTGTGTCCCCTGCTGGCCCCTGCTGCCTGTGTGTCTACGTGTGTCTGCTAGTGCTGTGCTGCTGTCCCTGGGTGGGGGGCTGTGCTTGCTGTGCTGCTGCTGCTGTGTGTCATCGGGGAGCAGGCAGTGCACGCCAGGGCTAGCAGCACGACGTGCGCACGGTGGTGCGCAGGGCTATGGGTTCGGGGCTATGGGTTCGGCAGGGCTGAACTGTTTGAGGATCTTCTGAATCCGTGTTGTCGTATGTGTTGCCCGCACGTTCATCGAGGCAACCGCGAAGGCGTCCTTTTTGGCTTCTTTTAGAACCCGGCCGGTGAAGTAGCGCGGGGTCGCTGTCATGAACAAGCGGCGGCGCGCCTTGATCTTCTTGGCGTCGAGGATGGTGCCGAAGGCCGATGAGATCGGCCCGGCGCAGCGGTGGGCCTCATCAGCGACGACCAGACCGAAGGCCGGCACCTGACCCAACTCGAAGGCCTCGGCGGGCTGCTCGCCGCGCCGCGCGCCGATCCGTTCGCAGAGGAGCTCGTGCTGGTCTCCGCCCGCGGGATGGAACGCTGGCTCAGTCAGCGACTCTCGCATGTGCTGGGCGTGTGCGCCGGCGTGCTCATCATCAGTGACGTGCAACACTGCGGGGCGGCCTCGGCGTGCTTCAAGGATTTTGGCCTCTCCGGTATTCGCGGAGGCGGTGGGTGACTGGCAGGCGGTGATTCCCATATCGCTCACGGCGACTTGATTTGGGACCACGTGTCGCCTCCTCGGGGCATGGCTGTGATTCCGCGACGTGTCGAGCAGTACTGGAATTAATCGGCGCGGGGGATGCTTGGTGTCAGCTGCCCTCGATC
>Ga0209991_10000423_pt1 | contig 18890 bp, 21 predicted proteins | sample ChitaG_FD_183167 | JGI IMG/M metagenome (GOLD analysis project Ga0209991, IMG submission 183167) | Deep subsurface microbial communities from South Pacific Ocean to uncover new lineages of life (NeLLi) - Chile_00310 metaG (SPAdes)... | ecosystem: Environmental > Aquatic > Marine > Oceanic >... | reverse complement strand
GAATTTCCTTGTTCGTGAGTAAGATTAACATTCAAGAGTTTAAAGGCATAAAAAGTTGCAGTCAGCCGTTGGAGCTTTCAGACTTTACGGTTCTTATAGGAAGAAATAATTCTGGAAAGTCCTCGATATTAGAAGCTCTTTCACTTCTCCCTCTAATACCTGAATATCAGCTTCGCCACGCTGGTCGCTCTACAAAAGACCTCCTGTCAGAAATTCATGGTGGTAAATCTTCTTTGATCTATGCCTACTCAGGCACCGCCTCTATTGAATACACGGTTGATCGCGCCAAACCACCGCATAAAACTTGGAAAATCAGTATTACCGAACATGGCGGTTTTTCTCTTGACATCGAAGGAATGCCCCCAGACAATGTAAAAATCCACCCTGACAATTCAGTGGCCAAAGCACTTAGCATACCAGTGGGGAGCAAAGGTATGATAAGAAATCTTAGTAGAATGGTCTTTTTCATTCCAAATGATACTTCATTTTTGAATGATATGTTTTCCAGACTTGCGGATGATGTCAATCGAAGCTTAGTTATGAAAACGGGGGCTCATACTCGTGTCGCGAAGGAAATCATAAACCAGTGTGTTGATGACAAATATACTGAAATCCTCTTCGCGCCCGAATTGAGTGCTCGGAAAGAATTACCGGATGGCAATGTTCTCTATGTAAAAATAAAGGATTTAGGTGACGGAATAGAGAAGGTTGCGTTATTGGTGCTTTGGCTTGAAGCACTCAGCCCATCTCTCATACTCTGGGATGACTTTGAAGGTTCAGCACACCCCACACTTATTAGACTACTCTTAAACTGGCTGAGTAAGAAGAAGTGGCAGGTCATCTTATCTACACATAGCATTGATGTTCTCAATATCCTTCTTGACGTAAAACCGAAAAACGCGAAAGTAATACAACTGAAAAAGACAGATGGGGATGTATTGATTCATCAGAATCTGAGTTTGGAAGAACTCGAAACCCTCATGGAAGCCAACCAAGACCCACGCAAATTAGTAGACCTTCTGAAATTATGACTTGGCGAGCAATCTTGATTGTGGCTGAAACGGTCAAGGGCCTTAATGGTAAGGCTATGACTGCAGTTTTCACAGGAAATGGAAGGAGAGAACGATATGTATTAGAATCTATGGCCAAGAAATTCAACGGCACCGACAAAGTCTTGTTGCTTTCGAAGGTGCCGTTCCACTTTAGACCGAGCCCTGGCCTCTCGGCTCTTAAGGCAACAAAAATATACGTGAGCAAGTATGGGATTAGGCGGATTCTCTTTCTTGTTGATAAGGAACATTTTCATCAGAAAGATGTTGGTAAGGAACTGGATGGAGCTCTCAAGGGTTTCGGCATTGGCGTGCAAAACATTGAGTCGCCTGAAGGACTCGAACAAAAAGCCTTGATAGTCAACGGTTTGGTGGGTTTCCGTCAAGTCACCATTTATGTGGTGGTGCTGGGGGAAGAGAAGCGTTTAGAGGAGAATATTGCTAATTTGGTTGAACTTGAATTGGGAATAAAAGTTGAACCTAACAAAGAGGAAATCCACACTGTACTACATAAGTGTAAGTCAAATATTCACATCCTTGTGGAGAAGGCACAGAAGAAGATCTTGACCGAAGCCTTTCCAGCCTTAACTTTCATTCTAAAAGAAATCGAGAAAAACGATGTCGAAGAATAGCGTGAACCCTATTTGTCCATGCATGCATTACACGCCTATTTTGTATGTATCTCTACAATGTCACCGTCTTCTAACGGAAATGATAAGCCTACCTTCTGTGGACTGAAGGGCATACGCCTTTTTGAAATCTGCATACATGTTATGCTTGGTGATATATTCGAGTGGAGTTCTTGAACTTCTAATAACTTAGCCGCTCTTCAATTGTATAATCTGCGATCTCATCAAGAAATTCACTCATTGATGGTTCCCAAGTGTAGATGTAGAGGTCTTCCATGGCACGGGTCATTGCAACGTAGAAGAGTCTACGTTCTTCTTCCTTTGTGTCTTGAGGGGGGTAGTTTTCTCTTGCCGGTTCGTAGATGGACGGGTCTTCCATCTCGCATGGAAAACCGTATGTGCCTTTTGTGACATTTAGGAGGAAGACAACTTTAGCCTCCAATCCTTTACTTCTGTGAGCGGTGAGCAGTCTAACTCTGTTTTTAGCGTCAACATTCTTATAAGCGAGTCTTAGGCCATTCTCTTTCGCCTTTTCCACGAAAGTCTTAACATTTGAGATGAATTTGAATCCGCCGGTGACCCGAGTCCGCATAAATCTGCTGATAATCAATATGTCTCTGGGTGAGTAGCCGTTTTGAATATAGTTGATAACACGACCCAGACAGTCCTCAGCTGCTTGGCGGTGATAGTTCCTTTCATATTCCTTCTTGTGAGTTAACACGAGAACTTTTATTGGTCTCACATCTTTGCGATTCGACATGGTTGGCTTCTGTAGTTGACAACTGGTATTATTCTTAATCAAATCTGCTCCCGCATCAACAATCGTCTTGACATTGCGATAGTTTGTGGATATCTCTGTTACCGCAGGATTCTCAAAGTATTGCTCAAAGTTCACCAAGAAATTGAGGTTGGAACCTGAGAATCCCATTATACTTTGCCAATCGTCCCCAACACAGAACAATTTGCAGTTGTGATTGCGTTCCATCAACTTCTTGATTAGCTTGTATCTTTGTGCGCTGATATCTTGGTATTCGTCGATTAGTATGTGGTCATAAACTTCAGCCCTTAGGCTTGGGTTTTCATCCAACGCAGAGACTGCTCTATTTATCATATCCTCGAAGTCGATTTTATCATGTTCCTGCAAGATTTTTTCATAGACATGATACACAGGTAGTGCGAGATTCCCGAAGGCCAATTGCCTCCTGGTCCACTTCTCCTTGTGAAGTCTCACCGCAATTCTTGCCGCGGTTATACCGTATGTTTTTGCGCTGGTTACGAAGTTGACGATATCATCTATTGGAGTTCTGTAGGACTGCCAAGCGATCTCAACAATCTCATTATATGTCTTGAGGCTGAACTCACAGTCACCCTCGATTTTCATTTGAAGCTTCTCTATCACTCGCATTTTGAGCAGTTCAATGAAGTTTTCAGGCTCCTCTTCAATGTATTCATGTGTAAAGGTCTCGACAAGTAGTCTGTCATGTTCAGCAAACCATTTCTTCTTTTTCTCCATGGCTTTCTTATATTCTTCAGTGGATTGGCTGAACCATTCAGGCACTTCTCCTTTTTCGTTTAGAGCCCAATGCTCAATGAAAAGGTCATATTGGGGTAGATAGAAATCAGGTCTGAAACCGCCTACATCTGGTTCATACTTTACTTCAATAGATTTTCCATTAAGCTTGTGAGTCAAGAAGAAATCAAGAATCTCTCTTTCAGCTCGGCTGTTGACTTGTTTGCCGTTTATGGAGAAATATCTGTGCTCACGGGCGTATGTCAGAACTTCATCTTTTGTCTCGACATCTTCCCGTGTTTCCTTGTCGTGAAGAGTCTTAACAAACCCCAAGAACAACTTGTAGTAATCTGGTTCATCCTTTATCTTCTGTGTGAAAATATCTCGAATGATTTCATGTTTCTTATTCTGATCGATAATGTCCGTATGTCTAAATTCTTCGCCATTCTCTTCTATGATGTCCTTGCCAAGTTTGTGGAAGGTTCTAACGTCAACCTTTCTGATGTCATATCTGTCAAACAACCGCTTTTCAATTTCTTCTTTAGCCTTCCGTTGGTATGCGATTGCCAGAATTCGTTTTGGTTGGACACCATCAGGTTTTCTTGCTATCAGATATGCGATTCTCGTGATGAGAACTTCTGTTTTGCCTGAACCAGCCGCTGCCACCACCAGATTGTGTTTGTCGTCAGTGACTATAGCTGTTTGCTGTTCATCATCAAGGGAAAGAGATCCTTTGTTCCAGAGGTTGCTGTAGTCTCTTTTTCGTTGCTGAATGAAATCCTTGTTGTAACCTAAAACCGTTTGACGAGATTTCTCTGTGTTTCTCCTCTTTTCTTCAATGCATTCGTTGTCTAAAACATCACTTTGGTTACAGTAGTTGAGGTCTTCTTCAAACGATTTCATTGCATTAAGACATTGTTGCTGGTCACTATGTATCAGATAGGTGCCACTGTTTACTATTGCCTCAACCTTTCTGTCTGTGGCGCGCTGCAAATCCTCAAAACGCTTCAGCAGACTGTTCGTTATCAACTCTTTCCTTGGGATGAGCTCTGAAATCTTTTTATCAGCATTTCCACCTATCAAAAAGCCAATCAGCAAGAATTTCAGGACCATTCGTAGACGCTTCAGTCTAAGCTGTTTCTTGATTTCCTCCAGGGTTTGCTGTAACTCATCAACAGCCTGACGAAGCCTCATTTGCATCGAGCGTCAACTCGCATGCATGTCCCTATAGCGAATCTCGAATTAAATCCCATCGGTTGAGATACTCTGATGCATGCATGAAAGCTGACTTGCATACGAGCGCGCATGCATCATGCTCTCAGCAATGAACGATTAGCCTTCCATGAATCTGTGTTGAAATCAATTAACGTAATCTCTTCTCCATCAGATATGCTTAGTCGGTTTATGATTTTCTTTGCGGTTGTCAAGGAGTTCGCATTGCCGAGGATAACTTCAATACCAAAAGCATACTTCAATTGCTCATTTTTCTTGAATTCTACGAGCTTCTCAAGGTCTTTTTTGATTTTCCCGAGGTTGGTAGCAAGTTTGAATTCGATGACTGCGAGGTTTTGTCCTGCATTTTTTACATGTATAATGAAATCAGGAATTTTACCTTTCTCAAAACAGTGTTGGTATGTCTTGTCTACTTCTGCCTGAATTATTGGTCCACCGAAATCCACAGTACCATCATCCAGTAGTCTTCGAATTTGATGGTAGAACTCATATGCGATTGGTCTCTCCAGATATTTTTCTTTCCGAGCGTGTTCTCTAACGACTTCATCTATTTGGGAGTAATCCTTCTTTGATAGAGTGCAAAATCTCCTGTCCATCTTCTCCAAAGCCATTTCGATAGCAGTGATTACATCATTGTTTGTCATTTTCCTTCACCTCGCCATACAAGGCTTTCATACGTTATGTCTCTTCTGCTTGCGAATGGGCACGATATTGTTGAATGATTGGTTGAAAGAAGGAGTCACTTTTCCACGTTTTGTTCATCTTACTCCACAAACATGCTTTCCAGAATAATGGACATTCCGAGGGTTGGAAGAAACAGCGAGGATTCTTGCCACACACGGCACCCTCATATCTTGCGCAATGATGCCAGATGAGATTGTCAACAATCCCTGGGTTTTCTCCCAAATCAAACCCTTTTACAATTAATCCGGATAGACACGCCTTCGAGAAGTTCACAAGCGAAAACTGCAAATCATCATATTCTAAAGGGCAAGATGGGATACGTGAGTAGTAGTGAAATATCCCAGTTCTAACCAAAAACCTTCTTTGGTGTATGTCGATAGGAACTATATCCAAATGCCCCACAGACCTCAAGAAGACATCTCGGCTTTTAGGACCAAAACCAATTTGCTTTAGCGACCTATCCTTCTCGTGATTGTTTGCTCGTTCATATCTCTCTTCTATCCAATCTCCTATTGTGCACTTTTCCAATTGACGAAGGAGCTCTTGAACATTATTTCCAATCTCATACCTTCTCAAAACTGCCCTACCTTCAGGAGATTGAAAGAATTCAGGATTCCATTTTGACCTCTTAACTTCGCTCTTAAATTTCCCGAGTTTCCCCATTCGACGCCAAGCTCTTGAAACGATTATTTCAACGAGCTCTTCAAAAATGCCACCAGAATTAGGGTCCTTCTGAAGCTTCCTTTTGTTGTACAGCCACGCCTCTACATCCTTTTCAACTGCGTTTCTATAACGATCAAGCAAATGCTCAAAACCATCACCAAAATCGCGAACCATATGAGGACCTCAGCGTGCGCATCGCGCAGTTTCATGTGCCCATTTTCTTCTGCCATGCCATTCTCAGAGCTCTTTCTAAACCCTGTAATGCTCGTGCTGATCTTTGGAGAAGAATAGCTTCAGTCTTGATGATATCGCCTTCATCTGGGGAGTATTTCCCTATCAACCGGTTGAATATTTGCCCGGTGTCAAACACCCCTTTAGCATCTACCAAGTGGCTGTAGAAGTTTCTCAGCCTGTTGAAGTCTTGGAAAAATGATTTAGAGTTTTCGTAAAAGAGGCTTGCTTCAGATGGAATCTCTACGCCCAGCCAATCTTCAAGAGAAGTAAAATCTCCTTCACGAAACTTCAGAATCTCCTTTGCTGAAGATTCTTCCAAGACCTGATGAAGATTGATGATGAATCTTTGCAGACCTTCTTCTCCTGTTGCAGGGTTTGTTAAGTCGGCAACGCATCTTTCTATATAGGGAAGGCTCTTGAAAATCTCTTTTGCCCCAAATTGTGCTGCGGTCTTGTAGAGCGAAAACTTTGCATCAATGAGTGCTCGGACCAATCTGGGAAAATCAGGTTGCTCTATGTCTTTCTCCTTATAGATTCCAGGCTTTTGCAGAAGCAATGGTTTGACAACCTGATCTTGTACATCCGTTTTGATGAAGCGAAGAAGACCTCTTCTATTGACTAATAGCTCAATGCCAAAGTCTTGGACTTTTTTTGTCTTCAACACTACGTCTGTTGAACTCAGTCGGTCTAAAAGATTATCAAGCGCCTCCTGTGCTTTGCCTGGTTGGCTTCCCAGCACTGATATTTCTTCATTACTGATAGACACTTTGATTGTACTATTCCTTGCATACACAATTTTTTCATGTATCAACGAGTGGACAATTAGCAGGTCTTTGAGCGAAGGCGGAAACTGTGAGTGAAGTATGGTTTCTTCAAGAAACTTCCTAATTTCAGCATTTATAATGTATTCTTTGGCTCTAAGTTCACCTCCCCTTGTGGAAACATAACTACTTGATGTAACGCAAAACCCAAAAGCCATCAGAGTCTTGAAGAAAGATTTCTTGTGTCTCTCCATTGTACCGTTTTCGAGAAGAACGTCCCTCCAATCAAACAACCAGTCATTCTTAATAGGGAAAGATAGGCGATCTGCCAGATATTCGAAAACAAGGAATGATAGAAGGTTACTGGGGATCAACTGTAACGCGGAACGGAGGCTTTGCTTTCCATCCAGTAGCTTCGCCTCCATTTTTTCTCTTATTGGTACAGTAGATCTATATGAAATCCTGAGCACGTCGAAGTTATACCAGCGTGACTCCTCAACGATTCCTTGGTCTGAGAGAAATTGAACAGTATCGGCCATTTTCTTCAAGTAGGGGTCCTGTTTCAGGATTCCCTGATCTCTGACATTTTGTCCGATATATATGTAAAAGGCTACTTCCATTTGACCCTCGCTCAACTCATCAAGTGAAGACATGGTATCCCTTTCCGCAGGCAATAATTTGGAACTCTCTGCTTAAATACCTTAAGAATGCATTGCTTAGCCGTAATAGGCATGTATGCATACAGGAAGTGAGATTGAATCTGTGAGCTCCGTCATTTCAGAGATATTGAGTGACAAACACTGTGAAAGATGTACCTTAAACAAGAGTAAGAATCACATTTTTGTCAGAAACGAAACAATTAGCTTGAACCAGGATTATCACCGAGAAGAAATCGACTTGCTTTTTGTAGCTGAATCTCCTCCAATGGCATATCTGAAAGATCACAGCAAGTACTTTTATGCTTCAGGGCAGGTTAAACGCAGTGGTCTTTTCTACCACATGATGTCTGTCTTATTCAAAAATGAGATGAAGAAACACTCAAAACATAATAAGGAACATTTTCTGAAGAAGTTCAGAAACGAAAGTAGATTCTACCTCGTAGATATGGTCAAGTGTCCTATCAATAAGCTCTTCAAAAAAGAAAAGAGAAAACCAATCAAATCTTGTTCAAGATACCTAAACAAAGAATTACACACGTTAGATTTTCAAAGAGCAGTTTTCATCGGTAAAAGCAGTTTCAAAGAGGCAAGGAAACATTTGGATTTAGACTTCAACTACGCTGTTATTTCTTTACCCTTTGGCTCAAACAAAAATGTCCAAGATTTCAGAGAAGAATTGACTGCACTCTGTGAGTTGAGATCACATGTAATTCCAGATCGTAAGGGTAACTACGCACATGTGCAGAGGAAACTAACAGAATATGGGAGATAAGGGCAGGTAATCTTTTCATACGTGCACATCGTTGGGTCAATTGCACATAGAGAGTTCAAAATGCATGCATGCGTGTGGCCCATCTCATTAAGAGGACCTCTTGATTTTAGCCTCGGGCGGCTTTTTTACCCGAGCCTTGAGGAAATCGAAGCGTTTACTACGGTCTATCTTTGCCAGTTCATCCTTACACTCTTCTCGCAGTTTCTTGAGCTGGACGTAAGCATAGAGGGCATCGTAGACGAAGAAACCCCTTTCGAGAGCTTGATAATCATCCTTCACGATATACATCGCTCCAGCAGCGATGGCTTCGACACCCCTGGCTTCTGGTGCTTTGTCTATGTCCGTTTGTACGTCAGCTGCATGGACGATCTTGGCGATCTCTAAGACCCAAGGATCAGTGATGTTATACTCCTTAATTATCGCCTCAAAAGTGCACTTTCCCTCATGGTGACCTAACCTAAAGTCAGAGCGAGGAAAGTCGAAGGGTATACCCATATCACCGGATGGTAGCGGACCAGGCCAAGGAACGAAGATGAACTCAGCGTCTTTGTCAACAAACTTACTTATGAGCCAGGGGCTTGCTACCCTGTCAACATGGACATGCCATCGAGTAACCCACTTCATAATACTCACGAAATGTAATCAGTGCGTTTTGCATATAAATAGTCATATTGCATGCATGGTCTTTACTCTTAGAATATCTCTGGCATGCGTGCATACAACATTTTATATCTACAAAGATTCAATTGAGATTCTGTGAGGCTTTAAAATGAAGTTTCGCCTATTCTCAACGGATAAACTGTCTTTCGAGGTTCCCGACCCAGTTGCTCTGATTGAATCCCATTGCATCCAAAGCGACTTCTACAAGAATTTTGACCTCATCCCTCTTGAAAAAAGAAAACCTGAACATGCGAACAAAATCGGTGCCCGCATCAAGAAAGAGATTTTCTTAGACTCTGAATTCAAGAAGGCGATGAAAGAAATAGAGAATCTAAAGATACTAAAACCTGACAACAATCTCGACAAGTTTCTGGGCAACTTGGATGTCAACCAGAGGAACGATTACATCAAAGAGTTCAACGAGAAGGCTATACAGCGATTGTTGGACATTGATGGAATTGGGCTATCAAAAGCTACAAAAATTCTGCACACGCTTCATCCACACATTATTCCGATAATAGATAATCCCTTGCAGGAGATGTATATAGAGAAAGTCAATGAACAATGGGCTGCGGGGAAACCCGAGATTTTCGTTGATTATTACAACAACCTAAAGGAAGGCGACAATTGGAAGCATCTATCTGAGGTTCATGAAGAAATAACGAGAAACAACTTCGGCTTAACGAAAGTCAGGGTTTTTGACATTCTCTGGTGGTCCTATCTGAGAGCTAAAAAACGAAAACAGGAACAGAAGAGCATCAAGTTAAGTTCTATACAGTGGTAATCTACAATCTGCGAGCCTTCAAAGAATTCCTTTTTCCCTAGCTCTTTCCATCAATTTAGTCAGGTCTTCTGCGGGTATGAATGGGGCGAATTGTCCCCAAGCCCACTTTCCCTTGAATCTCCCCTTGTGCCCAATTATGTAATAACCAAGCCTAAATTCCTTACTACCATCCTCAAACTCCAGCTCTTGCAGAAAGACGACCTTGTCGCCGTCGGAATTGCTCGGAACAATTCCAACGTATTTTTTGACCTGAAATTCTCTTGAACCACCCTCAATCTTCCTGGCTCGACCTTTCAAGGAAAACCTCAGAGGAATTTTCAACGGACGCCCAAAATCATCTACCGAGATTTCGGCTTTCATTTCACCACGACAAGGCAATTCTATGATGAACGGTCTATAAAATTTCTTCTACCATTTTCACAAGACGCTTCAGCATATCCAAGCTCATGATGGGAGTAAACTGACCCCATATCCACGTCTTAGTTCCTCTTTTTCTCGTCCAAGAACAAACACGGAGTTCTTTATCTCCATTGCTCCACTCGACTATTTCAATACCTTTCCAGTATTCTCTTTCTGGGTTATGGTCAGGAACAAACACTGCTTTAGGAACTTCAAGATATTCGACATCACCGTTAGGAAAAATCATCTTTGAGGTTCTTGGATACTTGGACATAATCTCTTTTGGAGTGCTTTCCTTCATTTCAAACAACTCATAATATTTTTAGACCAACTGACGGCGATATATCTCTTTTTCTCTGACGTTTGCATACATTGTGTGCTACTAAAATCGAACACTCGAACAGAAAAAAAGGGGTTTTGCGGGGGATGAATGCATGCATGCGAATAAGTTAAGATTATTTAGGCACATACGAAGCATCTGACAGACATCAATTCTGTATTTCGGGAGAGTATAATGAAGGTAGTTACCTGGAATCTTGGTTACTGGCAACACAAATCCCATCATGATGAAGCTTGGGCCTATCTAAGAGATGAAATTAAACCGGATCTGGCACTACTCCAAGAAGTAGATCCTCCGCAGCTGAAAGAGCGAGAGCACCTGTTATTCAGGGTTATTCGCCAGAATTGGGGGACTGCCCTCTACACGAAGAACATGTCACTCGAAGAATTACAAGTCAAAGGATATCCAAATCGTGTAGTTGCTGGATTGATGGAAAGCTTATCAGGGCGCAGGATTGCTGCTGTAAGCGTGCACGCTCCTATTATAGGAAATCGGGTTTTTCCATATCTTGATAAGATATTTGATGAAATCGAGGGTCTTATTGGCAATCACTCATTTGTTGTTGGGGGCGATTTGAACACTGCGAGACTTGCAGAGAAGATTTGGCCAGGGCATGGTCATGGCCCCTTCTTTGAGAGAATGGCTAAGAGCGTATTTTTTGATTGCGTTATGAAGTTTCATGATGTTGAGCAACAAACATTCTTTCGGAAAGGCGTCAAACATCCTTGGCAAGATGACCATTTGTTCGTGAGCAGAGATCTCGCTAACCAAGTAAAGTCTTGCTACGTGCTGAAGAATGATGTCACCTTAGAAGTCAGCGACCATATCCCGGTCGTTGCCGAAATTACTGTATGATCATGAGGGCGTAAGTTAATGAGCAATGCATGCATGTTGATCATTGAAGCGATGGGTGACGCTTTGTATATTTCATGTAGTTGTATTCATCTGCTAATTTGGCTAATGTCTTTCCATTGCATTTCTTCCGAATATGGTCAATGGCTTCAATACGGTTGAAATTCTTCTCGTCCTTGCAAGTTTTGATGGCCTCTTCCAGATCTTGTTGCGCTTGAGGCAGGAAGTAAAAGGCGTATGTCGCTCCCATGCGCCTACCTTGGACCATCCCTTTTCTAATTTCATCATCCCACATTACAAAGAAATTCGGAGCAATTGTATGAAGAATCTTTGAGGCGTCAGTGGATTCATATCGGCCCATAAGTGTGCAGTTTGCTACCTTATCAAAAACGTCTCGAATTTTCTTTGTGAGACTCTCATCGGCAAGGTCCGCATCTTCTATTCTGTCATGCTCCAGCTCTTTAATAACGACATAAATTTCTTCGTAGATTTCTTGGAATTTCTTGGCATCTCCTTGAAAGAATCGATCCCAACTGCGAATAAAGCGAAAGAGACTCTCTATTTCAACCATAGAAACGGAAGGTGAGGACCACTCCTCCCAATTCTTACGTTTCATATAATCATCATAGTAGGGTGCCCTGTACTCGTAGCCTCCGTAAAACAACCTATGCGCCTTTGTGAGTTTTTTGTAATGCACCTGAGCCATCCCCCCAAATACTAATTGTATGCATGTCAAATGAATCTAACACGTTTACTTATGAACCACATGAAGCCATCTATTGTTGTTAAGTCTGAGTTCAATTCTTCTGCCAACTCATGAAGCTTCCTATTGACCTCTTTGTAGGAATTCCCAATATCCATATACATTTTTGGGGGTCGTCTGAGAATTTTGAGTGTATCTCGTGTTCTGCTATTCCAAACACAATATCTATCATTGTAGAAAGTATGGAGAAGCGCGGTGAGGATTCCTTGCCCGATTCCTCTTACTTTTTCTTTCCCCTTTAGTCCTCTTCTAACTCTCTCGCCTATATCCAACTCGTCATTCCGTAGAAGGAACAGCAGATCCACAAGACGTTCAGGCACTTTCAGTGCTTGATACCCAGTTCGGTGCAAAGTTGTCCAAGACAAATTGTTCCGGAACAAAAGCCATTCTTGGAAATCCTTTGAGATCCGCTCTAAATTGTGAAGTCTTTCAGGCAGGAATCTTTCACGGAACTCCATATATGCTTGTTTTCTTGCGGAAATCCAGGAGTCCACCGTTTCGAAGGTCACTCCACCACCAACATCAATAGGATGATGATTTTGGTATTCATAGTATAAGGAGTCTACATTAATGTGGGCACGGTCTATTTTGATGCGTATATCCCTTCTTTCAGCGTTTTTTGTTTCAATCTTCAGTCGTTTGGGTCGCAGAAAAGTGCCACAGTTAGGACAGAACCTGTCTAATTCATATTGCTTTAGAGATACTATCTTTCCACATTTTCCGCACTCAAATTCTACAGCCACACCAACACCCCTGCGAGCACGACATACATGCATAAATGATTAGACGCTATAATAAGTATGAGAATGTAACATGAAAATCCTGATCCGCGATAGTGGCTCAAAAAAATGGGAGTTTGCAGAAACTATTAGAGCAAAAACTGAGTCAGATCTCCAAAAATTGCTTCTGGAATCACCTTCGCTCGTTACGATTGATGACATTCGGGATGGAGTTTCACCTCTTGTGTTTGCTGTGAGTGAATTTGGTCTTCCAGGTGCTGGCTTCACTGATGTCTTGGCTTTCAGTTCTCAAGGTGACGTTGCCATAATTGAGTGCAAGCTCGCTGCTAACCAGGAGATTAAGCGTAAGGTTATCGGGCAGATTTTAGAGTATGCTGCATACTTATGGCAAATGAGTTATGAACAGATTGATAAGAAGATCCAGGAATTGAAAGGAAAAAGTCTGACGGAGTTAGTTGCAGAATCTATAGCAGGAGATTGGGATGCAGAGCTTTTCAGAGATGGCGTAAGAAAATCCTTAGAGAGTGGTTCTTTCATTCTTGTTATTGTAGTCGACAGAATCAATGAAGAACTCAGACGTATAATTCGATATCTAAATGAGTGTAGCAAATCGGCATTTTCGTTGCATGCCTTGGAGATGAACAGATTTCGAACCAACAAAACTGAAGTATTAGTCCCACACTTGTATGGAGCCTCGACAAAACCTCCGAAGGAAAGACAAAGAGGACAATGGACTGAAGAGGAGTTTTTCAGAGACCTCAAAGAAAAGAATGAGGCTGATGTCGTTAAGATTGTAGAAAATCTCTACAAATGGACTACAGACAATGCCGACAGGGTCTGGTTAGGTACAGGCAAGGAGACTGGGTCGTTCACCTTTCACTTCCTGAAGGATGGTAAGACTGTATCTGTATTTAGCATCCACACAAATGGCAGGCTTACGTTGAACTATGGTTGGTTGGTGAAACAGCAGCCGAGAGATACGCTGCAGGGATTCCACCAACGAATACATGAAATACCATCACTGCAGCAAATCCCTAATGATTTTCCCGGTAAGTGGCCTTCTGTGAGAGTTGAAGCACTAAGAGATCCAGAGAACCTAAGGAAGTTCAAACAGTCTGTTCTTTGGCTGAAGACGCAAATCAAAAAACGAGTTTAGAGCGTGTATGCAAAATGGAGCGCGTGGAAATGGCCCGAAATGATATTATTATGAATCTGAAGGCTCGCTTTGGAGACAAGTGTTGCATTTGTGGAGCAGAAGATGTTCCTCTGTCCATTGATCATATTGTACCTCGTAGTGAAGGCGGCGATAACAGTTTAGAAAATCTCAGATTAGTCTGTTTGAGATGCAACTTGCAAACTCGTAGAGGAATACGCGGATTTGAGTTTGTAAGCTATCTCCTGCAACTTCTTCAGCTAAATAGCCAGTTCCGAAATGTTAGGACTCAAGAAGGATTCGGCACAGGAAGAGAATTCATTGCAGATCTGGTTGCCGAAGAGAGAATTAATAATCAATGGCAAGAAATTGTAATCGAATGCAAAGCTGGAAGTTCATTCACTAAAGATAGATTGATGAGAACCCTTGGACAACTTGATTCTTATCAAAAGCATATAGGTAGAGCAAAACTCATTTTTGCATTTCCTGGAGAAATACATCCAAAAACGCGTCAGCTCTTCAAAAAGTCTAATATTGAAATCTGGGATCTGACTTACGTATCAAATAGGTTTAAACAGGAAATTCCCAAGGTCTATCATCCCGTTTTGCAGCATATGTTGATGGCCCAAAAGCCTACAATAGTACCCCCAGAAAGACAACTTATCCAAGGTCTGAAGGCGTTGAAGCCAGGGAAGGCAGATTGGTCAAAGTATCAGAAATTGATTGGTCGAATCTTGGAAAGACTTTTCTGTCCTCCGCTGCTAACCCCAATCTCGGAACTGTCAGACGCTCCAAAGGTCAATCGCCGAGATTTCATTCTTCCAAACTACTCTGATGATGGCTTTTGGTCGTTTATCCGTTCTCAGTATTCTGGTGATTATATCATTGTAGATGCAAAAAACTACGCTGGCAAGATTAAGAAACGCAATGTGTTACAGATTGCAAACTATCTTAAGAAACATGGAGCAGGTCTATTTGGTTTGATAATATGTAGAAGAGGAGGAGACCGTAGTTGTGTACGGACTTTGCGAGAGATATGGGCAATTGATAGAAAACTCATAATTGTCTTAACCGACGATGATATTGAAAAGATGCTCATAGAGAAATCCTCTGGAAGAAATCCAGAGATTATTATTAGACAAAGGATAGAAGATTTTCGATTAGCACTATAATACTTAAAAGTCTCGTCAAATGAAGACGACTACAACAGAATGTATGTATACACTACCACCACGGAGTTCCATATTGGAATATTTCAGGAATTTGAGAAGCTATAGCAAAAACCAGAATGCCCAAAGCAATAACATATACCCAGGGACGTTTTGAAAGCCACTCAAAGACACAACAGGAAGGACGCAAGCAATGGTACAAAACTATGATTGATGCGATTATTGGAGCAAGACTGGAGTGATGAAAAGGACCCCCGAGAATATCTTCAAAATACGAAGGACTCCCTTCTTCCCAGCCTGGTCTATAAGGTAACAAACCCTTAGGTATTGCCCAGAAAAGCGAAAACAAGATTATGACTCCGAAGAAGAACCAAGGAAACGTCTTGCGCGTGCGCTCAAATAGAAGGGATATGACAAGGCTCATGAGCATAATAGCAAAGTAGACAGCATACGTATTGTTAACCATAAACGAATCCCCCCAGAAGAAATACACAGGAGCTACATACGGCAATACTGCCAAAAAGATTGCCATAATCAACTTCTTAGGCAACTTGAACTGCTTAAATATGCAAGCATGCACTATTGTACAGAAGCTGGCCCAAGCTATAATTCCTATTGCCGTCATGAGAGCCACTGTATTATTGACAGAATAAATGTCTTATGTGTACGCATTTCAGATATTTCACCATTTGCATACATGCATCTTCTACGCTGATGTGCGTTGATGCATGCTTCCACAAACCTATGCATACTGCACACGCGCGCACAGTAGCTGCCCCAAACAAGCATGACTCCCTCTCCTACTCCTTCAATTCCTCTGAGACCCCTCTGCTAAATCTACTTCAATCAAGACTGATTTCCCCGAGCCAGTACTACTTGCTTTAAGGTCAGTATTCTTGCCATTTACCCAGATCCAATAGTAGGGCTCAACAGGCTCGATTTTTGAGTTGTTGTATGCAAGGGACCCTAAACTCAGCTCCACTGAACCATTAGTATCAGAGTAGAACTCCGGTAGAGGTCTTGTTTGTCCCAAGAAAGTGTGCTTGAGAATGACTTTTGCATTAACCAAAGGCTCCCCACTATCCGTGACTCTGATTGTTATCTGATCAGTTGTCACATAGTGGTTAGTCACCTCGATTAGTCCTTGATCAGTGTGTGCAACCACGTAGGACAGCCCCCCCCAATTCTCTAAGCCTCATAGAGGCTCTCTCTTCTCTGGTCACCAAATTCATGCCGTAGCCAGGATCTACTACCAGCCAAGTATCATTCAGTTTGATTTCCACAAACATATGGTCCTCTCCAGGAAAACTCACTATGCGCGATTCCAAGTCTAAACTATCAAAGAACGCTTTTGTCGTATGAGCCATTTCACCGCAGCTACCTACGCCAACCATTAGGAATTTCAAGAAGTCACTTCTGGCTCTGTGGAGTATAAAATACCCTCCTTTTAATCCCGTGAGCCCCCAAAAGGAGGCTGTGATGCTGCCTACATAGTCCGAAGCAAGCTCAGCTCTGTCGGTCTTTATCTGCGTTGCCTTTATAACGGAAATGGCTGAGTTGAAACCCAGAAAGGCCATAGCATAAGGCAGTAAGATGACAATTGTCAAAGCAAACGCTACTATCTTTTTTGACAGCAGCTTGCGCTCAACCCCTTTCGAATTGAAGTATAGGCACATCATAAAAACTGGTATTGCTGAAAAAACCACGTAGGACAAGGGTGTATTGAAAGAAAAGTCGATACAAATAAGGATCAAAGCCGCTGTTGCTAAAGCTACCCAGTCCATTATAGTTGCAGATTGCACACTTGCGGGTACATCTGATTGTCTCTTGGACCCTTGTTTCCTGCCTAAGACCAGGATGAAAACTGCAATAGAGGGCATCACATAGTAGTAAACGTCGTACACAACAACATTGAAAAATCCTATGTGATGAGCAAATGCAAGCCTAAAATGAATAATCACAGAGAACAAAAATGAAACCCAGAGATAAGCAAGCAAGTACAATTTGACATGTTTCTCTGCAATCTGGATTATCATATTCTACTTAACATGAATTAGCCTTTTACATAGGTATTTCTGTTACTGAATGGTCACCAATGCGCGCGCATAGTCTTGTATGCAGCGTTCATGTGTGCGTGCACAAAAAAGGGGAAATGCGGGTGACATCACCACAGTTTAAGAGAAGCTATATCCTCGAAGTTTTTTGGCTATTGCTTTCTCTTCCTGTAAAGGTGTTTGCCATCTATATCGTCGACGAATGCATCTCCCTCTTTTTTCAGAAGGTGAGATTTTTATTTTACCTCTTCTATCAGTCGGTCTTGAGGTAAGCAGATGAACATGTATGGTTTGGTTGCTCCATGTAGTGATTACTGCGGTGGCTGTGGACAATATAATGGGCTAATTATTAAAACAGCCAAGCAGATGAAAGAATTTGCAAATCTCTATGGTTTCGAGTTTAGGTCCAAGGGTGTATTCGATTTTAAGCAATTTGTGATGGGATTAGATTGGTTCATTGAGAATGCAAAATGTCCATCGTGTCAACAAGGAGGAGGACCTCCATGGTGTGAGGTGAAGAAATGCTGTTCAGAAAAAGGATTGCGTATGTGTTTTGAATGTGAAGAGTTTCAATGTTCCAAATTCAAGGAGTATGCCGATACAGACACAATGGATAGGTATAAGCGGTTCAAGGAAATCGGATTTGAGAAATGGGTTGATGAACAATCGCAGAAAGCCAAGCAAGGCTATGAAATACATCTACAGAAAAAAGCATCTCTAAAACCGTAGCCTTTGTTCTACTGCATGCATGTGCCGCTTCGTAGCAAAAAAAGAGGGGTGTTGCGGGGATTGTCACCACATGTCTGGAAAACGTTAGAATAGGAAATATACACTTACTTTCGTAATGTTCTATCTGCTGAAAAATGTCATACTATCCATAGAATTTCAGAATATGGTAAATCACCTTGTGGGAGTAACCATGCTCCCTTAAACATCTGTAGAGCTCAAAAGTTTCCTTATCCAATTCTTTGACCCACCCAGTAACTGGTAAATATGCGCACGCGTTTTGAATAAACGACTCCGAAGAAGATCGTTACAACGAACAAAAGTAGAAACGTTACTTCAATAGGTCCCATAGATAGAGGAGGTATCACATCTATAATTGTTTGGAAAATGGCAGACGGTTTTCCTATCAACATGCAAGCGCTTTTCGTCATACCTCTGTCCTCTGAATAGAACTAAACTATAAAATCTTCTTATAGGGAATACTTCTAGTCAACAAATATTGCGAAAAATGATATATACCTGTCCAACATGTCCATTTGCCAAGCAACCGCACCAAAATCTATTCAAAATTACTTTCGTCAAAGAGAGGTAAAATTGCAGGGGGTATCCCCACTTGGTTTGAGTAAGCAACATCCACTTTTTAATCTAACAAAATGCTATTTGACTTATCCACCATGTGAAACTGGGATTAGAACCACCTCGTCGCTATCACAAATTTCAGTTTCGAGACCATGAAGAACACTGATCTCCCTTCCATTCACAAGAATAAGCGTGTTCGGCCTCGGATCATCAAGTTCCGGGTCAACTAACGCTCGCTTAAATTTTGGTGAAAAAGATTCAGCAAGTTTTTCAACAAGCTTCCTCATAACCGCTGGTTCATCCAGTTCTATTGAAAGCTGGCTTCTTCCAGAAAGTCCCCGAAAAACCCCTAGAAGCTTCACCTTCACGTTCACTATGCCGTCTCACCTGTCAAAAGCTCCACGATGTCCGATGCAATTTGGATAAGACCATCTGCTCGTTCAATAGCCTTCTCATGATTCGGCTCGGGAGACCGTA
>Ga0209991_10000419_pt1 | contig 19021 bp, 14 predicted proteins | sample ChitaG_FD_183167 | JGI IMG/M metagenome (GOLD analysis project Ga0209991, IMG submission 183167) | Deep subsurface microbial communities from South Pacific Ocean to uncover new lineages of life (NeLLi) - Chile_00310 metaG (SPAdes)... | ecosystem: Environmental > Aquatic > Marine > Oceanic >... | reverse complement strand
ATAAAAGAGCCATTCCAGTGCCTATTAAAAATCCTTCCATCTTTTGTTTTATATATAAATTCTCGAAGGACAATAAATGACATAATATGTAATTTTCACTAGCTTTACTCCCATCATCAGATTTTAGAAATAATAATATATTTCTAAAATTTTATCAAGTATAAAGAGTCTTGACAAAAAGGTAATTTTTTTTTATTTTAATAAAAGTCTTTTGTTAATTGGTCTATTAAGTGTTGTGATGGGTACAGAGAGAAAAAAATCCTTACAATCAGCATTAAGAAAGCTCATTTTATATTGCTGCTTCTCTCTTTCTATTACAATTATTAATCTGAAATATATGAGTCAAAATCTTATTACAAAAGTCTGTGGAATATAGCATTGATTGATAAGCTACATTCGTAAAGAAATAAAATTAAAAAAGATTAAATGAGTCCCTTTATGGGAACCTAAGCTTATATAATTTTGTTTTATAATGCTCAATTTTTGGGAAGCTGCTAAATTTTTGGTGTTACATAATGCCTAATAATGATAAAAATTTAAGATCGAGACCAGGGGCATCTTTGAATGACCAAAGACCTAAAGATAAGATTAGTACTCTAGATTTTACTGGCGAAAGAGCCAGTGATCTGCCTCATAGCAGATTTGAAATGATACGTCGCCTCAGAATTGGCGATCGCTATCGCCCGAACGGATTAAGGACATGATCAGATAGGTAATGGAGCAGTAATGATAAAAAAGTCAAATATTAACTCACTTAATACTTCAAAATGTGAAGCTATTTCCATAGTTAGTGGAAAAGGTGGAACAGGAAAAACATTCATTGTTGCTTGTATAGCTTACGCTTTGCAAAATTCCGGACAAAGAGTGTGTCTTATTGACACAGATTTTGCGACACAAGGACTTTCTTTATTTATTCTAGGCCGTGGTGCTGAACGTGGGGTATCTACACTTGTTGAAAAAAATAGTCTCTATCACATGGTCCAAAAATGGAATGAATCAAGTGGTATATTGCCAATGCCAAAAAAAGTCGACCGTATTCGAGACCATGGGATGCGGTATCAAATCATCCTCTCTAACAAACAGTTTTATGACAGGAGACTTTCTTTAGGAGTGAAAAAAGAAGCAAAATTAGCTCAATCTATTTTGAGTGAATCAATGGGAGAAACAAGTGATCTTTTCAGAAATAATTATCGATTTTTAATTCGTACGTTAATTAATAAGTTGGTTGAAAGTGATAGTTTTGATTATATCCTTATAGATACTCGTGGAGGATTTGGAGAACTTTCTCTTGCATCTGTGATTTTTTCAGACTCATTTTTGATTGTGACTGAACCAGATTTCACATCATTCCATCAATTAGCAAAGCTACTAACCAATATAGATCTTATGGCACAACAAGAAAATACAAAACCGTATATCCGAGGTGTTATTGTGAACAAGGCAATTGATGGAGAAGAGGAAAAATTTCGAGCTCTTTTAGAATCTCAGTTTGGTATAGAGTTTGGACTGTCCTGGCCATTTCCACTCGATCAAGATGCTATTCAATTCTATAAAAATCAATTGATTCCCTATGTATCGTCGCCCGGGTCTAAATTTTCTTATACTACCCTTAATGCTTTTACTGAAATCTTCGATATTGTGACAGTTGAATGGGCTGAGAAGAGTAAAAACAAATGGCATAATTTACTAAAGAATGTTGAAACTGCAAATCAAGAACAACAAAAGAGAATAGAGGCTGAAGAAAACAAAATGCGGATTCTTCAAGAACAAGCCCATAAAGAAATTAAAAAAGCTAACCTTGAAGAAGAAAAGTATCAGATAAAGTTGGATTCGCTTGAGATTAAAATTAAGGAAGAAAAAGAACAACATAAAAAAGCTGAAAAGGAAATGAAAGAACTCCAAAATGAACTGAAAAAGGCAGAACTAGGAGGCATAAAGAAGTCTAATATTCAAAGATACTTCTTAATCATGTTAAGTTTTTTAGCTATAATGCTCGCAATATTTAGTTACATCACCTATAAAGAAAAAACACTGATACAACAGGAGTTATCAGACGTTATGGCACAAGTAAAAACCCAATCGATCGAATTAATAAAAATAGACATAACCATTACTTCAATTCCAGAAGGAGCCATTGTCTTCATAGACGAGGAAAAAATTGGAATCACTCCATTGTCAACAAGAATGCCCCTGCTTTTAGGTACACACCAGCTTAAGGTTAGGAAGAAAAGCTATTCAACCTATTCTGAAGAATTTGCCACTTATGATTATCCAAAGGGTTTATATAGAGATATTAAATTGCGATCAGTTGCTAAGAAATAGTCTCAAAATTACTTAGAGGGAGGAATTCATGCCTGACAAAAGTATTCCTCAAAAAGATTTGAAGGAACTCATTGATAGGAATCAAGGAAGATTAGAATTGCACATTGATAATATGATTGATATAGAAAAACAACTGGGGACAAAGGGGAAAAAGATTTCTAAGCTTGCCACCTGGTCTAAAATTTGTATTATCATCCTGGGAGCAACAATTGCTACACGTGTTGTTGCAGATCGCCTCTGGTCTGTAGAAAAACAAAAAGGAAACACTTCTCAACAAGCCGTCGAAGATCGTCTTAATTCCAACGAAAATCAACAAGATGATCAGACAGGTAGTCGTGAAGAAATTGAGATTATTTTCACAATATTAGCTGTTGGCATTGCTATTATAGGCGGGTTGGATAGTGCTTTTAAGCCTGGCGAAATTGCTACAGAAATTAATTTTATGAAAGTTAAATGCAAAACCACAATTTTTGAAATGGAAGAAAAGTGGGCAAAAGAGGTAGAACTCTTAGGTGTAAGTAGAGAAGCGCTAGATAATAGTTTAGTTTTATTAAAAAGTATTAATAATCACTTTAATGAGACGTTGACTAGGTTAGCACAGCTAAGAATTCATTTGAGCACTGAAAAGCCAACAGAAGAAAACACGAATTAAAAGGAAACTTGCACAATTCTAAAAAAAGATATTAAAAAAAATGGTCAAAGATTGACTTGAGACATTACAAGTGCGAGTGAAGTTTTTTACCTATACTCGACTTAACGGCCTTCGGATTCCGCTCGTATCTTTCAATCCTTAGCATAAACTGCCAAATGTATTGCCCAACAATTATCAAGCACCTGAATTCCCCAGTTCTTAAAACAATCCAATATGTACTAGAATCAATTAAATTGCTTTAAATTTTTTTCGGAGGATCAGGGACATCTTTTTTCTTATCATTCAACTTTTTCCAACGCGGGGATCCTCCCGGAGGTATAACTATTACAATGCTGCCTTCATAAGCCATTTCTGGATCTTTCTGACTCCCATCTTCCTCTATCTTAGACTCGTAGCTGCCGTCTGTTGTTAGAATGCAGGCATCACATTCCTCAAGTGCAATCGTCGCAGACTGATGAGGAAACATGTCACGTGTCAGGCTTCCCCCATCTTGTTTCTTCGTGCTCTGCTTCTGCTTTGTCGAGACAATTGCCAGCTTAGGGCCCATTATTTCATAGATATCCAGGGGCGAGCTGTGCATGCTACCGTGATGGGCTACTTTCACCACTGAGCAAGCAAGATTATTGACCATCTTCTTTACAAGTGGTTTATGTGTACTAGATCTTTCCACTCGGGGGTACTCATGGGATACTTGCGCCCAGCTGTCGAATTCCGCGTCCCCAGCCAGAATCACAACTGACCTTCCTGCTCTTCGCACTGCTTCCAAACTCATATCACCTACATATTCCTGTGAACGCATTTCTAGCACCTCTGTTCCGTGATGCTCGAGGCGCAGAACAACAGAAGAATTATTCATATCTATTCCATAGGTATCATACTTATTGCGAAGTACTACCGAAGGCGCTAACACTGTGAGCCGTACTTTACCAAAGTACCGCTCCATACCAGATGAAACTCGTATCATATCGATTTTTTTTGTGTTAAGGGTGTTCAAAATCTTCCGGTACGTATCGGATTTATGACGAAAACCGCTGTCCCAGAATTCCATGGTCTTATAAGTACTATCCTCCAGTATGGATTTAATCCCCATGATATGATCACTGTGCGGATGGGTAGCACATACAAAATCCAATCGAGAGGGTTTTTTTGAATCCAGGATCAATTTATCTAAGTAACCTTTAGTTTTTTTTGAGCTATAACAATCGACGATCCCATAGGATCGTTTCCCATTCTTATCGGCTGGAAACTCAATCAGAATATTGTCTCCAAATCCAACGTTAAGTACATGAATAACAAGATCTTTTGGACTAATATCTTTCGCCATCTTATCCCCTCCCCAATACTCTAAAATAAAGCTTTTTGATGTCCTTTTTTGCTAGTGCATCAATACTTAAAAATTCTTTTCGTTTCGGATTTACCTCAAACTTACCGGGTGGTTTCTTAATGTCGACAATATCAAAACTCCCCGAGAGATATACCTGTCCTTCTCGCAAATTTTCCCATTTCCACTTTTTCTTTTCAGAAAAGGGAATACCCATCTTTTTAGCAAAAGAATCAAGTCTAACTAATTCTTCTTTCTCTTCCTCCCAGTATTCCATCCGATCTCTAAATTTCTTAATCCCTCTTTTAAGCGGGCTGATCAACAATCGAATAAGATCCTCAGATAATTTCTCATCAATTGTGATCCGTTGCACTATCACATTCTTTTTTGACTTCTTTTTTTCCTTCTTTTTCATTCATCCCCTCCTTAAACCTAGGTTGAATACATCATTAATCTTTTTCTGGACTTTTTTGCTGGATAGGAAATCGATGCGTCTATTATTTACGAATTTTAGGTTTATTGAGCTTTAATGCTATTGGTTTTTTCCTGAATCAACTTCATGATTTTGTATACATCTTGTCCCATCAATCCCACTAAAACACTACTAACGATGCTTATCCTGGTTGTAGTTTCTACGCCCATAAAACTAAAAATGTTCACTTGGAAATCTAGTGCCCACACTATTAGACCGCCAAAAACACCGGAAAGCAGTAACCATACAGCACCAAGCCTCTGTGCTTTTACAGTTAGCATTTTGATTACATTTACAATGTTTTTCGCCACGATTGAGATAGCCAAAATTACAGTAAATAAAGGCATTTAAAACCTCCTTCTTTAATAATTTACGACGCGTTTTCTCGTATTAGATCCTATGAAAAAGCATAATTATAAATTGAGAATTAAATTTCAAATAATCCGCAGAGCTCTCAACGTTAGGTTGATTGACTTGGCAAATTATTTATTTTCATAAGCCGCTAACGAATTTCTTTCCTATCTTTAAGACCGCACCGCTAACCTTTCCGATCTTTCCAACTAGCTCTGCTTTTTTCGCATTTTCATCGGCGCTTGAGTTAACTATCTTTATCAGCTCAAGTAGCTCTTCCCTGTCGCTCTTTACTGGAAATAGATCTTCTAGCTCCTTTGACGTGAGACTTGTGTAGCTTGAAAGCTTATCGCCGAACTCTTCCTTTGTTGCAGCGCTAGCTAGTATGCCAACATTGCTTTTCTTTGGCATAGTAACCTCCCTTAATCCTTAATAATATAAGTTGGTTATTTAGAAAGTTGAGAAATCTTAGCCTCTACTTTCTCTTTCGCCTTGCTTATTGCCTTATCCACAGAGTCAAGAGAAAGCCCAGGTTTAATAGCTCCCAAAAGACGATCAAAAGCTTCTCGTTGAGCTGAGTTTAGTTTTTCAAAACTATTGATCCAGTCGTCGACTGCTTCATGAGCAGCAACTACATGGCGATACTCTCGCAAAATGGCTTCCTTTAAATCATTTCTGATTTTTTCTATAGGAGCAACTCCTTCTTGATATTCAGCTATGAGATCGTTGTAGAGCACATTAAAATCACGGTTTTCGTCATAATCGCGACCATATACTGCTTTGAAATTCTCCTGCCAATTTTTCAAATAGCCAGGACCGTATTCTTTGAAGAAAAATGATTCGAAGGCAAGAATTTTCTGATTGACGTAAGCATCCACCATAGCTAAGTGAGACTGCTTAAGCGAAGCGATGATTTCATGCTCCTTTTGATGAAGCTTTGCAACTTGCGGTGGCACAGATGCGCAGGCGCTAAGCAGTAATAGTATTATGGCAATTAAGGGCCATCGGAATCGCCTCATGCCACCCCCTGTTACTATGTTGAGTATCTTGATCTTTGCTTTCATTTTTTAATCTCCCCCCTATAAAGATGGATTCCTATCTCCAACTACCTATGCCTAATCAGTCATTGCTTGTTTGCTGTCTCCAATCAATAAATAATAGTATTAGAAAAAATTATTACATCAATTACTGATTAACTACCTCATTAAGGTACTCACTTAATTTTCCTATTTCATAAACTTCAAAACGAGGATCTTTTTGGGTATCTCGATGCCATTTGACCAATCTAATTTCGTCCTCAGCTATCTCGATACAAGTAATCCCATTGTTATAAAGTGCACATCCTGTATTAAAATAGCAAGGCAAGGGCTTACCATCTTGCTCAGTAGGATCAATTGTTCTTTTTTTGCGAATTTCATCTAACCTCTTTTTATGTAATTTTTTTATCTTCTTGCGATTTTTTTCTATTATCTCTTTATTTTTACGATTCGCTAAAATTTCTGCTTGTAATTCAGCAATCATTTCTTTCAAGCGTTCTACATACGACTTTGAAGAAAAGATGGCGCGATGAGAGTGTCCGCAAATCAGTATTACTCTTGATTGTTTTGCCCATGAATATAAAATCCTTTCATAATCTTTCACAATTCGAGATTTTGTAGCTGAAGGATGACGAGTAATTCCGAGCCATTTAACTAGTGGCTCTATTTTTTTAAAATTCCTTACCCAAAACCTACTAGACCAACTATTTCTATCAGATTCAGTACTTCCATGGTGACCATGCACAATAAGAATTCTGATATTTCCGTTCATGTCTTTCATTTTTATAGCTTCCACGACACCTTCGTATTTTATGGCTTTGTTTTTAGAGGGATCAGGAAGAAGGCGCCAGTCCATATCATGATTCCCTAATACTCGATAAACTCGTTCATCTCCAAACGCTCTAATTTTTTTGTAAATGCTTTTATTGTACCGATAAACGATATGATCAAGATCAAATTGCCAAAATTCCTCAATATCTCCGAGGAGGATGAGCTTATAATCATTCTTTTTATAAAATTCTAAAGCAGTCTCAACCGTTTCCTCATTTTCATGAAAATCATCTGCTTTCTTTCCGTCTCCTAAGTGTGAATCACTAAGCATGACATATTTGTTGCCTTTTGTATCAAGAGCCGAGATTTCATCATTCTGCCACAATTCATCTAGTCTTATCTTTGTTAATTTTTTATCTTGAGGCATAGTTAATTTCTCCTTTCAAACATTGTCTCAATGATTATGTATATAAATTTACATTCGTTCTAATTTGATTTTTTCGACCTCCCAAAACAACATAAATTTCTCAACTTCCCCTGTACTTCATTTTGTACTCTTCAAAATCCCACTGCTTAAAAAACTTTACAGCTGCCTTTGCTCCCGACATAAAAAGCTTGAGTTGCCTCTCTTTCTTTATATCGTAATCAGTCGCCCGGATACCTAATGTTGGAATCATAATAGTACGCTTATAGTTGTGAGTGCGCATATAGTACTTGTCGTGTGCTTCAACCATAGTGAAAATCAAGGCAAGGATATAATCTACGGGTCCTTTAATTTTGTTTTGTCTTTTCCGTACACGTCCTTCCTGAATTTCTTTGTCATCTACCAGCCGGAAGCCAAACGTTGGCCATTCAGGCACATCATCGGTATCAAACAACCAAACTGGAAAGTTACTTAACATCCCTCCATCAACAAAAATGTTTTTACCTAACTTCACTGGTTCAAAGAATCCAGGGATACTCATACTCATTCTCACTGCTTTAGCAATTGGAAAATCGTCAGGCTTTTCTCTGTAATTGGCGATGTCCTGCGGCAGAACTACCATTTCTCCGTTAGTGACCTCCGCAGTTATAACCCTAAGCTTGTAGCGGAATTTTGCATCGTCCTTATCTGAGCCTTCGTACAACAAATCTTTAAAACTGTGCTTTCCTTTCTCGGCCAGTAGATCTCGAATCAAGTTTTCAATATAGTTTCCTTCATAGATTCCAAGTTGAGTTATAAGGCTAAAAGCAATTCCTATAAGTGGGATCTTATCCTCGGGTCCTTTGTCTTTGATTTTTTTTAGTTCCAGATCTTGAAGTATCTGTCTAATATCATTGGCTGTATAGCCAGCTGCTACAAATGAAGCAACAATAGCTCCTGCCGAAGTGCCGGCAACATTCTGCCACTGAATACCCAGTTTTTCGGCAGTATATAAAGCGCCAGCCAGGCCAATGCCTTTAACTCCTCCCCCTTCAAAAACAGCGTCAGCTCTTTTTTCTTTAGGTGGTTTTATCTTTGCAATTTCATTGTCTATTTTTGCCAGTTCTCTTTTAAAATTCCAAGTCATTATTAATCCTCCTCCTTTATGTTAACTTAGTTAATGATTTGCTTTTTTTTTCTATTTTTGCCGCTCATCATAGTTCTGATGCATAACACATCTATTCTTTTAAATCGCCGAAAATTGTTACGAGGGATATTTTATCTTTTCAAAAAGTTTTGAGGCATTTGTAAATATTGCATCATCAAATCCCATCTTCTTGATTACCAGATAATTTTTATCGAGAAGATTCCTCATAAACATCACCTTCAGTAGAAATCCTAGCCATCGGAAAAATTTCAGGCTTTTGCCTATAGTAATTTCAAAGACAGGTATAGGGTAATCACTTCCGTAGAGCAGCCTCTCATGAGGAATTTCATCCACCAGCTTCATTATCTCTTCAATATATTTCTTTCTAAACGGCGTACAAACTGCTGATAGGTCGGCATAAAGATTCCAATTATGCTCTTCATCCTTTTCGAAGAGCTTGAGGAACTCATCCCAATCGTCGTGGTATTCCTTATCGAAAGCTCCCCAAAAAGGCATGGCACAATGAGCGATGATAACAGTGACACCCATATTCAGCGCAGTTTTAAGATACTTAGGATTATTATATTCATTATATTTTTCTTCCGAGCTCGGAATGGAATATTCAGGACCACAATGGCAGAGCAAAGGTAATTGATGCTCAACCAATTTTTCGTAAAAGGGAACGCATTTTGGATGTTCTGGATTGATCATCTGCGCGGACGGAATCCACTTGCACAAAACAACCTTATTTTCAAGGCAAAAATCCAGCTCTTCACGCCAGTCATTCCGATATGGATGAACCGAAGCACCGAAGAGAATCCGGTTGTTTTCTTTTGCCAAATCAGCTATGTAGCGGTTTGGAACATAAAGATGAGTTTTCTCCGGATGGGCTGTTCCATTCTCAGCGTAGACTTGGTCAAAAGCAAGGACTACACTTTTATCTGTGTATTTCGACTTGTTGATAACTTTAAGCAAATGTTTCCGTACCCTCTTAATGTTAACTTTCTTAAATAAAGAATTGGTTATCAGCAGCATGGCAAAGTAAGCAACCGACTTTGTGAACTCTTCAGACCAGAAGCAGCCGCTTTCCTCATCCTTAGGAGCACCAAAATGAATATGGACATCGATAGTCTTGTTACTCATTATCCTCTCCAAATATGGTTAAATGGACATGAATTTGCTTCCGATCTGAGCATACACGCAGACAGGTCAGCATACCTGCAAATTTTCTCCATACAAAACATTCCGTTATTGTTTTTTTGCTGATAGATAAACTTATTAGAAGGATTATTTTTTATCATATCATGAAGCTTTCGAACAAGTTCCTGAACTTGAATAACTTTAATTTTTGCTTCTCACTCGCAGGGCTCTCTCTACGGAATTATCCTCTTCGTTGCTTTCACGTATTTCATTATGAACATCAGCATGTATCGATGTATAATACTCACCAAGTCCCCAATCAGGAATTTGAAATTCAAAGGTTTCATATACAATCTCTCCTTTGCTAAGTTTGTATAGAAGCTCATCAGGAAGACTCCATTTTTTTAGCCAATGTCCATTTGGTCCTTTTTTGATAAATATGCCCATAAAAATACCCATTTTAAGAGCTTGATCTAATTGTCCTGTAGCCTCAAGATTATATCTAAAACTGAAAATTCCACGTGGTAAAATATAGCTTCTAGAAAAACCAGCACTAGTGACTTTCAAATTTGGGACATCACGCATAGGACTTATATTTGGGATATCATGCTTGGGTTTTAATTTTTGGGACGCTTGGATATTTGACCAAGTTTTATAGTAAGGGAAAAACTCTATTAGAAAGGTGTAACTACGCCCGATATACATAAACAGCAATATCTGGTTTGTTGTAAAATTGCCGGGAGATGTGGATTTTATACTAAGAACTATCTTAGTTCTGTGTCTCCCTTGAAAGACTTTTCCTGGTTTGCAAGTATAATATTCAGCAACTTCTCCGTAATTAGCCATTTTGGCTCCAAGGAAAACATTCTCTCCAAAATTGCCTAAATAGAAATAGTTAACCTCTAAGACAATTACATTAGAAATTCCTGAGAGGACGCGAATGTCAATGATATCATTGCTCTGGGCCCGCTCTTGTTCTTCCGTTCCTAGCAAAATTATACTAAGGAGGATAATAGCAAAAATCGTCTTCGCAAGAGATTTTTTAGTTCTCTTCATATGTTTGCCTCCTAAAATATCTAAAATGCGTTTAAAGTATATGATAAGAAATTCCCATTCATGGTCTTTCCTTCTTAGCCTCAGATAAAGCATAAGAATTTGCTTTTTTTCAGTTTTCCCCGTTTTCTTTTCTCTCTAATTTCACGATCATAAATATACAGTAATTAAATTTCCTGAAGACTATGCAAAAATCTTTAATTCTCAAGTCAAGATCTAAAACTATTTCGATATTTTGATCCGAATCATTATTTAAACCTCTCTATTGTTATGTCTTTTGTCGGTGCTTCAAGAATTTGTATCAACATAAAGAGAAGCTTTTTCAGGCTTTCATCCATTGATAGCTCCGTAATGAAATGCCTAGTGCCTTTATAAGACCAATTTGGTCTATAGTCAGCAACAACGCTTCTATAATAGCCGACAAACTCTACCAGTGCCTTATTAGCCTCAGCAATATCCCTTTGAAAGATAAGAGATGAAATCATAATAAACCTCATGGCTAATTGTTGGCTTACGCTTAATGACTGAAAAGCATCATATTCTGCCAATACATCTTGGGCTAAACTGTACGCTTCATTAAAGCGCCCAGTTGCTAAATTTGCTTCAGCAAAATTCGTTATATATATTCTATTTTTAGGATTTAATCTAAGAAGATGCTTAAACTCCTGATACGCTTCTTCATATTTGAATAAATAATCAAAATAGATAACACCTAACAGAGAAATAGCAGATTCATTATATGGATTCAGATCAATAGCCTTTTTCAAATTGACAATCGATTCTTCTGCTATGCCTAGCTGTATAAGTTGTTGCCCTTTCTCGAAAAATGTTAGGGCCACTAGTCGGTCTGCTTCTGCTTCTGGCTCCAGTTTTAGGGTAGGGTCAATTTTTAATGCTTTTTGAAAGCTCAAAACAGCATCATCCACATTGCCAGCTCTCGCTAGATTCCGGCCTTTTACAATTAGACTCGTTATCGCTAACTCACATGCTTCTTCCTCCGGATCAAATTTTAACTTAGGATCAATTTTTAATGCTTTTTGAAAGCTCGAAGCAGCATCATCCACATTGCCAGCTCTCGCTAGATTCCGGCCTTCTCTTATCAAGTCTATGACTGATGGGGGACATTGTTCTTTGTGCAGATATTTTCTACATTCCTCAGATGTCAATGAGCGAATAACACGTTCCATTGCACGCATCATCAAACCATCGACATTCAAAGCAAATAAGCGCACTGTATTGTCCCAACTCGCCGTAGCCAGACGCTTACCATCAGGGCTAAAGGCAACCCAAGAGACTGCGTCAGTATGGCCTGAGAGAGTGAACTTCTCCACTCCCGATGCTATATCCCAAACTTTCGCTGTACCATCAAGGCTTGCCGTTGCCAGATGCTTACCATCAGGACTAAAGGCAACACTATAGATTGCATCAGTATGACCTAAGAAAGTGAACTCCTCCACTCCCGATGCGACATCCCAAATTTTCGCTGTACCATCAAGGCTTGCCGTTGCCAGATGCTTACCATCAGGACTAAAGGCAACACCATAGACTGCATCAGTATGACCTGAGAAAGTGAACTCCTCCACTCCCGATGCGACATCCCAAATTTTTACTGTTTTATCCAAGCTCGCCGTTGCCAGGCGCTTACCATCAGGACTAAAAGCAACACCTTTGACTGCATCAGTATGACCTGAGAAAGTGAACTCCTCCACTCCCGATGCTGCATCCCACACTTTTACCGTTCTATCCGAGCTCGCCGTAGCCAGGCGCTTACCATCAGAACTAAAGGCTACACCATAGACTGGATAGGCATGACCTGAGAGAGTAAACTCCTCCACTCCCGATGCGACATCCCAAACTTTTACTGTACCATCAAAGCTCGCCGTTGCCAGACGCCTACCATCAGGACTAAAGGCAACACCATAGACTGCATCAGTATGACCTGAGAAAGTGAACTCTTCCACTCCCGATGTTGCATCCCACACTTTTACCGTTCTATCCCAACTTGCCGTAGCAAGACGCTTGCCATCAGGACTAAAGGCAACAGCGTTGACACCGATAGTGTGGCCTTGTAACGAAGGTAGCTCCTCTTCTGATCTGACGTACCATACTTTCGCTGCCCCATCCAAGCTCGCCGTAGCTAGGAACTTACCATCAGGACTAAAGGCTATGCTCCAGACACGGCTGGTATGCCCTGAGAGAGTGAACAATCCCTTTCCTGATGCTGCATCCCAAACTTTTACTGTACCATCGAAGCTCGACGCAGCCAGATGCCTCCCATCAGGACTAAAAGCAACACCACATACTGCATCAGTATGAATTGAGAAAGTGATCAACTCCACTCCCGATGCAACATCCCACACTTTTACCGTTCTATCCCAACTCGCCGAAGCCAGACGCTTACCATCAGGACTAAAGGCAACACCATAGACTGTATCAGTATGCTTTGAGAGAGTGAGCAACTCCTTCCCATCTGCTGCATCCCACACTTTAGCCGTTTTATCCCAACTCGCCGTTGCCAGACGCTTACCATCAGGACTAAAGGCAACACAATAGACTGCGTCATTATGGCCAAAGAGGGGGAACAACTCCACTCCCGACGCTGCATCCCACACTTTTACCGTTTTATCCCAGCTCGCCGTTGCCAGACGCTTACCATCAGGACTAAAGGCTACCCAAGAGACTGCGTCATTGTGACCAGAGAGGACGAGCAACTCCACTCCCGACGCTGCATCCCACACTTTTACCGTTTTATCCCAACTCGCCGTTGCCAGACGCTTACCATCAGGACTAAAGGCAACACAATAGACTCGACCAGTATGGCCTGATAGAGTGAACAATCTTTTTCCTGATGCTGCATCCCATACTTTCGCCTTTTGATCTGAACCTCCAGTGGCAATGAGTTCACTATCTGGACTGAAAGCAACGGTATAAACTTCAGCCACTTCGCCCGAGAAGGTAAGTAACTCCTTTCCAGTCGCTGCATCCCATACTTTCGCTGTACCATCATCGCTTGAGGTGGTAACTCGCTTGCCATCGGGACTGAAAACAACGCCGCGTACAAAGTCGGTGTGGCCTAATAAGGTGAGTAACTCCTTTCCAGTCGCTGCATCCCATATTTTCGCCGTCTTATCCTTACTTGCAGTAGCAACTCGCTTTCCATCAGGGCTAAAGCCAACGCCATGGACAGCATTTGTATGACCAGAGAGCGTTAGCATTTCCTCTCCTGATTGAGCGTTCCATACTTTTGCTGTTCCATCTCCGCTAGCTGTAGCAATTCGCTTACTATCCTTACTTGAAGAAATGTCCCAGATCCATTCGGTATGGCCCCGGATGGTGTGCAACTCTGTTCCCGATATAGCGTCCCACATTTTCACTGTGCCATTTACACCTGCAGTAATAATTCGCTTCCCATCCGAGCTGAAGGCAACATCACAAACCATATCGGTGTGGCCGCGGAGAGTGATCAATTTCTCTCCTAATGCAACGTCCCACACAATTACCGTGGCATCTGCACTAGCAGTAGCAATTCGTTTCCCATCCGGACTGAAGGCAACACCAAAAACAGTATCTTCATGACCGCTGAGAGTGAGTCTTTTCTCTCCTGATGCTGCATCCCACACTTTCGCTGTCATATCCCGGCTGGCAGTGGCAATGTACTTTCCGTCTGGACTGAAGACAATACGATAGACTTCCCAAGAGTGGCCAAAGATGGTGAGTTTTTCTTTTCTTGATGCGGAGTCCCAAATTTTAATTTTACCACTAGCGTCTGCAGCAGCCAGAAACCTCCCATCAGGACTGTATGCGATGTCTAAAACCGAATTGATGTGGCCATAGATTGCGAGCTTTATACGTGAGGCTTTCATAGCCTGATGCAGAGCATCTGTTGCCTCAGGCGTCGCGGTCTCATCTACCGAGCGGGAAATTGATACTGCCCGAATCGCCAACAAGATGCTGAGCTCTGGATCTTCATTTAAGTTGTTCTTTGCGATTTCAACCAATTCACGAGAGAGGGAACGCTTGTGCGCGGCATCGACAATTTGCCTTTGGATAAAGGCATAAACTGCAACCCCAGACGCCACAAGGACCACCGCTGCTAGAGCTAATGACAACCGGCGTAGGCGTTTGGCAGCCCTGGCCTTTACTACAGCACGTTTTCGCTGCTCCTCAGCTAAAGTTTGAGCATGAGCTAGTTCTCGTCGGCGAGATTCCTCCCTTTCTTTCTCTGCAGCTTCGATGGCGGCTTTCTTCTTGGCTTCGGCCTGTTTTTGGCCCTGCACATACCGCGTTCGCCAGTCCAAAATTGCCAGAGCCAGAACGTCATGGAAAATCTCATAGCGCGATGTAGTTGGCTTATCGGGAGATGGCACGACAGAACGCAGTATACGGATATCTGGGCCAGAGAGTTTATTTAGCAAGGAGGTGAGTTGTGGTTGTGGCCGTTTTGCAAACTTTGTTAAGTCGTTGACAGCATGGGCAATCTTTGTACCGCCTGGTGTAACTAGATGATAAAAGACGCGCGCTGCAGCCGTTTGATCTCTCTGTGGCAATGCATTCATAACACCGTCCACATGTGTTCGTACAATATTCTCGGCTCCGCCTAAGCGGATTAGAGTCTCCCGTCGCAATGCGCGCGATTTACTTTGCATCTCCTCTTCCCACAAACGGGTCATCACTAGCTGCAAGTAGGGAGTTTCAATCTCCACATCAACAGGGCTTAGACTTGTATCTTTTTTAACAACTCCCTTGCCTGCCTCGCGAAGAACGACCTGGCCAGCCCTAACCTGCTCTAATACTGTCTCGACCAATTTAGGTCCTGGTTTCTTGAGCTTTTGTCCTTTTTTCGCCCGGAGGCGGTTATACTGCTCAACAGGTTTCACTATTGCTGCACGCCCTGCTTCGAGGCCAAGATGCTCAATCCGCAAATAGTTATCGAACAAGTTGGGGATACGCCCCTTGAAGCGATCGAGTTTTGCAAGCGAATCCCCTCTTATGGAGATTAGGAAGTTTATACGTGCGTCTCTACAGTTTACAGTGCGCGGAAACTCGAAGGCGAACGTCCCTTCGCCGTCCTCTTGAGGATGATATAAGAAATACTCCTCAAACTGGTCAAGAATGATGAGAAGATCCCCATTAAGACGCCTCGTCCAGGCATCCAAGGTCTCAACGAGCGAGCGCGATGGTCGGATCGACTCAAGTTCTTCGACGTTCAATGCCAACGCGACAGAATCTTTAACTCGATCTAATAATCCGTCTATGGGATCATCTCGCCATGAACTAAACACGACAACTGCGAACTCTGGAATTCCTCGCTGGATTAGATTCTGCTGTGAAAACTCACGTAAATTATGAGAAACGCCAGCACGAAGGACAGAACTTTTGCCTACACCACTCGCCCCATAAAGTAAGGTGAGACGCGAAGCCATTAAGTTAGCAGTGATGATTTCTATCTCTGCTTCGCGCCCAAAGAAGAACGGTGCATCCCTTTCGGAATAAGGCATTAACCCTTTGTAAGGGCAATCAGAGCTGCGTTTGTATCGGCGGCCCATTATTTACCACCAGCTTCCTTCAGCTCCAGGAGCCTCTCGCTTAACTTTGCAATGTAACTTTCTAAACATACATCCAGGATGTCTACATTCCGTTTACTCCAGAACTTTTGGTCCATGGGATGGGGGTTCAATTGAATCGCCCAGGATTGATAAGTGAGTTTTTGCTCACCCCAGATGCGGTTAAGAATAACACGAAGGTTCCAGTCACGCAGGCTATAGCCAAGGAATAAAAAACTGCTCTTTTTCATTTTTACAGCTAACGTTACAGGCAATAGGCTAGAAATATCCATTCGAGTCAAATAATCGATGTAATGGTCTTCGGTGATCACAAAACTGTCTCCTTCATCATTAGCTCGATCAATTGTTCCGTGAATTTTTAAAATTACCGTCCGCTCGTTAAGCGGCAAACCACGGTACTCATTTGGCTTATCGATTATATGCCCATTACTATTAGGAGGCGAATGTAAGAACTTACCTCGGTGCTCCCCCTCGGCTATGTAAGTCACCAGGTCGAATGGTTCCTTAACTTTCTGGAAGGCGCGTTCTAGTAGATCATCATAGTTGGTCGTAACGATAAGTTGGTAACTAGGCGGATATTCCTTTTTTCGCAAGACAGATTGGAAGCTCGCAAAGAAACGGGCTATGGAGGTAAATGAATAGTCAGCGTCGAGCAGCTTATGAAGTTTATCGTACAGGGGGCCCGAACCGGCCATGGTAGAAATATACTGCGCTACCCGAACGAGGTCCTCCTCATTATCCTTATCGGGATATTTGAATTCATCGGCCAAGTACTTAGATAATTCTTTCCCATCAGGCAGCTTTTTACCAGGTTGCCAGTCAATCCCTTCAGGACGTCCACACCTGTTTGCACCTGCGCCGAAGAACGGAACCACTCGACTCTCAATCATAGCTTTTATCACGAACTCGTAATGCTCATCCAATTGATCGGGCATGATTAGACCTCCATCTTGGTTCCTAATATCTTGCAACTGGTATTTTCATGAGTTTTTTTATTAATTTAAATATTACTACTTCTATTAAGATTTCTCAGAATTATCCTTTAATTTATCTATTCTCTCGTCTGGCCGTGTGGTTTTAAAAAAATCTTCGAAAACCTCTCTTAGCTTGTCGATTGCTTGCTTTGAAAACATTCCAACCAAACCTGCAAGTCCAGCAATACCAAAGGTACTAACTGCTTCTGAATCAGCTGATAACGCGAAAAAACCTCCTCTAATAACGAAATAAAAAACTAAAGCCAGTGGCATACCTATAAAAGGACGTAAAATGAACCACAAAACCCAACTTTTAATAAATTGTCTGTTACCTATATATGTTGCGAATGAAGTCATTGCATGAACTAGGCTTCCCAACGCTCCCATAAAGGCAGCTATAAAAACCAGCCTCAATTCACTTCCTATACAAATTTTTGTGAATCCAAATAAAACGAAAGAAAGCTTTTCACTATCACTAATAGTCCAAATCCTAATTAACAAAAAAAGAAAACAAACAGTAAGTATAATAAAGTACACGCCTAATCCAAAAATAATCCAGCTTCCCGAATTTCGAGAATTTCTTTTCTTTTCTTTTGCTAACTTCCCCTCTGGACTCGCATCTTTATTTTTGTTCATTTTGTTGTTACTCCTTTCTTATAATAAATGGAAAGAATCCGGTTGCTCGTTTTGTAGAAAGTGAAGTGTTAGAATAGATAAAAAATGATTTATTTTGTATTGGATATCTTGATTATCTCCTTTATAAGGAAAGGATTCTTTCTTCTTCTTTTGCGAAATCTTGCTAATCAGCCTAAATTCTTTTTTTCCCTCCTTGACTAAGATTTCTACAGTTAGTTAACATTTGTCAACTTCCTTAATGAAAATGTCGCTTCTTGTCGTCTAATGTCGCTTTATGTCGTGGTTTAATGTTCAAAAACTTAAGGAAAAATAAAAAGGATTCCTAGTAGACGAAAAAAATGAGTATTAAGATAAAAAAGCTGGAATAGGGATTGATGAATCAGAATCTTAAATGAGCAATGCTAAAAAGAAAGGACATGTAATTTTTAATAAAGTAGCCTGTCCCTTTTTCCCGGCTTGCTCCTTATTTAGTAAATTGCACTCAAAAAATATGTAGATACGGTGTAGACAAAATGAATGAAAATGGCTCAGTTTGATTAACTCAAGCTCAAACTATAAAATTTACTATAATTATCCCCAAAAGAATTAGTGTAAATACTGTTACGACTACTATTATTATGTCCTTTTTTTTCATTTTTTGTCTCCTCATTTTTAATAGACGGAATTCAACTGTAAATAGTTCCCTATGGCATATATGTATCACGAATACAGAATTCAGAATCCAGAATACAATAATTAATTAAATTGAAAAAAGGTAATAATCACTTTGAAGCCCGGAGATTTCTCGCGCTGGATTGTATTTTCATTTTGATCCCTTTCAAGGGATTTATTTTTCTCCTCACCCGGGCCAGCCTGTACAGGGCCTCGAACATATTCCGGGGGACATAGCGTTGTCCCGAATCAGGCTTGCGTTCCAGAGTAAGGGAACCCGTTGAACACGTTGTCACACACAATCCACAGCCAATGCAGTAATCCAAATCCAGAACCACCCTGTCATCTTTAAGCGTCAGAGCCTCCATCTGGCACCGCTCAACGCAAATTCCGCAACCCTCACAGGACTCTGGTTCAGCATGAGCCAGGAAAGGAGAGGATATTATAGAGGATGGCTTCGGATGCCTCTTAACAGCCTTCAGCACCTGGCAGCAACATCCACAACAGCAGCAAATATTCATTATTTT
>Ga0209991_10000418_pt1 | contig 19062 bp, 20 predicted proteins | sample ChitaG_FD_183167 | JGI IMG/M metagenome (GOLD analysis project Ga0209991, IMG submission 183167) | Deep subsurface microbial communities from South Pacific Ocean to uncover new lineages of life (NeLLi) - Chile_00310 metaG (SPAdes)... | ecosystem: Environmental > Aquatic > Marine > Oceanic >... | reverse complement strand
GAAGTATTGTGAAAAAAGGCTTAAATCTTTGGAGAAAGTCTTGGGTCATAAAATTAGCGCTGATCTTATTCTTTCCGTTGAAAAATACAGACGTAAAGTCGAAATCAATGTGAAAATCAAAAGGGCGGTATTCAATGTAATGGAAGAAACTCATGATATGTTCAGTTCCCTTGGTTTGGCCTTCGATAACATAGAAAAAAGAGTCAAAAAAGAGAGGGAAAAATTAAGAGAGAGAAAAAGAAGGAAAACGAGAGAGAGAGAAGTTTTTTCTCTTCCCGCCGAAACAGAAGAGCCGCAAAAAAGAGTCATCAGGAGCCAGGACTATTCTCTGAAGCCGATGTCTCTTGAAGAGGCATTTATTCAATTTGATTTAAATAAGAAAGAAGTATTTGTTTTTAGAAAATTGGATTCTGAAAAATGGGCTGTTATTTACAGAAGAAAAGACGGAAATTACGGCCTGATAGAGCCTGAATGAGTCTATAAGAAGGGAAGAAGACATTGAAACTCCATAATTTATTGATGCAGGATATGATTATCGCTGAGTTGGAATCTCAGGATAGGGAGAGCGTTCTCAGAGAGATGGTTATTTTTTTAAAGAAGAGAAACAAAATTACTAAGAAAAAGGAACTATATGAGAAGCTTATCCAGAGAGAGAAACTGGGGAGCACGGCCATCGGAGAAGGTGTTGCCATTCCCCACTGCAAGGTGAAAGGAGTAAAGGATCCCGTCCTTATGCTGGCCATTTCAAAGAAGAGCGTGGATTTTCATTCCCTAGATGGAAAGCCATCGTATATTTTTTTTCTTGTGGTATCTTCCCCAGATAACCCAAGTTTAAATCTTCAAATTTTAGCAGTTATTGCCCACCTTGTCAGAAAATCACACTCTCTGCTAAAAAAAATTCTTAAAGCCAAGAACGTCAGTGCTATCTTGGATGTTATTCGGGAAGAAGAAGAAAAATTAAATGAATGACGAAAAAGACTCTTCTCTCGATGTCAGAGTTTTTTACTTAAGAACAAAGGATTCCCTGAAGCTGAGGCCGGCACTGGGAAAAATAGGATTTTCAAGAAAGGCTGGTCAATATTTCTTACGAAAAGGCTATCCACTCGTTCAGGTTTGGGGAAAAAAGGAGATTCAGGATTTAAAAAGACTATCCTCTATAGTGAGGAAGATGCGCCTCGGGAAGAGATTAAAGGATGAAACGTTCTGTGTTATCCTTGCGGATAGGCTTCCTCCTTTTCCTGAAGTAGAAGAAGAAGTAAAAAAAAGGAGATTGGCACTTTTTTGCTCGGAACTCTCCCAAAAAATATGTCTCGAGAGAATGAAAAGTTTTTTTCTCTCACTCTCTCCTGGGCGGGTCACTCTTTCTGGGGGACTGCTCCAAATTTCTGGCTTAGGAGTCCTTATTATGGGTGATAGCGGCATCGGGAAAAGCGAAAGCGCTTTAGAGCTTGTCTCCAGAGGATGCCGTTTTGTTTGCGATGATGTTGTGCATGTTAGGAAGGAAGCCAGTGGGAGGTTAATGGGAAAAGCTCCTCCACTCACTCGGCATTTTATGGAAATAAGAGGATTAGGCATTATTAATATTAAAAAGATTTTTGGGCCAAAAGCTATCGCGGAACAATCTGTGATCGACCTGATAATCAACCTGATAAAGAGAAGGCGTGGAAAAGAGTATGACCGCCTTGGCTTAAAATTCCCTGAGGATTATGAAATGTTAGGAGTTAAAATCCCTCAGATAAATATTCCAGTGGCTCCGGGCCGGAACATAGCAACTTTGATTGAGGTTGCTTGTAAGGTGTATCTCTTGAAAAAAAAAGGCTACCATGCACCCCAGGACATAGTCAGAAAGCTCAATCGTGCCATTTCGCTTCGTTAAATCAAGGAGGGGAAATGTAAAGTGAAAGACGATAGGTTCCTCATTATCACCGGATTATCTGGGTCTGGGAAGACCGTCGTCAGCCGGTTTCTCGAAGATTTGGGTTATTACTGTATAGACAACTTACCTGCCAAGCTTATCCCCAGCTTTATTAAACTCTGGACCAGAAAAGAGGTCGAAATAGAAAAAGTCGCTCTCGTGGTGGACATAAGGGAAGCCGGGTTTACGACAGAATTTCCTGAAGTTTTAAAAGTAATCAGAGAAAAAAAATCCCTGCAGCTGATCTTTCTTGAAGCCTCAGATGAAACTTTGATTAAGAGATTCAGCGAAAGCAGGAGGCCTCATCCCCTGAAAAGAAAAAAATCGTTGAGGGAGAACGTTCAGTTAGAAAGAGAAAGATTGGCTGAAATAAAGAAAATAGCCGATGAAGTCATTGATACTACTGAGACCACGATTTCTCAGCTAAAAGAACTTCTTACAAGAAGATTTCTAAAGAAAAAAGCCTGGAAGATGCAAATCGTGGTTGTTAGTTTTGGCTACAAGTATGGCATTCCTTTAGAATCGGATTTGGTCTTTGATACGAGGTTTTTACCTAATCCTTTCTATATAGAAGAATTGATGCATAAAACCGGAAAAAACCAGAAGGTCCGGGAGTATGTCCTCAAGGAAAGAAAAACGAAAAAATTTCTATCCCAATTAAACAATTTTATTGATTATTTGATACCAAAATTCACAGACGAAGGAAAAAGCCTTCTGACGGTTTCTGTGGGCTGCACTGGGGGAAAACATAGGTCTGTGATAATAGCTGATAAGTTGAAAGAGCATATTAAGAGGAAAAATTATTCTGTAAGAATTTATCATCGCGATTTATTTAAATAAGTTTGTCTGGGAAAAAACTCGAGATAATTTGGCCTTTTGCCCTGGTATTTCTTAATCCTTGAAAAAAACTTAAGATTGTAAGCAGTAAATGGTACAATGTTGAACGTGATAGGTTTGACAGAGCGTTTATATGATAATAAATATTGTTAAGCGGGCGACGGGAAGACTGCAATGATCGGAGGACTCATCGTTTCCCACGGGAAGTTGGCTGAGGAGCTTTTAAATGCCCTGACAATTATCATTGGCGAGGCTGTGAACATAGAGGCCATTTCTATCGGATGGTATGACGATGTCGAGGAATCAAAGAAGAAGATCAGCCAGAGCCTGAAAAGGATAGACCAGAAAAATGGAATGGTGATTTTTACCGATATGTTTGGAGGAACAGCTTCGAACCTGAGCTTTTCTTTTCTAAAAGACAATCAGGTAGAGATAATTACAGGGGTCAACCTCCCGATGCTCATTAAGTTTGTTTCTTTACAGAGAAGAAATAATTTAAAAGAAGTGGCAAGAAAGGTTTTCGAACAGGGAAAAAAGAATATTCATCTTGCAAGCGCTCTTTTAAGCTCCAAGCATTGAAATATGCTGAAACGATGCTTGAGAAGAAAGTCACCGTAAAGAATAAGCTGGGGCTTCATGCCAGGGCTGCGGTTAAATTTGCTAATCTGGCAAACCGTTTCAGCTCTTCAGTCAAAATCGAGAAAGATGGAGATGAGATTAACGGCAAGAGCATATTGGGCATCTTGACGTTAGCAGCGGTCCAGGGGTGTCGAATCACGTTAAAGGTGTCAGGACAAGATGAAGACAGAGCGCTTGAGGCCTTGATTGCGTTCATTGATGATAAATTTCAAGAAAAAGAGTAAATTTTTATGGATTATTTCAGGTTAAGAGGAATCGGAGTTTCCCCGGGGATTGCCATAGGTGAGGTTTTACTCACAGAAAGAGTCATTTTTACAGAAAGGAAGGAGACCATACCTTCCCACCTGGTTGCGGAAGAGTTGAAGAGGTTAAAAAAAGCGATTGCAAGAACAAGTAATCAACTGACTCGCATAAAAGATCAAATAAGAAAGAAAGTGGGAGAAGAACATGCCTTCATTTTCGAGGCCCATTTATTCATCCTTAAAGGCGAATCATTGCAGCCGAACTTCGAAAAAATCATAAAAAAAGAGAAGTGCAGGGCGGAATGGGCTATCTCCAGGGTTCATGACAAATACCAGAAGCTTTTTGAATCCATTCATGATGAATATTTCAGGCAGAGAAAGTCAGATGTAACAGACGTCTTGACAAAAATTTATAAGAACCTGGAGACTGGAGCCCAGAAAAAAGGAGAGGAAGAGAGAGAAAAAATATTAGTTGGCCATGATCTGCTTCCTTCGGAGGCTGCATTAAGACTCAGCAGAGGAAATGTCCTTGCTGTGGCAACCGACATGGGTGGACAAACGTCCCATACAGCCATCCTTGCCCGTTCTTTGAACGTCCCTGCAGTAGTGGGTCTCAGAGACATTTCTCAGAGAGTAAAAAACGGAGATTACATAGTTGTGGATGGAACTGACGGGGAAATCATTGTCAATCCTCCTCTGGCTACCAGAAAGGAATTTTTCAGTAAGAAGAAAAGATATGATGATTACCGCAAAGAGCTCAGAAAAACAGCGAAATTGAAATCTTCCACCCTGGATGATGTCAGGTTTTTTCCCTTAGCCAATATCGAGCTTCCTGAAGAAGTGAAACCTGCTTTTTCTCTCGGGGCTGAGGGGATCGGTCTTTTCAGGTCTGAGTTTATATACCTTCAGAGCACATCTCTTCCCAATGAAGAAGATCACTATGCAATATATTCTCGAATTGCACAGGAGGCTTATCCTTCTCCGGTCTACATCAGGACTGTCGATTTGGGAGGTGAAAAGGAACTGCCCCAGCTGAAGATAGAAAAGGAACCAAACCCTGCCCTTGGCTTGAGAGCCATAAGATTTTCTTTGCGGGACAGAGATGTGTTTAAAATTCAGCTCAAGGCCATCCTGAGAGCAAGTTCCCTAAAAAATGTCAAGATTCTTATTCCCATGATAACAGAAATCGAAGAGGTAGGAGAAATCAAGCTTCTCCTCAAAGAGGTCAAGGAGGAGCTCAGGACAAAACGGATTCAATTTGATGAAAATATTCCTCTGGGGGTTATGATTGAAGTGCCTGCAGCTGCTGCCATAACAGATTTGTTGGTTAAAGAGGTGGATTATTTAAGCATTGGCACCAATGATTTAATCCAGTATTACTTGGCGGTCGACCGTTCAAATGAGTTTGTCTCTTACCTGTATAAACCTTTACATCCTTCAATATTGAGGCTTATTAAGTTTATCATTGAGACCGCCCAGAAAGAGGGGAAGGAAATTGCTGTCTGTGGAGAGATGGCTGCGGACCCAGTTACTGCGATTGTTCTACTTGGATTCGGTTTGAGGCACTTTAGTATGAACCCGATCTTTATTCCAAGGATTAAGAAAGCCCTGCGTTCTGTAGAGTACAAAAATGTGAAAAAAATCGTTCAAAAAGCGATGACCCTGAAGACTGCTCAGGAGATCGAAGAGTGCATTATTGAAAGAATACTGGTTAAATACCCAAACGCCTTCCTGAGGGGACAAATCATTTAATAAAAAAGAAAGCCTTTATCTAAGGGTAGTATCTGGCAAAGTGCTATCTGGTTCAGTCGTTCTTATATCGAATTCAGTTAAGCGGTTAATTAATTTTTGACTCCGGAAGTATTTTTTTATTTGAGAAGCCCTTTTTTTATTGAATATACCCAATAGTTTCTTATATCCGTATTCGTCATAAAAGTAGAGAACTTTTTTATACTCTGCCTTTTTCAAGGCTTCCTCTATTTGCTTTTGCAAATTTATGTCCTGGACTGATTGCATTCCCTTTCCTTTCAACAGTGTTATATGCAAAATTCATGCCAAAAATAATCTGTATAAGAGTAATCCCCCTCAATGGATTCCAAATATTTTTTCAGAATGAGTGTAAATAATTTTTGCAGTTGTAAAGATTTTTTAAGAAAAATAGAAAAAAATAGCCTGTCTTCTTTTTTCATGTTATCATGAATGGGTATTATCAGGATTTTGGGAAAACGCTTGTAAACGAAAATAGGTTGGAGTGGAAACTATAACATCTTTGGCTTCAGCCATTAAAAAATCTAAATACATTGTTGCTTTTACTGGTGCAGGTATTTCAGCCGAAAGCGGTATCCCGACTTACAGAGGAGAAAAGGGGCTCTGGGAAAAATACGACCCTAACTTGTATGCCAACATTAATTATTTCAATCAGGAGCCTTCTTATTACTGGAATTTCTTTCGAGAGGTCCGTTACCCCTCACTCAAAAAAGTGCGTCCGAATCAGGGTCATTTTGCCTTAGTAGAAATAGAGTCAGCGGGGAATTTAAAAACAGTGATTACTCAGAATATAGATGGCCTTCACCAGGAAGCCGGATCTTCTTCTGTCATTGAGCTGCATGGAACGACAAGAACTTTTTATTGCCTGGACTGTTCCCAGGAATATTCTATGGACGAAGTCTTTTCCTTGCTGGAAACAAAAATTCCTCCGCCCTGTCCAGTATGTAAAGGGAAGCTGAGGCCGAATGTTGTCTTTTTTGGAGAACCCCTTGACCCTCAAATTCTCCACTCAGCCTTTAAAGAAGCCGAAAACTGCGATTTTCTTCTTGCTGTGGGAAGTTCCCTGGTTGTTTATCCAGCGGCTGATATTCCCAGAAGAGCAAAACAAAGGGGTGCTGCTTTATCCATTATCAATAAAGAGAGAACACCTTTAGATTATATCGCTGATTATGTGATAAATGATGAGTCTGGAAAAGTTCTCCCACGGATCGTTCAGAGCTTAAAGGGTGACTAATGAAGGAGAGAAATCCTTTTAAGAGGAAGGCTGCCTCTTTTATTCTCAAGATAACGAGAAAAAAACCAAAGTTAGGGCTAAATAATCCTCTTTTCTATTCTCTTCCGTAGTCATCCTTAAGGCGGACAATGTCCGATTCATCGGAGTCACCTATCCAGATTTCCATGATGCGGGCTTTTTTTTGGCCAAGGCAGCGAAGGCGGTGAGGGGTTTCCCTGGGGATAAATATTTCTTCGCCTTCTTCTGGCTGCCAGACCTTATCGCCAACTGTCACCTCCAGGCCTTTATCCAGGGCAACCCAGAATTCGCTTCGATGGTGATGATACTGAAGCGAGAGGGCCCCTTGAGGATTTATGGTGATAATCTTGATGCTTCTGGCCTGTTCGTAGGGGAAAGAGCGGAATTTTCCCCACGGCCGGATGTCTTCTACAATGTTTTTTTTGAAATTTTCGATATCTCTTTTTTTATCTGAAGCCATAAATACCCCTATTTAGAGATAAAATATATAATTTTTTAAAGTCAAATCAATTAAAACGGAACTTCGTCTTCTCCTTCTTTATCAGGCTCAGCGGCTTCACCCGCAGGAAAATCAGAAGCTTCAGGCTCTGTTTCTGAATAAGTTTGCTTTTGGGGCGTGTCTTCCTTTTTACCGAGAAGGACGATGTTCTGTGCTTCGATTTCAGTGGTGTATCTTTTATTCCCTTCTCTGTCCTGCCAGCTTCGCGTTCTTAATTTTCCTTCCAGGTAGATTTGCTTCCCCTGGTTTAAATATTTTTCGCAGAATTCAGCCAGTTTTCCCCATGTCACTATACGGTGCCACTCAACGCGAACATCGGATTCGTTTGTGCTCGGGTTGAAATAACGCTCATTAGTAGCTAGAGTGAACTTTGCCACAGCCCTTTCTGTCTGGGGGAGGTACCTTAATTCCGGATTACCACCGAGGCGGCCGATTAAAAGAACCTTATTAAGGCTGTTGATATCTCTCATTTTTCTGACCTCAGCTCCTTGATTTTTTGCTGTGCGATTTTTGTTTCCTCTTCAAGGGGAAATTTTGTGACCAGGAGTTTAAATACCGAAAGAGCTTCTTCTTTTTTCCCGAGTTCAATAAGACTCAGCCCTTTTTTCAAGTAGGCTGCAGGGAGTTTGTCTCCGCGGGGATAGTTAAGGATCAGCTCGTTAAATTGTTCAATTGCTTTTTCGAAATTTTTCTGGCTGAAAAAGCATTCTCCGATCCAGTAAAGAGAATCATCAATAAGAGGACTTTCCGGGAAATACTCTCCGTACATCTTAAAGCCGTCAATAGCCAATTCAAAGTTTCCGTTTCGGTAATCTGAATGGGCCATCTCGAAGACCTCTGAGGGAGAAAGGTTAGTTGGAGGAGGTGTTGGCGGTTTCTCTTGGGTTTGTTCCTCTGTTTTATTTTCCTTGGTTCCTTTCTCGGGAGGTTGTTGTTGCTGTTCTTGTTTGTTTTCAGATTTTTCTTCCTGTTGTTCTGGGGATGGCGGAGAATACCTGCTTATTTCTATTAAATCCTCAGAAAGTTTTACAAGCTGCAGATTCAACACATCAAATTTTTCGAGAAGAGTTTGGTATTGAACAGGAATTCTTCTCTGATCCTCTTTAAAACTTGCCTGTTCTGTTTGGAAAAGCCTGACCAGATTCAGAAGCTCTTTTAATTGTTCTTTTATTAGAGCTATATCCTCGGTATTATTCTCTATCTTTTTGCTGAGTTTAGCAAATTGCTGTCTGAGGAGCTGCACATCCTGGTAGATCAGTTCATAAGTCTTCTTTTTTTTATCTGTTCCTGTTGAGATGAAGGCCAGAGACAGGATAAGAATTATCCCAAAAAGCCTTTTGCTCATATACTATTTTCCGGTAATTTTAGACTGAGCTCTCCTGTTTTTTTGCCACGCAATTTCGTTATGTCCCGGATCTAAAGGCCGGGCTTTTCCATAAGAAATTATTGTTATATTGTCTGGAGAAACACCGAGAGAAACAAGATAATCCATAGTGCTCTTGGCTCTTCTGTCACCCAGCGCAAGGTTGTACTCCTCGGTTCCCCTTTCGTCGCAGTGGCCTTCGATTAAGATCTTTATTGTACTGAATTTTTTAAGCCACTCTGCATTTGTCTCAAGGACAGGCTTGGCATCATCACGAATAAAGAATTTGTCGAAATCGAAATGAATCATTTGCAAAGGAGCTTCCATGTTCATTTCGTCCAGAGATTTCTGAAGGAAGATTTCTTCTTCTGTCAATTCGGGTTCTTCAACCACAGGTTCTTCTTCTACGACTTCTACGACTTCAGGCTGTTCTTCTACTACCGGGGGCTCTGGCGGAGGAGGAGGCTCAGGAGGAGGAACTGATTTTTTACAAGAGATAAAAAAAGCAAAAATTATAAAGCATGCCAAAGAAAGGATAAGTAGTTTTTTCATTTGATCTCCTTTAATTAATTTTTTTCTCTTCTAATTTAATAAGAAGAGTCTTTTTCCTCTTTTATCCTTATTTTTATACAATCAAACTGGTGTTGTGTCAACTATAATCTGGGGACGGTTCTATTTTTTTTATTTAGGAGAAAAAAAAATAGAACCGTCCCCTATTTATCGAGACCAGTCAGGGAGTTTATTGTGACCTTTAGATGTGAGGCGCCGAAGGTTAAAACCATCATAATCGATGGTGTAAAGCTGAATCGTTCCGCTGAGGTTTGAGGCAAAGACAATATGCCTCCCGTCAGGAGACCAGCAGGGAGATTCATTTCGAGCATTGCTTTCTGTCAGCTTGATGGTTTGCTTTGTCCTGAGATTCTGGACATATATATCAAATATTTGGTCTACGCGGGAGACATAGGCAATCCTGTCTCCTGCGGGGGACCATGCTGGTGCATCGTGATAATTTCCCCCAAAACTAACCCTTCTAATGTTTGAGCCTTCTGCATCCATAAGGTAGATCTGGGGAGTGCCTCCCCTATCAGAAGTGAAAGCTATTTCCCGGCTCGTCGGAGACCAGGAAGGAGCCGTATCGATTGCGTTATTAAAAGTCAATCTTTTTATATTCTTGCCGTCAATTGTAGCCACGTAAATTTCGGAATTTCCTTTCTCGGCAGTGGAGCAGAAAGCTAATTTTTTCCCATCAGGAGAAAATGCGGGGGCAAAATTTGTTCCTTTGCCCACCACTTCTATTCTTGTTCCTTCAAAAGGGTTATAAATGTACAGACATGCAGCATTGCCTCTGTAAGAAGTGTAAGCTATATTTTTTCCATCAGGAGCCCAGGCAGGCATATAGTCTTCTGTTTTATTGAAGGTCAATCGTGTTTGATTGTGGCCGTCATAATCCATCATATAAAGCTCATTGTTGCCATCCCTATTAGAAATAAAGACGATCTTGGAGGCAAAAAGTGGTCTTTCTCCGTAGATTTTCATGATTTCATCCGCAATTTTGTGAGCCACCAAACGGAGTATGCTTTTTTCGGATTGATAGCGCTTTCCGGTAATAAGCCGTCCGCTTTTGACGTCGTAGACTTTTCCCTCAAAGAGAAGATCTTTATTCTCGTTTTCTGAGACTTCGCCCACGAGAAGAATTTTGGCCTGGATGGATTCCCAATCCTTAAAAAATATTTTTTCCGGGTTCAGGGGCCTAATATAACTGTAATAACTCTTGGGCAAGAGTTGGAAAACCCGGCTGTAATTTAAATCGTCAGAGATGATTTGGTGGAGTTCTTGAGCAGCAGACTTTAATTCAGGGGAGGAAGAATGAACTTTAAAGTTGGGTATGGCCAGAGGGATGGCCGGCATCCCTTCTTTTATGCTCATAACCACTTCCTGCTGAGGATAGATAATCAATGCTGCGAGAAATAGAAGGCTTCCGTAGAGTAAAATCAGTTTTATTTTCATTTGGAATGCTCAAATATCAGGTAGATTCCCAAATATTCATCCTCATAATCTCTTGGGAGCTGGGGAAAAGGGGCAGATGAGCGGATTGCACGCTGGGCGGATAAATCAAGGGACCTTATTCCGCTTGTCTCCTCTATTCTTAGATTCGAGACCTGGCCGTTTTTGTGAATTCTGAAATAAACAGTTACCTGGAAATTTCCTGAGATTCCCGGGTCGACAAGAGAGGTGAACCAGTTGCTTGAGACCCTGCCTATGATGATTTGGAGGTAATAAGTGTAGGGAAAGTTGGAAAGGCCGATTTGGGAGGAAAAAGCAGATCCAAGGCCGCTGCCAGAGCCGCTGCCAGAGCCGCTGCCGCTTATTCGAATGCCAGAGCCTGTTCCACTACCTGTTCCCTGATCTTCTCCTGGTTTTGAACCGGCTTGACTCTCTTGAGCCGTCTTTTGTTGTTTTTGAATGGCAGCTTTTTTATCTTTTTTTGGCTTTATTTCTTTTTTGGGTTTTTCGACTGGATGTCTCAGGGATGAAGCTGTTTGCTGCAGTTTCTGGAGGGTGGTTAGGTCTTTTAAAGTTTCTCTTTTGGGGAGGGTAGTTTCTGCAATTTTTTCTTTTGCGCCTCCGCCGCCTCCAGCCGGACCACCGCTTCCTCCTCCTCCGGGGAAAGAGACAAGGCTAACATAATGAATCATTTCTTTTTTTGAAGACTTCGGAAAATGAGGCGAGAGGAGGATAAGGAAAAAAAGTGCCAGGTGAGCTGTAAATGAGAAGACGATAGCCCTTTTAAAGGCTGGATTGTTTCTGTCGAGCGCTGTCATTTTCGCTTTTTCTCCTCAAGCTCTATGGGTTGTGTAACAAGTCCTATGCCTTCCACTCCGGCTTTATTAGCAATATCAAGGATGCGCAAAATAAAACCATAAGGAACTAGCTCGTCTCCCCGGATGAAAACAATTTTCTTTTCTTTTCCATAAAAATATTCTTTTAATTTTTGTTCCAGAAGAAATTGATTGATGACAGAGTTTTCGATGTGAATGTATTTATCCTTTGTAATAGTCAGAGTCAAGCCCTCTTCTGCAGGAGCTGATTCTGTTTCCGCTTGAGGAAGGTTAACGCCGATTCCAGACTGCATCATGGGCGCTGTAACCATAAAAATGACCAGGAGAACGAGCATGACATCCACAAAAGGTGTGACATTTATCTCGGATAGAGAAGTTCCGAGCTGTCTCTTGCGCAGAGGATTTGTTTTAAGAGCCATAGAGTCTTTCCGTGATGACCAAAAATTCAAGGGAAAAATCTTCTATCTCGGTTATAATGTTTTTTATTCGGTGAAGGTAATGGTTGTAAGCGATGACCGCCGGGATGGCGGCGAACAGGCCTGCAGCTGTGGCGATGAGTGCTTCAGCAATACCGGGAGCGACAGTCTGAATACTTGCGGACCTGAGTATTCCGATTTTATTGAAGGCATCCATGATTCCCCAGACGGTTCCAAAGAGGCCAATAAAAGGAGTGACACTTCCTGTTGTGGCCAGGAAACTCATCATTTTTTCCAAGTTGGAAATTTCTTGGTTTGAAGCCTTGGCCAGGGCTCGGTTTATACTCTCAAGTCTCTCCGAATTAAGAGTCAATTCAGGGGATTTGCTCAAAAAGGTAAGCTCTTTATATCCAGACCGAAAGAGTGCGGCAAGGGGGCTGGCTTTGTACCTTTTGGCAGCTTGATTCACTTCAGATAAATCCTTGCTTCTTCTGAACACTTTAAGGAATTTCTTAGACTGGGCAGAGGCGGATTTCAGCGTCTTCCTTTTGAAAAAAATTACTGCCCATGAGAAAACTGAGAAGAAAACAAGGATGAGAAGGACAAGCTGGACTACTGGGCTGGCATTGACCATGAGTCTTAGGTAATCCATTGGTTTCCTCATAAAAAAAGTAGCATATGCCAGGTTTAAAGTCAAACTCTGTCAGTTTTAGACCCCCTCACCATTCGTCTTTTAAAGTAGAAAAAATATCTAAATGAGTTTTAAAATCAAAAAAAAAGAACCGTCCCCAATAAATTGACAAAATCCTGATTAAGTAATAGATTTGATATTTGATTCCATACAAAACAAATGACCTAAAAGGAGAGGGAGAATTAAAGCAGAAAGACGATTTCAGCCGGCTCAGTTTCTGGCTGTGAGTTTTATTTTGGCCATCTTTGCAGGGACTGTCCTTCTTCTTCTTCCTTTTAGCACAAAATCAGGCAATATTTCTTTTATTGATGCACTCTTTACAGCTACTTCCGGGGTTTGTGTAACCGGTCTCATTGTCCAGGATACAGCCACTTATTTCACTCCTTTTGGCCAGGTTATTATCCTCGCTCTGTTTCAATTGGGAGGGCTTGGAATTATGACTTTTTCTACCCTTATTCTTTTGGTTGCCGGCAAAAAGATTTCAATAAAAGACAGGATCATCATCCAGAAAGGTTTTCATCACGGAGCGCCAAGAGATGTCAAATCTCTTGTCAAAAATATATTTTTATATGCGCTGGCTTTTGAGGCTGCAGGCACCCTTTTTCTCTTTCTTCGCTGGCAGAAAGATTTCACATGGCTGAAAGCTCTTTCTCATTCGGTTTTTCATTCCATCTCGGCTTTTTGCAATGCTGGTTTTTCTCTTTTCAGCAAAAGTTTCCTCTCTTACAGAAATGATACCTGGATAAATATTACACTCCTTCTCCTGGTTGTGCTCGGTGGAGTGGGATTTTTGGTCCTTCAGGAAGCAAAGGAAGTCTTTTTAGGCATTGTGAGAAGAAAAAAGGTTCAAATTTCCCTCCACACCAAATTGGTATTTACCATGACTTCTTTCCTTATTGTTTTTTCTTTTGTTTCTTTTCTTATAATAGAGTGGAATTGTTCATTAAAAATGTTCACCTTGAAAGAGAAGATTTTCTCTTCCCTTTTTCAGGTTATAACTCCTCGAACGGCCGGCTTCAATACCATAAACTTGAATTCTTTGAGTTTCGCAGCGGTCTTCCTTCTGATTATGCTGATGTTTATAGGAGCATCTCCCGGTTCAACAGGAGGGGGAGTAAAGACAAGCACTGTTGGGGTGATTTTTGCGTTCCTGAAATCTAAAATTACAGGCAGGGATTCAGTTAATCTTTTTTACAGGACTTTACCTATGGAGTCGGTCATTAAGGCGTTCACAGTTGTTACTCTTGCTGTGGGCATCATATTTCTCTCCTCCTTTATCCTCTTAATCACCCAACCGTGGGCAGGCATGAAAGAAGTACTCTTTGAGGCCTTTTCTGCTTTCAGCACTGTCGGACTTTCTCTGGGGGTTACGCCGAAATTGTCCGGTCTGGGTAAAATTGTGATCATCTTGACCATGTATATCGGGAGGATTGGGCCCTTAACTCTGTTGTATGCTTTCAGCCGGCAAAAAGCCTTCGGGAGATACGAGTATGTTGAAGAAGCTGTTATGATAGGATAGAATCAACAAAGGAGCTTTTGATCATGAAATTTGCAGTAATAGGACTCGGGAGTTTTGGTTCTAATATAGCCAAAACTCTTTATGAGAAAAAAAATGAAGTGCTGGCAGTGGATGTGGATAAGGAGAAGATTGAAGAGATTAAAACCTTTGTCTCTCATGCTGTGAGTATGGATGCCGCAGATAAAGAAAATCTTCAAGCCCTGGGGATTCAGGAAATGGACGTGGTTGTTGTCAGCCAGGGACCGGAGATGGAAGCTTCCATTCTCACTGTGCTTTACCTGCATGAGATAGGGGCAAAACGAATCGTGGCCAAAGCCTTGACAGAAGATCATGCCAAGATTTTAGAAGCCGTGGGAGCAACCGAAGTAATCTATCCAGAGAAGGATATGGCTATTAAAACAGCTATGAAACTGAGTTGTCCCAATGTGCTGGAGTACCTTCCTCTTACTTCTGGCTTTGGGATCCAGGAGATCGCTCCCCCTGAAAAATTTATCGGGAAATCTTTAAAAGAGCTTGATTTGAGAAACAAGTTTGGTATTCAAGTCATGGCTATCAAAGAGCTTATCCCGGAAAAAACGACTTATGTTCCCAGAGCGGATTTTGTTATAAAGGACAGTGATATTTTGATCATCATAGGGGAAGAAAAACAGCTCGAAAAAATTAATTCGTTATAATTTTTTTAGGATTTCCAGCGCGACCTGCTTGGCCTTTCTGCCGCTTTCTTTGGTGGGGCCAACGCACGAGGGACACCCTTCCTTACAGGGGCAGACTGCGATCGTCTTCTGGGAGTGCTCAAAAAGAGTTTTTCCCAGATCAAAAAGAGAAGGGCTTAATCCTATCCCCCCGGGAAAGTTATCATAGATGAAAATATTCGGCTCAAAAGCGAGATCAGAGAAGTCAGGCTGCTCCTCATCACGGGAAATTTTTAGTGGTATATTTCGGGGAGGGATAGATTTCCCTGTGGCGTTGTCGCCGATGGATACGCCGATGTCATGGAGGTCGCACATCATGAACAGAGGCGAGACATGATGGAGAAGATAAGCCAGGCCAAACAGCCCGTTAATTTTTTGTTCGGAAGAGAAAGGGAGGGATTGGAAGATTTCAGAGGGAATGGTCAACCAGTAAGCAGTTGTGTGCATTTCGTTTTGAGGGAGACTTAAATCTCCGGATCCGACATTTTCAGAGGTGTAGAACTTGATTTTTTTGAAGCCCACAACCTGCGTTGCAACGTGCACCTCTCCGTGTGAGATGGAACATATTTCTAGATTTATTTTGTCGAAGGAATCAAGGATTTTGATTTTGGTATAGTCTATGGCATCTGTGAAATAATCGACATCGGTTTTTTTGACATAAGCCTTTCTCTGGTTATAATCGAGTTTTTCGACATAGTATTGCTCCCCCTCGCACATATAGATGGCTTTTGGGTGGAGGCTGGTCAGGGCTGAAGAGAAATCCACTTCAGCGATGGCTTTTGTCTTTTCACTTGTATCCACAACCACGAAATTATCGGAACTTATGCTTCTCAGGTTGACTCCGTCTGCGGGATAGACATCGGATGTCCAGAACCATTTATCTTTTGAATGATGAACAAGCTTCTCGTCTTCCAGAAATTTGAGCAGTTCCCCGATTTTGGCACGGCCGAATTTTTCTCCATCAGTGAAAGGAAGCTCAAAAGATGCACACTCGATATGGCTGACTAGAATAGAGAGATTATCTGGGTTGATCAGAGCTTTCTCGGGATTTTTTGAGAAGAAATAATCCGGGTGGGTAATGATGAATTGGTCAAGGGGGGAGCTGGAAGCGACCAGAACCGCAGCGGATTTTCCTGTTTTCCGACCGGCCCGGCCTGCCCTCTGCCAGGTGCTGGAAATGGTGCCCGGGTAACCTGCAAGCACAGCAATATCCAAGCTCCCGATGTCGATGCCCAGCTCCAAGGCATTTGTAGAGATAACACCCATTATTTTTCCATCCCGCAGGTTCTTTTCGATTTCTCTTCTTTTCAATGGAAGATAACCGCCTCTGTAGCCGCGAATGAGCCCTTTGTCTTTGACAGTTTTTTCGAAGTCTTCCTTGAGGTAGGTCACTAAAATTTCGGTGATTAGACGGCTCCTGGCAAAGACAATGGTTTGAAGATGGTTTTTGATGAAGAGAGAAGCGACTCGTCGCGATTCATTGACATAGGAGCGGCGAATCCCTAAAAACCTGTTGACCACGGGAGGGTTATAGAAGATGAAATATTTTTCTCCCCGGGGCGCCCCGTTATCATCGACAAGCGATACCGGCTCTTCTATCATTTTTTCTGCCATCTCCAGAGGGTTAGCGATAGTGGCTGTGCAGAGAATGAACTGGGGATGAGAGCCGTAGAATTTGGCGATTCTCTTCAGCCTTCTCAAAATATTTGCCAGATGGCTGCCAAAGATACCGCGGTAATTGTGTAGCTCATCGATAACTATGTATTTTAAGTTTTCGAAGAGTTTAATCCACTTGGTGTGATGGGGTAGAATTCCCGTGTGAAGCATATCAGGATTGGTGAGGATGATGTGTCCGCGAGCTCTTATGGCTTTTCTTGCATCCTGCGGTGTGTCGCCGTCGTAGGTGAAAATCCTGATTTCTTCAGGAAGCTGTTTGATTGTCTCATTGAGTTCAGCCCTTTGATCCTGGGAAAGAGCTTTGGTCGGGAAAAGATACATCGCCCGGGTTGAGGGGTTTTGCATGATAGCGTCAAGCACCGGGAGGTTGTAGCAGAGTGTTTTTCCTGAAGCTGTGGGGGTGACAACAACGATGTTTTTTCCTTCCTTTAGCAAATGCCAGGAGAGGTGCTGGTGGGTGTAGGGTTTCAAAAACCCTTTTTCTCTGAGGGCTTCAACGAGAGCAGAATGAACATCAGAAGGATACTCGCAGTATTTTCCTTCCTGGGCGGGGAGATGTTTTATGGCCCGGATGGAGTCGTTCTTGACCCCGATTTCTTTTAGCAATTCTAAGGATTTAAGTAAATTTTCCTCTTTATCCATATTGCTTTATCTTATCTCTCTGATAATCCTGTCCCTATATTATTATTTTTTTTGAGGAATGGTCAATGATTAAAAGGAAATAAAGAAAGGAAGGAAGCATCTTTTTTTCTGTGAAAGAGATAGGCTTCAAAAGCCATAATCATTTATAAGGCTGGGTGTTGAAGAAAACCGCAAAATAAAAATATTAGCTTAGCTGGGACAAAGGCCACGTGTTTTTGAAATACCCAGCCTGATCGTTTGCTTGCCATCACGGAAAAAAAGATGCTTACATAAAGGAAAGCAAACTTGTTTAGCGCGGTAAGTATGATAGAATAAAATGTTATGCTAAAGGAGATCAGAATAAAAAAGGCCGCTCAGCATAATCTCAAAAAGATCAATGTAAATCTTCCGCGCAATAAACTGATTGTCATCACCGGGCCGAGTGGCTCGGGAAAGTCCTCACTTGCTTTTGACACTCTCTACGCTGAAGGCCAGAGGCGCTATATCGAATGCCTCTCCGCCTATGCCCGGCAGTATATTGAGCAGATGGAAAAACCTGAAATGGAATCCATCGAGGGAATTTCGCCTTCCATTTCAATCGACCAAAGGACAATTTCTTCCCATCCTCGTTCCACAGTTGGAACGGTCACAGAGATTTATGATTTTTTAAGGCTTCTTTTTGCCAGAGTTGGAAGCTCTCATTGTCCCCGCTGCGGCAGAAAAGTAAGCTCTCAGAGTCCTCAGCAGATCTTGAAAAGAATTTTTGATTCTTCCTCAGGCGAGAAAGTTAAAATCCTTTCTCCTGTGATTAAAGGGCGCAGAGGAGAATACCATCGTCTTTTCGAGAAGTTTAGGAAAAAAGGTTTTCTTCGTGCTCGTGTGGACAGTCAATTTAGAGAACTGGAAGAGGAAATTTCCTTGGAGAGAACAAAAAAACACAGCATCGACATTTTAATTGACGAAATTAATATTTATTCTTCGTCAGAAAAAAGACTGAAGGAGGCTGTTGAGAAGGCTCTTGAGATTGCCGGGGGGGATCTTTTGCTGTTAAAGAGAGACGGAAGAGAAATTTATTATTCTTTAAGCTTGCTCTGTCCTTACTGTGAGATCAGCCTCCCGGAGCTTGAGCCCCGGAGTTTTTCATTCAACAGCCCATATGGAGCCTGTCCGCGCTGCCACGGGCTTGGCTTCCAAACTGTCATGAATCATCGGGGTAAAGTGGAACTTACAGGAGAAATCTGTCCGCGTTGCGCAGGAAGCAGACTGAGGGAAGAAAGCATGGCTGTAAAAATCGGAGAAAAAAACATTTATGAATTGAGCTCCCTCCCAGCAGGCCGGTTGGTTGAAGAATTCTCTTCTTTTGGGTTTTCCCCTACTGAGGAGTTGATAGCTTCAAGAATTCAGAAGGAGATCATCTCGCGTGTCAATATTATTGTAGAACTGGGAATGCCATACATCCAGTTATCCCGAACAACTGCCTCTCTCTCAGCAGGAGAAGCGAGGCGCGTTCGTCTGGCAGCGCAGGTCAGCGCCCGCCTTAGAGGTATACTTTATGTCCTGGATGAACCGACCATCGGTCTTCACCAGAGAGATAACAGCCGTTTGATTTCTTTTTTGAGAAACATAAGAGACCAGGGGAATTCGATCATTGTCGTTGAACACGATGAGCAGACAATTCGCTCAGCTGATTTTATCCTTGACTTAGGTCCTGGAGCCGGGGATAAAGGAGGATTTAAGGTTACTGAAGGAAATTTGGACTACATCCTCTCATCTTCAGACTCTCTGACCTCTCAGTATCTGAGGAAGGAAAAAAGCATCCTTATGCCTATAAAGCGGAGAAAGCCAAAAGGATGGCTTGTTGTTTTGAAAGCAGCGGAACACAATTTGAAAAATATTGATGTCCGGCTTCCCCTGTCAATCATGACGGCTGTCACCGGCGTTTCGGGTTCAGGGAAGAGCACTCTCGTATATGATATTCTCTATAAAAGCTTATTGAACATATTTTATAAGGCTAAACAAAAGCCCGGGAAACATCAGGCTATTTTAGGAACTGATCAGATCAACAGAGTTGTATCCGTTGACCAAAAAGCCA
>Ga0209991_10000417_pt1 | contig 19063 bp, 14 predicted proteins | sample ChitaG_FD_183167 | JGI IMG/M metagenome (GOLD analysis project Ga0209991, IMG submission 183167) | Deep subsurface microbial communities from South Pacific Ocean to uncover new lineages of life (NeLLi) - Chile_00310 metaG (SPAdes)... | ecosystem: Environmental > Aquatic > Marine > Oceanic >... | reverse complement strand
ACCCGTAGGTATAGACGAATGTAATGATTTCGATAGTAAAGTAATATTCGTTGATAAAGCAGTCAATGAAATAAAAGCATTAAATTTAGAACCAAAAGTAAGCATATTAAGCGGTGGAAGAATAGGAGATGTAGGGAGAAACTCTAAGGTAGATAATAGTATCGAAGTAGCTCAAAAAGTTGTAGACCATTTTAGAGATAGAAATTCTTCCTTAATTATAGAGCATTCAGAGATTTTAATTGAAAACGCGATCGCTAAAAAAAGGAATTTAATCATCGCTCCTAATGGAATTACAGGAAACTTAATATATCGAACTCTGGTTCACTTAGGAGGAGGCAAAGCATATGGTGCAATATATATGGATATTGATCATGCAATTGTCGATACTTCCCGAGTAGGAGATATCTCTGAAATCAGAGGGGCTATTATTTTAGCTCAAAGTCTAAGTTCTCGTTAAAAATCTAATTCCGCAAAGAAATTAGTAATATAAATATTGATTTACTTTACATTTAGTTTGCCAAAGAACCAAGAAAGTATTTTTAAAAAAAAAAAAAAAAAAATAAATTAGGTTATTGCTCCAAGTAGAGTAGCTACAATAATTATGATACCGCCAATCAATACCCCAAAGAAGATGACGCTTACTCCAAGAATTCCCAAAAAAACGGGAGTGTAATGGATTGGTCTAATACCTAATAATATCACAAGAATGGCTAAGAGAAGAGCAACTGCGCCTCCAATTGCGCCCCATCCCCATGCTGCTAATGAAACACCTACTATTTTTAAAACAGCTTCTATTAAAACTATAATACCGCTCGCGATTGCTGTTATACGCATAACTACATCGCTTTCTTGAATTTCACTCATGTTGAGACACCATAATTTAAATGCTAATTAAATAAAAAATAGACTACTTCTCCTTAAATATTTATAGACTAATTACGTCAAACTAATAATATTTTTAATTTTAAAAAATGCGGTTAATAATCTAAATTCATAATATTAAGAACATAGAGAGTTAACCCTAGTGTTAATTATAAAACTATAAATCCCTAGAACAAGAACGATATGAATATTTATACGGAGAAAAGATAAATATATTAAATTTGAAAAAAGACGTACCAAAATTCCAATACTTATAGTTTTATTATGATTAATTCTTTAACTATTTAATTGCTTTAAATTTTATCCAGAATTTAGATGGGGTGCTCGCAAAACAGGTACAACACAGCAAACCATAGAAATCACTATTCCATATTTTGACTATTTTTTGTAAATCTACATTATTGTTAGAATCGTAAAATTCTTTTATGTATAATTGCTTACCACAAAATCTACAGGTTTTATAATCAATAATTATCATCTCCCTTAACTTTTTTAAATTCTTCTTTTGTTTATCAAATTTTAAAATAGAAATTTTGTAAATTGGGTATAAAAGGAGAATATAAAATGAGATAAGTATAAATGGCAATAATCCTTGGACCTGAAATATATCTGTAAGATGCAGTGTAAGAAAACAAGAAGTAATTAATAATGGGCTAGCTAAAGCAAAAAAGACCGCTTTATCAAATTGGTAATTGTCAGAAGCCTCTGTAGAAATTTCTATCTTTGCTGATGCCGTAATAATAAGTACCTCTTTTCTAGTAATATTCTTTTGATTTCGCCAAAAGAATAAAATATAACACTGATAAAATTTCAATGTTAATATTTAACATTTATGTATAAATAAATTACCCCAAAGAAAATGCTTTATATATCAAAACTTAAATCAGTATAGAGAGAGAATATCTTTTATCAATAAAATTTGGTTAAATTTGATTTAAAAATCTTAAAAAAAGATGGGAGGGGAGGGATTCGAACCCCCGGCCACTTGGCCCCCAGCCAAGTCTTAAGCTGTAAAACTTACCGTTTTACTGTATCATACCAAGCTAGACCACCCTCCCTTTTAAAAAAAGGATGTACTCCTTATACTTTACGTAGAAAAATTAGTCCAACTTAGATTTGTATAAATTAAAATCATAAATTCTATTTATTTTTAATGATCTCTGAAGTTCATAAAGGCAACCATATTAAATCTAAAAATAAAAAAAAATAAAGTTTTTAATCTCTTTGAGCTTCTTCTTCATCGCGAAGTGCTTGTTTCATTATTTTACCCGTAGGGGTCATAAGTAAAACATCGCGAAATTCGACATATTTTGGGACTTTAAAATCTGCAAGATTTTCTTTACAAAACTTTAATATTTCTTCGGTAGTCACGGATTTTCCTTCTCTTAAGACGATGAAAGCTTTAGGAAGTTCTCCATAAATCTTGTCTCGTACTCCTATAACTGTGGCCAACTCGACTGCCGGGTGTGAATAAAGCACTTCTTCGATTTCTCTTGGATAGATGTTTTCTCCACCTCGAATAATCATATCTTTTTTGCGATCTGTTATGTAGAAAAAACCATCTTCGTCTATATGTCCAATATCACCGGTATACAACCAGCCATCTTTAAGTGTTTGTGCGTTCGCTTCTGGATTTTTGAAGTACTCTTTCATTACATTATCTCCTTTAACAAGAATTTCACCTTTTGCGTTTGGGGGAAGATCATTACCGTCACTATCTACAATTTTCATTTCATTACCAGGTAATGGTATACCTATGCTTCCAATTTTTCGTCTATCTTCCGTATCAGTAGGAATTGGATTGACTGAAGATGCACACGTGCCTTCTGTAAGGCCATATCCCTCAACAACCTTACATTTGAATGTTTCTTCAAACTCTCTAAACACTTCAACGGGTAACGGTGCTGCTCCACAAATTACGAATTCTAAGGAAGAAAGATCCAAATTTTCGTGGGGCATTTTAATAAGGATTGATAGTATAGTCGGAACTGCGCTGAAAGTGGAAGCTTTGTATTTCGCTACTGTTTCCCAGTGTGTTTGGGCAGAAAATCCTGTAGTTAAAATGCAACTAGCTCCAATAGTAAAAGGTGCCATTACGGTAACAATTTGTGCGTTAACATGGAATAATGGTAAAATTAACATAAACCTGTAATGTTCTTCAGCATTCAGGAAATCCTTTATCATTTCAGCATTTCTTCTTATGTTGTAATGAGTTTGTAAAACGCCTTTAGGAAAACCGGTTGTCCCAGAAGTATAAAGAATAGCGGCAGGATCATTTTTTTCATCAATTACCACTACTGGGGGAGCATTCTTTGATGATTTTTCCATTAATTCCCAAAAATTTAAAGTTCCCTCAGTAGATTCTCCTATAACAATTACGTGTTCTACTTTTTGGAGGTCGTTCTTAATCTCATTAATTACTGCCATTAATTTCGGGATTGTAACTATAATCCTTGCCTCTGAATGATCCACTACAAATTTAACTTCTCGAGCCTTAAACAATGCATTTACAGGACCAATAACTGCTCCAATTTTAGGAATTCCTAAGTAGAGATAAACAAACTCGGGCATGTTTGGTAGATAAACGCTAACTTTATCTCCTTTCCTTATTCCAAGATCGTAAAGAAAATTTGCTACTTTATTAGTTAATTCATCTATTTGGGAGTAAGATATGGTTATATCTTCCCAATACATAAATGTTTTATCTTCATATTTTTTTGCTTGATTATTGACTAATTCTCTTAAATTCATTTTGGTATCCTCTTTCGTTATAAAATTCATACATCTATTCTGATGAATAGGTCTGTAATAACTTAGTATTATTTAAAATCACAAATTATATTTATGTTTAATTATCCCTTTTTTTTAAAAGCAATAATTTTTAAATTCTTTAGAGGTTTTTTATTCTTATAATTTTATTAAATTAAATCATTCTTGTGTTAAATTATGCGCTCCAGAAAACCTTTTATCATTTTTTGGCCTCAATATTTTGATGCAAAAAGGAGTAGATCAAAGGGAAGGCGCATACCGAAGAAGTATGCAATAGAAAAAATAACTTCAAACCATATTTTAAAAGCTGCAAAACGCTTAGGTTATGATGCCCATTTCGAGAAAGGTTATCAATATCCCAAAACATGGTGGGACGATCCTGGTAGAGTATCAATAGACGCGAAAGGTAGGAAGAAATCTAAAGTCTTACTAGAGCTTGCCAAAGAAATGAAAAAAAATCAACCAAAAAAATAAGAGAGAGATAGAGATGCATGAATTCTCGTTTGCCTACAATATATTTAAAGTTGCAGAAGCTACAGCCATAAAACATAACGCTAAGAAGATAACAGAAGTTCATCTCGAGATTGGTGAATTGACATTAATAGTGCCAGAACTTCTCAAACGGTCTTTTGAAATGGCTACAAGTGGTTCTATTGCAGAGGGTGCAGAATTAGTAATAGAAGTGCTTCCGGGTACAATAAAATGCCGAGATTGTGGAAAAAACTCCTCGGTCACCTTAAGCGAAGAAGCACACTTAACCGGTTTACAGTTATTTCAGTGCAAACACTGTAAAAGTAAGAATACTGAAATTATTGACGGTAAGAAAGCCAACATAAAGAATATCAAAATACAAGAATAAGTTGCTTGATATCAAATAAAAACATCTGAAATCGTAATTAATACTGATTATTCAGATTGATCTTGTATATATGCCTTATGATAAAAAAAAGATTATTCGCTAATTAAGATACCATTTAAAATTCCGTGTTGACCTGGACGACTAGATATCCTTGCTTTACCTTTTTCGGTTTCAACTATAGCACCCTTCGTGAGAATACGGCGACGATTTAAATCCTTAGAAGCAACGTTACTTACGAATTTTAAAATCTTGACTTTGGTGGTTTTATTTGTGTTCGGATCTGTCAAATTAATAAAATTCGACGAGAATAACTTAAGTTTATAATTACCACCAATAGTACGCTGTTTCTTTTTCTTTTCTACTCCAATTTGCGTGTTGATTGGGGGTCGTTCTAATTCTCTTTTTCTTTTCTTATGAAAATGCTTGTATTTCTTACCCGTGTACTTGCGTTTTGAGCGTGCTTGACTGCGTGCGATTGTAAACACCTTATAAATATTATAATTAAAAATTAAATAACTAAATAATTTAAAAGGAGGATATCTTTAAAATTTTTGTATCTATTGTACTTCAAACTATACATATGATTATTCTAATATTGAATAAGAATTTTTGATCTGTTAAATAATCGTTTTAAATAACCTGAAAAAAAAAAATTCGTTTGCTTCTTGCTTGACTTCTAACCACGATTAAATTTTTGTGTTTAGGAGTTTATAATTTTTAAAAGTAAAATAGAAATAGGTAAAATTAATTTATTTAATATAATAATAAAAATCGTATACTAATTTTAGAACATTTGTAGATTGGTTAAAAATGATGGAGAATAAATTTAATTATCCAAATTTAGACGAAGATTCTATAAAAAATATAATTAAATCGGGTACAACTACAGTAGGGATAATTGTAAAGGACGGTGTTGTAATTGGAACTGAATCTCAGGCTACTGCAGGATACACTGTAGCTACCAAAGAAGCTCAAAAATTGTTTAAAATAAATGACTACACAGCAGCCACAATTAGTGGTGGAGTAGCAGACTGTCAATACATCATTAATCAACTACAAGCTCTATCAAGACTAAAAGAAATAGAGGACGGAAAAGTACCATATACACAATATATTGCAAGCATGACAAGGAATATTTTGTTTAGCGGAAGATCCTACTTCTTGTGTATGATGATCATAGGTGGTTTCTCACAAAAAACAAATAACGGAATTCTCTATGGTGTTGATCTATTAGGAACTCTATATGAAGAAGAGAAATTCATTTCTTTTGGTTCAGGATCTCCATTTTCCCTAGGTGTGTTAGAAGCTGACTGGAAACCAAATTTGACTAAATCAGCAGGGATAAAATTGATAGAAACAGCTATAACAAGCTCTAAAGAAAGAGATGCTGCTTCGGGGTTCAAACTTCAAATATGTACGATTGATAAAACTGGTTTTAAACAAGTTCAATAAATACTTAAAAATTTATGTTAAATTTTCATTACTACTTACTCTAAGTTTTATTTGTGTAAGCTTATTACTCAAATAAATAAACCCATTCATCTCTTTGTTCTGGGAGTCTACGATGATCCAAATTAAGTGTGCGAATTTCTTTAGACCGCTATTATGGTAATATTTCATGTTATGTTTATCTGTGCTACTAGGAGTTGTTCCAACAGGATGAGAGTGGAGAATTGCTATTAATTTCAAGTTCTCATTTTTCATTAAATGTTCTGAAAGCTCTAACATTTTCTGATCGTTATCCAATATAAATGATACAGTGCTTCCTATACTGGATTCTATACAATAAAAAGAAACGCTATAGTAGTTATAATTAAAATCACCATTATTATTATTTTCTTGAATATTTCCCAATATATAACCGCTAGCCTCGTTAGGGGATGCTAATTTAATACAGGTATCGATTTTTTCAGCTATGGTATTACTAATATAAAAAACAATATCTTTCTCAAATCTCATATTTAACTCCATATATAAAATCAGAATAAAGTTAAAGCAGCGTTCAAAGTAGCTAACCTTGCCTTTTGATAGTTATCTCCCGAACCTATTATAATTACGTCATTTTTTTCAAGTTTAACATTGACACCTTCAATTTCTGACTTGAAGTAATTTAGTGTTTTAGGATTAATTTTCGTATTATCTTTATCATCTTTGAATGCTGTTTTTGTAGGAAAAAACAAATTAACGCCATCGTAAACTAAACAAGTAGCACCAGAGCCGTTAACTTTTATAGCAGCGTCTCTTTGCTCTACTCCATAACTTAACTTCTCAGAGGCTTTTTTGACTAAACAGAAAAACGATTTAACATCTTCTTGTTTTATAATAATATCTTTTAAATACTCCAAATCTGCTTTCTTTAATAATGGAATCTTCTTTTGTATTTTTGCTAAAAATTCAAAACCCTTTTGAGTTAAAACATGTCCTCTCCTCTGCAATTCACCAGCTTTCAATTCTCCTTCGCTTGGAACAATTATAAATTTGGTAACCTTTTTTAATTTATTAAATAATGACTTTACCGTTCCAGCCCCAATATATAATTCTTTTTGAAGTCGATACCTACCAATTCCTTCTGTATTCTCACCAAATAGAAATAGTGATAATACAACATGCACATAATCGAATGTTGGTTTAATAGTGGGACTTTCGAACAATGGGTCTAATTCGCTCAATTCATTCATGCTGTTGATATATAATAAGAATCATCCATAAAAAAAATTGTAGTCAAAAAATAATATAAATTAGAATAGTTTAATATTTTTTATACAATCGAATGTAATTTTTTAATTGAAAAACTGGCGAATGATTCATGGAACGGAAAAATAAAAATCAAAAAGAAATTCATGAATTACTCCTATTTGATGAACGCACTGGAACAGAACCAAAAGCGTTTGTCCCAGAACCATTAGAATATGTAGATCAAGAAGATAAAATAAATCTGGTTTATAAATTAGTCCCATTTGGTGGAAACTACCTTTATTCTTTACTAATAACGAATCAGAGCGCCGATCCTATTACTAAGGTTAAAATTAGAATTAATTTTCCAGGATTTTTTAAATTATGTAGGAGCACTCCCCCAACTTTGATTTTAGAATCGTTAGAATCTGAGGAAGATGAAAGTAACAGCGATCAAAAAGAAATTGAGCGACAACAAGTCGTTATGGAATTTGAAAGACTAGAAAAAAATTCTAAGAAACAGATAAACCTATATCTATGCCCCCTTTTCTTGGAAGAAAAAGGCATAATTAGATCCTTTATTACTTTTGTTAACAATGCCGATTTTATAAGGGCAATTGATACTGATGCCATACCAATTCAGTTTGATCCCTTCAGTTTTGAAAGAAAAATAATACCCTCTTCAGAAATTAAGCAATTTCTAGAAAAACCATGGATAAAAAAAGCAATTAAAAGCATCGGAATTGGAATTGATAGCCAACTTGATGAAAAATATTATTTTAAGCTTATGAATGGAATACTTGAAACCCATAACTTCCAACTAATTATGAATGTTCAAAATACCAAAATAAGCTGGTATTTTGGAACTGATTTAGTCTCAGGGAACGATGTTTTAATTATTTGTCAAGTCTCGGGTCATAAGATAGAGTGGTTAGCAGCATCGTCAAATCCTCACTTACTTATAACTCTTTTAACGAAATTTATTACCGAGTTTGAAAGAGAAATGATATTACGTGGTCACATTAAATCTAAAGAACAAATTTACACTCTGGAATGCAAGTATTGTGGGAATACTTTAGCCTACTTTCCACTAAAAAGTGAATCAATTGAGTGCAATAAGTGTAATTATGAACAAATTGTTTGGAATTAATTAACTCGAGTAGCTTCGTAAAAAATTCTTTCTTTCAACAGAAAAGAATACAGATAAATTTAATTTTTTTAAGTTTCCTATGACGGAAAAATTCAAGTTATACCGATTCAGATTTTAACTTATTTTTTGAATTCTTTTAAATTTATTTCCACATTTCTATATGGGCTAAAAATTTCCCATTTTATGTATCTTTTGAGCGTAAATAATAATAGATTCGACAAACTGGTAAAAGAAACCTATATTGCACGAGATGATTCAATTAATATGATTTGAATTTTGTCGTGAAATTTTTTTCTTTTTTTTCTTTAGAAAATGAAGCTTCAATCAAAATCTTTAAATATATAAAAGAACATAAATTATATGATTAATTTAATTTGATCAAAAAAGTAACATGTAAAGAAAATAACTCAAATAATTAAAAAGTGGAGGATTGAATAAAAAATGGGAGAATATATCAGTTGGAGTCCAATTAGAAGATTAATGAAACATAATGGCGCTGTAATCGTTGCTCGAGACGCTGTCAATGAATTAGTAGACTGGATGAGTACATCCGCAGTAACAATTACAAAAATCTGCACTCGTTCTTACTAAGCATGGAAAGCGGAAGAAGATAACGAGAGATGACATTTTACTCGCTATTAAATACTTCTAATAGGACATATAAATTAGTTTCACAATTAATACTTTTTTTTTCTTTTTATTGTAATATCACCCAATTATATTGAGTTTAAAGACAAAAGTCAAATTTTATTCAAAAGAACAAACTAAAAAAAACTGTGATAAATCTTTAATGGAACTAGATTTACCACAGTCAAAAAAAAAGATATATGGTGTTTAAAACAACCCATTACTCTTGTGAGCAAATAACCATTTAAATCTTTGGCTTACTATTCGTAATGTGTTTTTTAATTAGATTTATAAATTATTGGTTAAATTGTGGAAGCCATCGCTTTTCAGCTTCAAACATCTCATCAACCATGTCTTTAACTTCCTTAGGAGAACAAACGCTAGCTGTGTTAGGATCTAAGAGAACTGCGTGAAATATTTTTTCTCTATCGAGTAAGAGCTGTCCTTCTACTGCTGTTTTTTGAACCATAATGTTTGAGATGCAGAGAGCTTGGCAGACCGTTGGCAATTCAATGCCTCCTTGAGGGTGTAATCCGTGGTAATCCGCGAATACTGGAACTTCAACGCAACACTCTTTTGGTAGGTTGGTAATTAAAGATCCACTCTTATTCGTTACATTTCCGTTAAATCTAAATGGTATATCGGTTTCTATTGCATTTATAATGTGAGAAATATATTCGCTTGAAGCTTTTTCTTTTAGTTTCAACTTTTTACGAGTTATTTTTCTTTCGATCTTACGATCTAGTTTTTCATCCAATTTAATCGTCAAATCGTAAGTCACACCATGGTAAAGGCTATCAAACCAACCTGAAGCTCCCCTATATTTTTCCAAAAGGTCATCACGCTTCCTATAATATGGTAAGTACTCGCTGAGATGTCCAGTAGATTCGGTCATGAAATAACCAGTTGCTTCCATCATATCCCATCTAAGAAGTTCTCCTCCAATCATTTTTGGATTGGTTTTATATTTTTCATGCAAGAGTGGATATGCGTTTTTCCATGGAGAGTTTGACGAATTAGATTCTCGATACCACATCTCGAGGAACCAAGCCATATGATTAATTCCCGCACATAAAAAGCTGAAATTTTCTCGTTTAACTCCAATCCAATTGTTTAACATCGCACTAGTTCCTTGCACTCCGTGACAGAGTCCAACAGTTGAATCTGGATTGACTATATTACAAAACCATGTATTCATTGCCATAGGGTTCGTATAATTAAGAAAAAGAGGTTTTCCTTCGTCTTTTTCTCCATTGAAACCTACTTCGCTAAGTAGTTCTACTATCTGCTTTAGCACCGGAGCATTTCGTAAAAAACGAAACACTCCACCAGGACCTAATGAATCTCCGATACATTGTGAGACTCCATACTTTAAGGGAATATCTAAATCTACTTTAAACGCTTTATTGCCACCAACATGAATAGCACTAATAACATACTTTGCGTCAGTTATTGCTCTTTTTAAATCAGTTGTTTTTTCGAATGTAACACCTTCTAATAACTCGGGGTGCATTTCTTTATGTTTCAGCATCAAATCGTACATTAGGTTTAATCGGCGCTCGTTAATATCTTCAAGACAAATTATCGTATCCTTTTGAATTGAAGGAAAAGTTAGGATATCGGTAAGGACTGATTCTCCAAATACTATTGAACCTGCTCCAATAAAAGCTATTTTCATTATTATCACGTATTCAATTTAAAATTTGAATTTAAGAATTATTCGTAAGATAAATTTTTATCTTTTTCAAATCTTCTAACTTAAAAACGAGAAGGTAAGGCAAGACTACCTAAAATGAATCAACTTTGAATATATTAAAAATTAAGTGATAAATAAATAAGTTAGTGTATTTTTTCAACAATTTCAGGTGTTAGCGAATCATGCTTTGCTGGTTTTTCGATTTTTTTTGTTGTAGATATTTTAATGGTTGGATTGATGTCTTTCATTAATTCAACCGTATTTTTTAATTCGTCTGAAATTATTTTAGTTGTGATACCTTGAGAATAGAGCATTCCTAGCCCTCCTAATATTCCCTGCTTAACTAACCTTCCCAAGCTTCCCAGCATCCAATTAAATTTCCCAAAAGGGTTGAGATATTCTTTGGCTCTTCTAATTAGCCATCCCTTCAGATAAAAAGCTGCATAAGCTTCTGCTACTAATTGAAGAAAATCTTTGGAGGTTAATTCTTCAGTTTTCATCATTGGATGAAACAAGTCGTAAAATTTGTAATTGCTAGCAGTTATCATTCCTTTCTCTTTCATCTCATCATAAAATGGCGTCCCTGGAAAAGCAGTAATAGGTGTAAACTGGACACAGTCTAAATCTAGGTCTATTGTAGTTTGAATATTTTGCCTAACCATTCGTTTGGTTTCGCCAGGAAAACCGATTATAACCCCGCCGAAGATGGATATTCCTTTGTCCCGTAAACTTTTTACTACTGTTTTAACCATTGCAGGCGTAGTGTTCCTCTTATTCATCGCGTCTAAACTCTGTTGATGAACGGATTCAATTCCAAGAAAAACTTGTCTAAAATTGGCTTTATGCAATTTATTGATTAATTCTGGGTTGTTATATAAAGTATCCACTCTTGATTGGCAAGAAAAACGCATTTTAGAGTTGACTCCTGATTTAATTAGAGTATCCAATATCTTGTGTGTTCTTTTCACGTTAATTGTGAAATTATCTTCACAGAAAAAAATAAAATCATTTTTCCAGTCAACATCGTATACTTCTCTCATTATTCTTGAAATTGATTTAGTTCTGTATGTAGAACCACCGCTTGAATTTCTCCACATTTTTATAATACAGCAGAATTTGCAATTGTGCGGACAACCTCTTGAAGTTTCTACTTGGCGAGTTGTTGTCCCCAAGTATGTGTAAAGTTTTCCTTTCAATAAATCTCGTCTGGGCATTGGAAAATTATCTAAGTTGGGTTCTAAAGCTCTTTCAGAAGTATGGATAATCTTACTTTCCTTATTTTTGTATGATATTCCATCAATTTCTTTAAGAGAAATTTGTTTTTTATTCCCATCAAGGTAATCGATAATTTCTTTAAAAGTATGTTCTCCTTCTCCTCTTACCGTAAAATCTACATAATCGTGGTCGGCTACAAATTCTGGTACCAAGGTAGGATGATATCCACCTATAATTGTGTTACAACCTTGCTCTTTCGCCATTTTAGCGACATCTAAGGCGGAATATATTTGTGGTGTCATGCTTGTAATCGCTACTGTATCGTACCGATTTAGCTCGCTACGAAATTTTTTCTCACGATATTTATCAACCTTGAAATCAAATAATTTTGCATCATGTTCTGGGACCATCCCAGCTATCGTAATTAAGCTTAATGGAGCACCAGTAATAATAGCATCCATCCCCGATTGCAGACGAGCTGGATTAATATATAAAATTTTCATTTTTATTCACATGTTTTTCCCAATTATCAAGCCTAACCTTATCCAAAGTGAACCACGGTGTGGATAAACTAACTTGGGAGAAGAGGTTAAGCGGTAATACAGTTAGTTATTATTTATTAACAATTTATCACATATAAACTTGTTGATTCTACATAGTATTTGTCAAATCGACATAGTACCAAATTGAGCTTTCTTATTCACTATTTTACCGAATTGGCAGCGCTGTGTGCTTTATTTATACTAATAAATCGATATGGTATCATTTCCTAATATATACAAAATTAAAAGTAAGTAAGAATTAAAACTATGTTACTTATTGATTTATATCCATTTTTTTTTGATGTTATTAAACCATATCCCTCTCCGTATTAAAAAGAGTCAACTTCAACTTTTCTTTAATGCAAACCGCGTATTTTAATCATCCGCTTCTAAAAAAAGATCGGATATTTTATAGACAGTATCAAAATAATATTATAAAAGGATGTAAAGGAAGAAATTCTTTAATAGTTTTGCCAACTGGTTTAGGAAAAACGATTGTTGGGATTTTACTTGTAAGTGAAGCTTTGGAAAAATATCCTGAATCAAAAATAATTATTCTTGCTCCTACTAGACCTTTAGTTTCGCAACATAAAGATTCATGTGAGGATTTTTTAAATATTGATTCAAATTTAATTACTTCATTTACTGGCAAGGTTTCACCTGAAAAGAGAATTTTACTTTTCAACAATTCTAAAATTATAGTATCGACACCTCAAGTAATAAAAAACGATGTAGAAAGAGGTCGATACGATTTAAAGCTTGTCTCTCTAATTATCTTCGATGAAGCTCACAGAACAAGAGGTAATTATGCGTATTGTTTCATATCAACTGAATATTTTAATACGTGCCAAGATCCCCTTATACTTGGATTAACTGCTTCACCAGGAAAAAACTACCTTCGGATACAGGAATTATGTGATAGCTTATTTATTGAGAATGTTATATTCAAAACCTACGAAGATAAAGATGTAAAAAAGTATATATACGATATTGATACATATTTAGAATTTGTTGATTTGCCCATTAAAGTCATTGAATTAAGTGCAGTTTGGTATAACCTGTTCGAGAAATTTCTTCGATTTTTTATTGATAAAAAATTAATTCCCGTTAACAAACGATTTTTTTCAAAATTAGATTTTTTAGGGATATCTCGTGATTTAACACTTTCTCTTAAGTACGAGAGCGGCTATTTACCTGAATTATCTGAAGAGGATTACTTCGATGCGCTCTTTTTCAAGACTGATCGAATAATAGACAAAGTTAAAGAAAACTCGTTAAACATCCAATCAATCTTCTCTTATTGCTCAAGTTTTATATCATTACTTCACGCTAAAGATTTATTAGAATCTCAAAACATTACGCTCTTTTTAAAATTTTTGGAAAAATTAGAATGGAAAGCTGAGCAAGATATTCTTTCAGCTAAACGAATTGTCTATTCCGAACACTTCAAATTTATCAAAAATAACCTTATACAGAATAACATTAATGAATATTCACATCCTAAAATAGAAAAGCTATTTTCAATAATCACCGAGGAAATCGAGAATTATCGAAACAATAAGATGATAGTTTTCACCCAATATAGAGCAATGGCTGAATTGTTGAAAGGAAAACTAAAAGAGCGCTTTGGAACTCGATTGAGTGTAGAAAAGTTTATAGGTCAATCAACCAAACCAAATGATTTTGGATTTTCACAAGACAAACAAATTGATATAATTAAACAATTTAAACAAGGAGCGCTAGATATACTTGTAGCAACCAGCGTTGCAGAAGAAGGGCTTGACATACCTAATGTGGACGCTATTATTTTTTACGAGCCCGTTCCCTCAGAGATTAGATTAATCCAAAGACGCGGTAGAACGGGACGATATAGGCCTGGTAGGTGTTATCTATTAATAGCCAGACAATCTATCGATGTTCCTTTTTATAAAGCTGCAGAAAAAAAGGAATCAACTATGCATTCCGTACTTTTAGATTCAAAACAGCTAAATTTGTGTGATGTAGTTAACCGAAAACAGATAAGCTTTACCGCACCTTCTAATAAAATTTCAGAATTTGATTTAATTAAAAATTATAAGGAACGGCGTAAAAGAGAAAAAGAACTTCTGGCGAATCGTTCAATCGAAGAAATTATCACAGAACTTGATAATTTTGCCCACAGTGAAGAGTTTAAAAGATTTAAAAATGCAGGTGTAACTTTTTATTCCGATGTAATAGGGTTGGATAAATTGAAATTGAAAACTTCAATATTAAAATTAAAAGGAAATCACAAAGAAAAAAAAAAGAAAATGCCCGAAAGAAAAATTTATTTAAATCATAATGTAAAAACATTAATAAGAATTGCTAAAACTTATAGTGTAGATGGGAAAATGTCTCTTTCTGATTTTAAAGAATTCGCTGAAGAAGAAGAAATAATTGAAAAGAAATTTTATGCCCATTTTAATCAAGCTTGCTATTTAGGATACCTTAAAAGAACTGCAAAAGAAGTGCTATTCTTAAAGGATTACGACTAAATTCATTTTTTAATTCTTGCGTGAACAAATTACCGTTGCACAATGTTTTTGGATATGAATCCTTCGGTTTAAACACTGTGCGACTACGTTCCACTGAAGTGTCGCAACCAGATTGAAATTTGAATAATACTATATCAAAATCAAATCTTATCATCTTTCTTTTTCCTAAAAAGAAGGTATCCCAGAACTATTAGGGTCAATAAAATAGGAATCATTATAGTAATTGGGTTTTCTCCACTAATTCTGAATATATAATAAGAAATTGTAATAAGTGAGGCAAAGAAAGCGATGACTGACCCGTATTGGTTTGTGAAGTTTTTTAAACGCCTCATAAATATATACAAACGGAAATTCATTTTCTTTATGACCTCTAACTCTTTATCGTCAAGCTTACTCAGAACTTCTGGGTTTTCGTAGTATAAACCGATCTGAGGATCGTACTTTCCGTTCAATTTTCCAGCACTAATTAGAGAAATTAGGTGTTTTTGAATCAATGGTTTTTTCATTTTTAATTCGTTTTGTAGAAAACTCAGAGTAAGGAATTCATTCGCCACAGCCTTTATTGACATGGCTACGTATGATTTAACTATCAATTCTTCTAATCTAGTTACTTTCTCTCTTAAAATTTCGTTAAATTCTTTAATAAAACGGTCAAAATCATTTATGATGTGAATATTTTTAGTCTCGAAATCGTTCGAATTTCGGTTAAATATCCTAATTAAATCTTTTATTTCTCTACTGGTATTTTTAATTTCCTGCTCGATGTATTTTTGTTTTTTACTTACTCTTAGATAGGCTCTTTTAAATTGTTGTGTTTCAACATGATCCTCAACTCTTGCTTGAAGTGTGCCCAATAATTGACTTAAATGGATATTATTATTGGTAATCGTGGTTAGTAATCTATCTCGATCCGTCTCAAACTTTAAAGAAGTAATTATATGGTTTATTGCTTGAACTCTTTCCTCTACTCTTTTTTTAATCTCATTCTTTTTCTTAACGGAGAATTCTCTCGCTTCGGTCTCAAATTTTCTTGATTCATAAGATATACTAATGATCGATTTCAATTTATTCTCGATTTTTTCGTCAACTTGTATTAGTTTAATTCTAACATTTTCCTTTCTACTTTCAAGAATATCCCTCATCTTTGCATGGGACTCAGCTTTCTTAACATCATTAAATGTTTTAGTTAATTCGTTTTCTATTTCGATTTTTACATTATCTAACACATCTACTATGAATAATTGTAAGTCTTTAAACAAAAGTAAATTTGTTTTAATATTCAAAATCGCTTTCTCATTATTATTTATAACTGCTTTTAGATTATTAATCAGTTCCATGTTTTCTATTCTATGCTCGTCAATATTTAACTCTTTTATCTTGTTGTTGTATTGGTTGGTAATAGATTCTTTCAAATCAATTAAATCATTAATTCTATTTTGAATTTCTAATAAGTTTACTCCAAGAGTTTTGTTTTTTATACACGAGTCGTAAAGGGCTAATAATTTTCCTACGGCTTCCTGGGTTTGCTTAATAATTCTATTTTCTGTGAAATTAGTCAATTCTCTATTCTTATGATATGCTTTAGTATGTACTATTAATTCTTTTTTATCTTCAAGTAAATCACCTTGCAATTTAGACACTTCTATCATGTCTCTAATCCTTGGAATTATCGCTTTACATTTTAGTTTAAGTTTATCGGCTAATTTTTTTATACTAATTGTGTCTGTGTGTTCCTCCTCGCTCATTAATATAATCTCTTGAGAAATTATGTCATTTACATATTCTTCCTTAAGTTTATCAACTTCCTCAGTAAAAAAAATGTTAAATTTCTCCCATTGAATTATTTTTATCGAACTTTCATCAATGTTTGGGATAATAGCTTTAAGATTTGATAACTTTTTAGAAAAAGTCTTGTTATTTTCGTTTAAATCAATTAGAATTGTATCAAAACCGCTAATAACATTTGGAATTTTGTTTGTTTTGCTTTGATCAATGTTTATCCTGTAATTTTCTAACTTAATCTTAAAATTTTGGATAGTATCAGAAACAAAATTATCAAAATCCTCAACGCCTGCTCTATTTCTTTCTTCTATAACTTTTTCTTTTAATAATTTCTCTTGTCCTGCTATAAACTCAATAATATTTTCTTCCAGACTGTCGAGTTTTTCATTTATATATTTGTAAAGTGGAAATAGTTTCTGTTTAAAAGAAATGTTCTTTTTAACCATTGCTTTTAAGCTTTGAATTCCCTTTGTTTTTTCTTTTAGTAAAATATTCGCTTCCACCTTAATAATCTTAAAAGCGTCTTGATATTGATTTTGAGACGTAATATTTTTAATGTCCTCTTTAATTTGTAGAATTCCTTCTTGTATATTATCCCTAACATTTCCTATCTGTCTATTTACTTCGTGGAAAAACTGAAAACCATTAGTATAATCAGCAAAAATCGAATCAAAGTTTTCTTTAAAATTAACCCATTTATTTATTATTTTCTTATGGTTCTTAGCGATCTTTTTCTCTTTTGTGGTAATCTGATGCGAAACTTTGTAAATAACTGAATCGTATTTGCTTACAACCTGAGCTATTTTATTAAACGCATTTATAATAAGATTTAATTTTTCTTCGTCATAACCCTTTTCAAGAACTTCCATAATGTAATTTTTAAAAGAATCTATTTCGCGATTTATCTGATCTTGAATATCGTATATTTTATTATCTAATTCGTCTAAGATATTGCTGAATTTTTTTAAACTTTCCATCTCTTGTATCTTTTCTAGGAGATACTTATTTACTTCACCTAAACGCTTTTGCAATAAAGAATAAGACTTGTTCCATTGAGATATTTCAGTACCTAAAGCAGCTTGTAGGTTAATGTATATAAGCTCTTGATTGAACGATGTTTCAATGTTTTTATTAAGAAAATCTGCCTCCATTAATGAATCTCGTAATACAAACTTCAATCTTTCTTTAGCGAAATCAACTTCGTCTATCATGAGATACGATTCTATTTCTTCTTTTATTTGAGGAATCGTGTTCTTAAGCTTTAAAGTCATATTGTAAATATCATTTTTAATTTCCTTCAGTTTAGCTTTTTCTTCGAAAAGTCTTTCGCTGTTAATTTCCTTATCGGAAATAATTATATTTTTGTACAAAACATCTAAACAAAAGTAAAATTTTGTTTTAAATAAATACGCCTTTTTTGATCTAATCTCTCCTTCAAAAAAATGGTTGCTTATTAAGTCATAGATGATCGGAAAGACGTCTTCTTTTAATCTCACAGGTTCCTGTTGATGGGAGCTTTTATATTTTTTGTAAATATCCGAAAGTGAAATGATGCTGTTATTACTCAGCTGGTCATATACTTCTTGAATAATTTTCTTTTTGTCTTGACTTAAATTTTGAAGATAATCATAAAATTCAGATGAAATATCGATATTCTTCAAATTAAACATATAATTGAGGTTTATATACAACACAATCTCTTCTACTCCATGGTTTAAACCAAAAGTAGTTTTTATCTGGTTTAAATCGATAAAATTATATGTTTCTAACCGCTTAAACACAACTCTCTCGATTTCTTCGATAAAACGATTCCAGATAATAGATAACAAAATTACTAGTTTAGTAACATTTCTTAACGCGTTTAAGTTCCAACCCTCTTTATCTTTCAATAACGAGTCTAATTTCTCAGCGATAAAAGAGTAAATTCTTGCTGGGTTGTAATCTATAAGCCACGAATATATATTAAGAAGGTTCACGCACCAAAATGTAGATTTAATATCTCCTCCAATTGAATTTATGACAAAGCCTCCATTTGGCTGTTGAAATTGATAGAAGTACTGAATTTCCTTATCTTTTACGTCTGAATCTAAATCAAAGAATTTTAGACTGAGGAGTTTAAAAATTAATGAAACATCCTTCTTTCTTTCTCGTAAATATTGACGGAATTGCTCTTTGAAAACCCTTACATCAACACCGATAAGCATGAGACTTTCAACTACATAGTAAAAAGTCTCCCCCAAAGGTCCTTGATTACATAAATCGCATTGTTTGCCTAGGCAATGTAAGAATCCATTATTTCTTTTATGATCGTAAATAAAGTTTTTAATTTTTTCTATAATTATATCTTGCCCTTTA
>Ga0209991_10000415_pt1 | contig 19120 bp, 19 predicted proteins | sample ChitaG_FD_183167 | JGI IMG/M metagenome (GOLD analysis project Ga0209991, IMG submission 183167) | Deep subsurface microbial communities from South Pacific Ocean to uncover new lineages of life (NeLLi) - Chile_00310 metaG (SPAdes)... | ecosystem: Environmental > Aquatic > Marine > Oceanic >... | reverse complement strand
CAAAAACAACAGCAAAATCTACGCGGAAAATCAGCAGCACAATAGTCGCAAAAACACCTGTAGTAAAGCTGACCGCTGTTTTCATAGCCAGGTACTTCTGTATTTGACTATCGACTTTCTCGATAATGTCGATTATCTGTGAAGATCTTTCACTGCTAAAAGACTTTTTAACTTTTGCTTTTATATTTCCTCGTCCCGCCAAAATAAAAATAAGAAAAATAAAGATCAGAAACAGATTTGACATAAAAGAGAAAAAGGGGCCAAGCGAGGAAAGAAACAATCCTCCAATTTTATTGACATCAAGTTGTCCAACCCAATCTTCAGGTTCCCATTCAGGGAGAACTATTTTTATTTTCTCTTGAATAGCAGTTAAAACCGAGCTGATTTTCTCGCCGTAATCCGGGATCTCAGAGGCAAAAGCCTTGCCGCTGGAGTAAAAAAGAGTTCCCAAGAGATAGATGATGAAAAATGCGAGTATAACAATAAACATGATAGAAACAGCCTTGGGAATTTTTTTGCGAGTCAAGAAATCCAAGATGGGAAATAGAACAAAGGAGAGAAAAATAGCTAAAAAAAATGGAAAAAGAACAGGCTTTGCAAGCCGTATAACCACTCCTACGATAAAAATAACAATAATCACAAGGCAGGCAACTATAACCTTATTCCCTTTCATCGGTTTATCTGTCTCACTCATTATAGTCTATTTGAAATTGAAATCAAAACAATTCAGTCTTCAAACCTAAATATGAAATAGTTCATGGCAGAGTCATTTTAGTCTCAGAGGCTTAATCAAAAAAAATACAGATTTTGATAGGAGAGTAATACTAAAACTACTTTTTCAGGGACTCGATCAAAACCCCTAAAAACCTTTCCCCTAATTCTTCATACTCATTTTTGATTTTTCTAACCCCGCAGAGGTAATTCTTAATTCGAGCCAGATAAATATTGCGGTAGTAGCGGTCTTTAATGCGATATCCCGTAGAAATTTTCTGGACGCTCTGTTTGCCTTTCTTCTCAAGATACTGCATGAGCATCTCCTGAGCATTTTCTGCATTTTCTCCCTCTATAAAAAAACAGTCAAACTCAAGACCTTCGAGCTTATAATTAGCAAGATATCCATCGTGGAAAAAACTGTAGCCCATAAAATTACGCAAGAAAAACTTCTCGCTGTTTTGAATGAGCCCTTTCCCAGGGAAAATCCTGAGAAGGGGTGGGAGCTGGCCCTTGTCTTTGACTCTTTTCACAACTTCCTGAGAAAATAGCTTCAGTAACTTTTCAGATTCTTCGCCACAGTCATAACATAGAAGTTTAATGTAGTATTTCCCGACGATAAAATTCAGAGTCCCTTCTTCCATATATCCCTGGTTGCCTAAAGAGATAAATTGAGAATCAGGAAATCTTTCTATGCTGTAGATTCCAAAGGAATTTTTTCCGTTTCCCATATCATAGATCTCAACGCTCAGAGTGGGCTCGCTGCCCTCTATTTTATACTGACCCACAATCAATTCCACAAAATTATAGGCCAGGTAACTCTCAGCAGCCCCGTTGATGTATTCAAAAAGTGTTCCAGGGACATAATTCTGGTGAGCCTCGGAAAACTTCCAAGAACCAAACTCAGACAAAAGGGAACGAAGAGAAGAGATCTCTTTTTTATTAAACATGATTCCTTCCATGTTCAAAACAAAAATAACCAGAATAATGGGAAGAAAAATTTTGAAATATTTTTTTGTCTTTGAATTTTTCATCTTTAATACTCCATTAATCATGCTCAGCATTTTTCTTACTATAGACTTAAACCCCTCTCTTGACAAGTACAAATGGGGTGCTTTTTTCTTTTCTATAGGGGTTTATCAAACCCACTGTTTTTTTTGGGGGGAACTCTACAAATCTTTATTATTGACAAAGTTAGTTGATCATCAAATAAGTTCAAATTCTTTGTCAATAATAAAGATTTGACATCCATTTATGCCCCCCTTGTTCCCTTTTGTTGGATTGACATCATATTTAAAGAAGAGTATTTTTTATTGTGATGGCCTCAACAGTCGTTCTTATCAGAGAAAAAGGAGTTTTAACTCCAGATGGAGGTATCAATCAAAGGAAGCTTTCCCTCATGTTCAAACAAGGAATCCAGGTGTTAATGGGTCAGCAAAATCAAGAAGAAAGCCTCCGCCTCCTTTTCAAAAACAACGACAGAGTCGGCATAAAAATAAACACCATTGGTGGAAAAAAACTCTCTACCCGTCCGGAAGTCTCATACTCATTAGCCAAAATGCTGTTAGAATACGGAATCCAGCAAAGAAATATTATCATCTGGGACCGTACAAGCCGCGAATTGAGGAATGCAGGATATCGTCTGAACCTCAACCGCAGCGGTTTCAAGGTCTTTGGCACCGATACACAAAGAGTCGGCTATGGTTCAAAGCTGGTCTCTCACCTTAACATCGGAAGTCTTTTTTCCACGATTCAATCAGATATGATCACAGCTTCCATAAGCCTTGCCATCTTAAAAGACCACGGCATGGCAGGGGTTACGGCAGGAATGAAAAATTACTTTGGAGCCATACATAATCCCAATAAATACCATGATTTTAACTGTAATCCATTTGTTGCTGAACTTTTTGAGACAAAACCCATTAAAAGTAAACATAAACTCACTATTCTGGATAGTCTTGTCGTTCAATACCATCGAGGGCCTTCCTATCATGCGCAATGGGCAGGAAAATACGAAGCTCTAATTTTCAGCCTTGATCCTGTGGCGGCTGATTTTGTCGGGTGGCAGGTCATTGAAAAACTCAGATCCAAGAAGGGACTTCCTTCCTTGAAAGAAGAAAAAAGAGACCCCATTTATCTGAGGACTGCTGAAAAAATGGGACTAGGTAAAGCAAATTCAGAAGAGATAAATATAATCGAAGAGGAACTATGAAGAGAAGACAATTTTTCAAAACAGCAGGGGGAGCCACACTTTTAGCAGGCACGGGTTTGATGAATCAAACCCCTGCACTCCTTATGGACCTTTATGCTTTTGGAGGAGAAGAAAATCTTTCAAAAGTCGAAGCGCGCTACTATAAAAAACATCCTGACAGGGAAATAGAATGTCTTCTTTGCCCGCGCTTCTGTAAACTGGGAGATAAGGAGAGAGGTTATTGTGGAGTCAGAGATAATATAGGTGGGACTTACTACACATTAGTCTACGGAAAGGCCTGTGCAATCCATATCGATCCCATTGAAAAAAAACCCTTATTTCATTATCTCCCCAAAAGCAATGCCCTATCCATTGCTACAGCAGGTTGTAATGTAAACTGCAAGTTCTGCCAGAATTGGGAAACATCTCAAGTCAGACCTGAACAGGTCCAAAACTATGACTTCCCTCCTCGCTCAGTCGTTGAATATGCCCAGAAGTACAACTGCCCCGTCATTGCCTATACTTATACCGAGCCTATTGTCTTTTATGAATACATGTACGACACGTCTCAAGAAGCCCGCAAAAAAGGCATCAAGAACGCTGTTATCACTGGGGGGTATATCAATCCTGAACCCCTTGAAGATCTGATGAAAGTTGTGGATGCAATAAAGATCGATCTCAAAGCTTTCTCCCAGGACTTTTACACCGCTTATGTCAGAGGGGAATTAGAACCAATTCTTGAAGCCATAAAAATCGTGTCTAAGAGCAATATCTGGCTGGAAATCGTCTATCTTGTCATCCCCACCTTAAACGACAGATCGAATGAAATCCGAAGATTAAGCCGTTGGATCATGAAAGAAATCGGCCCTGATGTCCCTCTCCACTTTTCCCGCTTTCATCCTATGTACCTCATGAAAAATCTTCCTCCAACCCCAGTATCAACCCTGGAAAATGCTCACAAAATCGCCATAGAAGAAGGACTTCATTACGTTTACATAGGCAATATCCCCGGTCATCGAGCAGAAAACACATTTTGTCCTAAATGCAAAAATATCATTATCCAGCGGAAAGGCTATCAAATAAATAACGTTTATATCATAGGGGGAAAATGCAAATACTGTAACACTCCCATTCCAGGAATCTGGAGTTGATAAACTTTCTCCCTCCTTTTCTCCTTGGTTTCCTGGCTCTTTCCTTTCAAATTTTCTTACTGAGAGAATTCTCCGTTCATTTCTACGGAAACGAAATCACTTTTGGCTTTATCCTTGCTGCCTGGCTGATGTGGGGTGGTGTGGGTAGTATTTCAGCCTCCAAATTGAAATTTTATCTCTCACGATTTCCGCAAACCTACTATGCTGTAATTCTTTTTCTCCCTCTTTGCCTTATCGGACTCAGGTTTTCGCGTTTTATCCTTAAGGTGCTCCCGGGTGAAATCACAGGGGTCATACCGATGTTGATCTCTTCTCTGGTACTTTCTTTTCTTATCAGCTTTCCATTGGGAATTCTTTTTGTTTTCAACGCTCATTTCCAAAAAGGAGATCTCTTTCAGGTTTATCTTCTGGAATCCCTCGGGTCTTCCATAGCAGGATTGATAGTCTATTTTTTTCTCATTCCTGTTTTCTCCAACTGGCAGGGAGCAGCCATAGTCGGAGCATCGGTTTCTCTCCTGGTCTTCTTTTCATTCGGAGGAAAAAAACAAAAATTGTTCCTCTCTCTCGTCTTCATTTTTTTAGCCACTTTTGCTGCTCTTGATTTTCCAAGCCAAAAAATATACTGGAAGCCTTTTCATCTCATCAAGAGTAAAGACAGCCTTTACGGAAAACTACAGGTTATCCAAACCGAGGAACAGATTTCTCTCTACATCAACAATCTGCTAAATTATTCCTACCCGAATTTAGCTGCTTCCGAGGAATCTATCCACTTTCCTCTTCTCCAAAACACCGAAGCGAAAAATGTTCTGTTAATAGGAGGAGGAGCAGGTGGAAGTTTAAAACAGATTTTGAAGTACTCTCAGGTTGAGGTGGATTATGTCGAGTTAGACCCTGACATCATTCGACTCTCACTCCAATTTTTACCTGAGAGTGAACAGAGGATCTTGAAAAACAACCGGGTTCACATATTCTATCAAGACGGAAGGGCCTTTCTAAACAAAAATCAGAAAAAATACGACATGATTATTCTCAACCTGCCCGAGCCAGCTACAGCCCAGATAAATCGTTTCTATACCAGAGAATTTTTCCTTGAAGTCAGAGAAAAACTGACGAAAAAAGGCGTCTTTTCTTTTCGGGTTCCTTCAGCAGAAAATTATATAAGTTTTGAACTCCAAAACTTCCTTGCCTCGCTGTATTACACACTCAAAGAAGCTTTCCCATATATTGAAATTGTTCCCGGGAGTACAAACATCTTCCTGGCTTCGTTTCATCCTCTTTCTATAGAATTCGAGGAGCTCAGCAAGAAAATCGAGAACTTAAACCTCCAGAACACCTATGTCAGTCCCCAGCTTCTTTTTTCTCGCCTTAACCCGCTGAGAGTAAAACTAATCAAAGAAAAGATATATGCAGGGAAGAAAACGATTAACATGGACTTCTCCCCTATAAGCTACTTCTACAATTCTGTGCTGTGGAGTACGCATTTTAAAGGCTTAGAAAGGAAAATATTTTCGTTCTTTTCAAAACTTCGCTTCTTCTGGCTTTTAGACTTGCCTTTGATTCTTTTTATTTCCCTCCTTCTTATCTTGTGGCTGAGGCGAAAGAAGTCCACCTTTTCCCTTGTTCCTCTGGCTGTTATGGGCTTTACCACAATAGTTGTTGAAATCGTCATGATTATCGCTTTCCAGACTCTTTATGGATATGTCTACCGTAGAATTGCTCTACTTCTCACCTCCTTCATGATAGGCCTCTTTCTAGGCTCTTTTCGTGGCAAGAAAAGAAAACAAATTGGTTTTGTTCAGCTGCTTTTTATCCAATTTGGCTTTCTTCTCATGCTCCTTCTCCTCCACATCTCATTGAAGATGAATCCTCCTGAACTTTTTTTCTTTATCTTTCTTATTGTCCTTGGCTTCCTGGGAGGAGATTTGTTTGTCGTTTCTAATCATCTCTTTTTAAAAGAGAAAAAAAACTATGGCCTTGGTTATGGCTTAGATTTATTAGGATCTTTCATCGGAGCGCTTGCCGCTTCCTCTCTTCTTATCCCTCTTGTGGGACTACCCCTACTTCTCAAATATCTTTTCCTCCTCAATTCTTTTTGTTTCCTTTTTCTCTTTGGAGGAATGAGAAAATTATAAATTTTTATCATATTTTCTTGACAGAAATTGCTAATTATGTTTTACTGTAAAGTAATCATTTCTTTTACTAATCCTATAGTGTCTATAGGATATTGTATCTTATATGATAGAGTAAATTCTCATGAGAATCAACATCTCCAAAAGAAATATTAGAGACCCATTTGTGGTCAAGATTGAAGAAATAAGCGGCCAGAATCTTCTTTCCTGCTACCAATGCGGCAAGTGCTCAGCAGGCTGCCCTGCTGTCTCGCAGATGGACATCCTTCCCAACCAAATCATCCGTTATGCCCAGCTCGGCTTCAAAGATGAACTTTTGCAATCAAAATCTATCTGGATCTGCGCTTCCTGTTTTACCTGCAACTCCCGCTGCCCAAATGGTATCAAAATAGCTGAAGTCATCGAAGCCATAAGACAGATTTTACTTCGCAAAAGAGAGGACCACGTCAAGGTTGAAAAACTCACTGAGGCAGAAAAAGGAGATGTCCCTCCGATAGCTATCATCAGCAATCTGAGGAAATTTACATCTTAAACATTAGACTATGATATATAATTATTTTAATATAATCAGCATAAGGAATCATAATGAAAATAAGCTATTATCCTGGTTGCACTCTGAAAAACAATGCGAAAAATTTTGAAGACTCAGCCTTATGTTCCTTAAAACAACTCGGAATAGAAGTTGAAGAACTTCCACGATGGAACTGCTGTGGAACGGTCTTCTCCTTGGCTACTGATGACTTGATTCATCACCTAGCTCCCATCCGTAACCTCATCCGAGCCAAAGAGTCCGATACAGACAAAATCATGACTCTCTGCGCCATGTGTTATAACACCTTAAAAAGAGCAAACGAAAGGGTTAAAGCCGATCCGGAGAGCCTGGAAAAAATAAATGAATTTATGTACCTGGAAAAAATCGATTATGAAGGAGATGTGAAGATCTTCCATCTCTTGGAGTTGCTGAGAGATGAAATCAAATTCGAAAACATCGCCAAAGAAGTAATCAAACCTCTAAGAAATTTAAAAATTGCCAGCTATTATGGTTGTCTTTTAGTCCGGCCAAAAGAGATTGGCCTTGACGACGTTGAAAACCCCACAATTTTAGAAAATCTCATGACTGTTCTCGGTGCAGACCCAGTAGACTTCCCTTTCAAAACCGAATGTTGTGCATCTTATCAAACAGTTGACAAGCCTGAAATTGTGGCTGAAAGAACCTATAGTATCCTCACCTCAGCTCAGTCACATGGCGCTGATGTTGTCACTGTGAGCTGCCCTCTTTGTGCCTTTAACCTTGACCACCGCCAAAAAGAAACTGTTAAAAAATATCCTGAATTTAAGAATATCCCAATCCTCTATTTTACCCAGGTTATGGCAATTTCCCTGGACTGTCCAGAGGAATCGTTAAGATTTGACCTTCACTATATTGACCCTAAGCCAATTTTAAAAGAAAAGGGATTAATCTGAGGAACAAATGATACATTTTGGCGACTTAAAACCAAAAAAGGGCAAAATTCACATTGAAAAAGATAGGTGTAAAGGGTGTGGATTCTGCGTGGAATACTGTCCCAATGATGTCCTTGAATTATCAGAAGAATTCAATGTCAAAGGATACCATCCTCCACTGATCAAGAATGAGGATGAATGCCTTTACTGCCAGCTCTGCCAGACAATATGCCCTGAATTTGCCATATTTGTCACTCTTAAAAAAGAGGAGGAGGAAGGTGAAAAAGGTGAAAGCAGACCCTAAAGGAGTTTTAACCGGAGCCCATTATTTTGATGGAGACTATGCTCTTGCCGAAGGAGCTCTGGCAGCCGGATGCCGCTTTTTTGCTGGTTATCCTATAACTCCCTCCACTGAAACAGCTGAAAGATTTTCAGAGAGAATTCCCACAGTAGGAGGAGTTTTCATCCAGATGGAAGACGAGCTTGCATCAATGGCAGCCTTGATAGGGGCCTGCTGGGGTGGGAAGAAAGCCATGACTGTAACGTCCGGCCCTGGCTTTTCTTTGATGATGGAAAATATCGGATTAGCCTGCATGATGGAAACACCTCTTGTGATTGCTAATGTCCAGAGAGGAGGCCCTTCAACAGGTCTTCCAACTTTAACCGGCCAGCAAGATATGATGCAGGCTAAATGGGGGTCTCATGGGGATTATGAAATCATCGCCCTATGTCCCGATTCTCCTCAGGAGTGTTTTGACCTCACAATCGAAGCTTTCAATCTATCTGAAACCTACCGCGTTCCTACCTTTGTTATGACAGATGAGTGTATTGGGCACATGCATGAGAAAGTTGTCATCCCTCCAGCTGAAGAGATTGAACTGGTGGAAAGGAAATGGTACAAAGGCCCAAAGGATAAATATCTTCCTTACAAGCCTGACAAAGACCAGATTCCTTTCATGGTCAAGGCAGGCGACGGTTACCGTTTCCACACAACTGGATTAACTCGCGATGAGCGCGGCTACCCTGTTATAAACGCAGAATGCCAGGATGTCTGCGTCCGCCATCTGGTCGATAAGATTACAACGAATGCCAATAAAATCATAAAAATTAAAGAAGAAGAAATAGACACCGCTGAAATAATCGTCATTTCCTACGGAATAACCTCAAGGGTTACGACAAGAGCTGTTCAACAAGCGAGAAAAGCTGGCATAAATGTTGGAACGATCAGGCTCATTACTGTCTGGCCCTTTCCCGAGAAACGGATAAAAGAACTTGCAAATAAAGTCAAGGCATTCGTCGTTCCTGAAATTAATTACGGCCAGATCGTCTTAGAAGTTGAGCGATGTGCTGGAGGCCAAGCCCCGGCTATTCATGTCCCTCACTGCGGCGGCTGGGTTCACGATCCAGACGATATCCTTAAAGCAATCAAGGAGGCTTTAAAATGAAAAAAGAAGACCGTCTCGAAGAAAAAAACCCCATAGAAGACCTCCTTAGAATGGACAGAATCCCACACATCTGGTGTCCTGGCTGTGGGATTGGAACTGTGGTCACTTCTTTTGCTGAAGCTCTGCGCAAAAGCGAAATCGACCTGGATAAGGTTGCGGTTGTATCCGGAATCGGATGCACAGGAAGAGTAGCTGGATACATTAAACTGGATTCTTTCCATACTACCCATGGCCGAGCTGTTCCATTTGCCACCGGTTTAAAGCTGGCAAATCCTGAATTAAAAGTTATTGTTTTCAGCGGTGACGGGGACATTGCTGGAATCGGAGGCAACCACTTCATCCATGCAGCAAGACGCAACATGGATATCATGGTCATATGTGTGAATAACTTTAACTATGCCATGACAGGAGGCCAGGTAGCCGCCACAACGCCACTTGGAGCCAATGCCTCCACCGCCCCTTACGGCAATTATGAATATTCTTTCAGCCTCCCTTATCTTGCTGAAGCAAGTGGCGCAACTTATGTCGCTCGCTGGACTGCCCTTCATCTCAGAAGGGTAACCAAATCTATCCAGGAAGCTTTCGCAAAAAAAGGTTTTTCTTTTATCGAAGTCATTACCCCCTGTGTGACTCTGTATGCACGCAGGAATCGTCTTGGCGATGGATTGAATCTTTTGAAATACTACTATGATAAATCTGAGATTCAGCACGGTGCAGACACCAGAACCCTTGATATTAGTTTCCAGGGGAAACTCATTGTCGGCAAGTTTGTCGATAAAGAAAAACCAACATTTCTCGAATGTATGAATGAACATCTCGCCAAAGTTTTAGGCGAGAAATACCAACTATATGGAGTTAACAATGGCTGAGATTAGGTTTTCTGGTTTTGGCGGTCAGGGAATCATTCGTCTTGGACTCATTTCTGGAAAGGCACTTTCCCTTTATGACAATAAACATGCAACAATGACCCAAAGCTTTGGGCCAGAAGCCCGAGGCAGTGCCTGCAGTTCTCAACTCATTGTCTCAGAAGACCGAGTCCTCTATCCCTACATTACTTTTCCAGAAATCCTTGTCTCTATGTCACAGGAAGCCTACGAAAAATACGAACCCGAATTAAAAGAGGATGGACTTTTGATCATTGACAAAGATCTGGTAAAGACCAAGCCTTCCCGCGGAAAAATTAAAACCTATGCTATTCCCTCCACCAGGATTGCTGAAGAATTGGGAAACCGGATCATTGCCAACCTGGTCATGCTGGGATTCTTCACTGTAATCACTCAAATCGCTTCCCCGGAGGCTATGAAAAAGGCTCTTCCAGGTTTAGTCCCAGGAAGATTTTTAGACCTGAACATCAAGGCATTTGACAAAGGATATGAATACGGCAAAAAAATCATAGAAAAAGAGAAAAAATCCAAAAGTAAGAAATAAAAGGTAAAAAAATGAAGCGAACCGGTGTTTTTACCTGCCACTGCGGCATAAACATCGCAGGGACAGTGGATGTAAAGCGTGTTGCCAAAGAGCTTTCCGATCACACTGGAGTCGTTCACTCTGAAGATTATGTTTATATGTGTTCTGATCCTGGTCAGAATCTCATCATAGAAGCCATAAAGGAAAAGAGGCTGGACAGTGTGATTATCGCCTGTTGCTCTCCGACTCTCCACGAAACGACATTCAGAAACGCTACCAAGTCAGCCGGAATCAATGAGTTCCAGTGTGAAATCGCTAATATACGTGAACAGTGCAGCTGGGTTCACAAAGACATGGATAAGGCGACAGAAAAAGCAATAAAACTTACTAAAAGTGCTGTAGAAAAAGTTCGAAGGAATGAATCTCTGGACCCGATAAGCGTTCCTGTCACCCGAAGAGCTCTGGTTATCGGAGGGGGAATAGCCGGCATCCAGTCTGCATTAGACCTGGCCAACAGCGGATTTGAAGTCATTCTGGTGGAAAGGTCTCCTTCCATTGGGGGCCATATGATCCAGCTCTCTGAAACCTTCCCCACTCTTGACTGTTCCCAGTGCATCCTGACACCGAAAATGGTGGAAGTCTCCAAACACCCCAAGGTCAAACTCATGACCTACAGTGAAGTTCAAGAAATCTCCGGGTATGTGGGAAATTTTAAGGTTAAAATTCTTAAAAAACCCACATATGTTGACCCGGGTAAATGCACTCTCTGCGATGAATGCACCAAGGTCTGTCCTGTGGTTGTCCCCAACGAATTTGATATCGGCTTAACAGGGCGGCGAGCCATTTACATTCCGTTCCCTCAAGCCATTCCAGCAACTTATACTCTTGACATAAAATCCTGCCCTGGCCTTCTGCCCATTGCCTGCGGTAAATGTGCGGATGTCTGCGAGCCAGATGCTATTGATTTCGATATGAAACCAGAGACCGTCGAAGAAGAAGTCGGAGCAATCATTGTTGCGACTGGATATGATCTCTATGATAAAGAGCTTATGGCCGAATACGGGTATGGAAAATATACAGATGTCCTGGACGGCCTTCAGTTTGAAAGATTACTATCTGCTTCAGGTCCCACAATGGGAAAAATTCTCAGACCATCAGACCACAAAGAACCCAAAGAGGTCGTCTTTATCCAATGCGTTGGCTCCCGGGATCCTGAGCTTCACTGCGCTTACTGCTCAAAAATATGCTGCATGTACACTGCTAAACATGCCATGCTCTACAAACATCATGTCCATGATGGCCAGGCTTATATTTTTTACATCGATATAAGGTCTGGCGGAAAAGACTACGAGGAATTTGTCCAGAGAGCTGTTGAAGAGGATGGAGTTCTTTACCTTCGAGGAAAAGTTGCAAAAATATTTGAAGATAAAGGAAAAATAAAAGTATGGGGTGTCGATACACTCACAGGAAAAGATATCGAGGTCGATGCTGATATGGTTGTCCTTGCTTTGGCGACACGCCCATCTAAAGGAGCAGAAGAACTTGCCAGGAAACTCAAAATCGCTATGGATAAGGACGGATTTCTCTCAGAAGCCCATCCGAAACTCAGACCTGTAGAGAGCATTACTGCCGGAATGTTCCTTGCTGGAGCCGCTCAAGCTCCCAAAGACATTCCAGAAGCCGTGGCTCAAGCAAGCGGTGCAGCCGCCAAAGCCATTGCCATCTTATCCCAGGAAAGACTTTTCCATGCTCCAACGGTAGCCAAAGTCAACGTCAACCTCTGTACAGGCTGCGGAATGTGCGTTGATGTCTGCCCTTACGATGCCCTTTCTCTCAAAGATGGCAAAGTGGAGGTGAATGAAGTCCTCTGTGAAGGATGCGGAACTTGTTCGGCGACCTGTTTAAGAGCAGCCATACAGGTAAAAAATCTGACTCCTTTGCAGGTTCATGAAATGATAAGGGCATCCCTTGGAGGCTGATGATGGCAGAAGAATTTGAACCAAAAATAGTTGCTTTTCTTTGTAAATGGTGTTCTTCTGCAGGAAGCGACCTGGCCGGAGTATCCAGGATGGAATATCCTTCCAATGTCCTTCCTATCACTGTCATGTGCTCAGGGAGCGTTTCTCCTCTTTACATTTTATCCGCCTTCAACAGAGGAGCGGACGGGGTACTGGTTTCAGGATGCCATCCAGGTGACTGCCACTACATCAAAGGCAACTATTATGCCCGGCGGAGAATAGCGCTGATAAATAAACTATTGGAGTATATCGGTCTTGAACCCCAGCGCTTCCAGATGTCCTGGGTTTCTGCTGCTGAAGGAACAAAGTACACTCAAATCATCAAAGATTTTGTCAAAGAACTCAAACCGCTTGGCCCCCAAACAAAGCTGAGGAAAGACTTGTAATGGTAAATCTCGAAGACCTTAAAAAGGAAGCCAAACAAATCTTAAAAGATGAAAAAGTCAAATATATCATCGGCTATAAAAAAGGCGTAAACGGACTGATGCCTGTTCCGGCCTTTATAAAAAACCCGGAAGATGTTGATAAACTCGTTTGGGATCCGACATGTGTCTATAACCTCACTCTTTTCATTGTGGATGAAAAAAGAAGAAAAGCCAGAGAAAAGAATCCGGATGAAAGGCCCGTGGCAATTGTCGTAAAAGGATGTGACAGCCGGGCTCTTATTGTCTTGCTTCAAGAAAAATTCATAGACCGCAAAGATGTTTATATTCTGGGAGTATCCTGCGAAAACACCGGGGTTCTGGATGAGAAAAAACTTATAAAAAAATTAAAAGGCAAAAAGGCCGAAAAGGTTGAATTTGACGAAAAGGATAATTTCGTCGTCTTCACTCAGGAGGGGAAAGTCAAAATTCCCGCTGAGGAGATACTTGCTGAAAGATGCCTTGAATGTAAGGCCAATTCTCCTGTTATCTATGATGTCTTGCTCGGAGAAAAAGTTGAGCGCAACATAAATAATCCTTTTAAATCTTTGGAAATAACTGAAGATTTATCCGAAGAAAAAAAATGGGCTTTCTGGAAAGAACATCTGGACAAGTGCATTCGCTGTTACGCCTGCCGCTCTGTATGCCCGATGTGCTATTGCGATGAATGTGTAGTAGATACTATAAGCTTTGCCGTTACAGCAGACACAAGTGCAGAAGAAAAGGCACAAAAAATAAAGTGGGTGGAAAAATCGCCTGTCTCTTCAGAAAATTTTGTCTACCATCTGGTTAGAGCCATCCACCTTGCCGGCCGCTGTATTGACTGTGGTGAATGCGAAAGAGTATGTCCTATGGATATTCCTCTCAGACTCTTGAATAAGAAATTAGAAAAAGAGGTCAAAGAACTCTTTGACTACGATGCCGGCTTTGACCCTGATCTACCTTCTTTAATTTCTTGCTTTAAGGATGAAGACCCGGAAGATTTCATCAGGTAGGACGATGGAAAAAATACTGACAAAAAAATCCTTCCCGCAGTGGGTGAAGAAGCTTGTTTCTTACAAAATATATGCTCCAGTTGAGGAGGACAACCACTGGAGCTACGAGATTATCGACAATCCAGAGAACATAGACCTGGATTACCCCCTCACTGTTCTCTCCCCCAAAAAAATTATCTTTCCACAAAGAGAGGTCCTCCTTGAATTCGAAACTTCAAATGAAAACAAGCTTCAGGTCAAAGAGACTCTCCCTAACGATGAACCGACTGTTATCTTTGGCGTGAGGCCATGCGATGCAAAATCCCTTACTCTTACGGATAAAGTTTTTGGCGGTGATTTTGAAGACCTTTACTACTGGAGAAGAAGAAACCAATCAACATTGGTCGGCCTCTCCTGCAATATCCCTCCTTCCCCTAATTGTTTCTGCCTTTCTGTTGATGGTTCTCCACATTCTAAAGAAGGTTTGGATATTCTTATGACAGATTTAGGCGATAAATACATCATAGAAACCTTTACAAAAAAGGGAGACCAGCTCATAAATGCAGCAAAGAATCTTTTCAAGAACTCAACATCTAAGGACAAGAATAATTTAGAAAAAATTCAAACAGAATCCGAAAAGAAAATCAGGAGGCAGGTAAAAGATATAAAAAAAATTCCGCCCAAGCTTAAAGAAATGTTCGATTCTCCCATCTGGGATGAAGAATCCATGAGCTGCCTGCGATGCGGCATCTGTACTTATCTCTGTCCTACATGTCACTGCTTCGATATAAATGATGAGATTGCCTCTTCTTCCCCTATCAAGGGAAAGAGGATAAGGACCTGGGACAACTGTCAGTTTCCTGATTTTACAATGCATTCTTCAGGTCATAATCCCCGGCCGGATAAAGCCTCTCGGTTACGCCAGAGAATCATTCATAAATTTCAGTATTTTGTCGAACGATACCAGAATTATCAATGTACAGGCTGTGGAAGATGCATTTCGCAATGCCCGGTAGGAATAGATATTATAGAAGTTCTCGATAAGGTGAGCGATTATGGACCGTAATACTTATATTCCAAGACTTGCCAAAATAGCCCAAATCAGAGAGGAAGTCGGTGGCGCCAGGCCCATCAAAACCTTCCAGACCCAATTTCTTAAAAATAACGACTTTTCCTTTCGATGCGGACAGTGTGCCATGCTTTCTGTGTTTGGAAAAGGGGAATCGATGATTTCCATCTCATCCACACCACTCATCAAAGACTACCTTCAATTCAGCATTTTGAAGATGGGAAGAGTGACATCCTCCCTTCATGAAATGTTAGTCGGGGATATCATTGGAATCAGAGGTCCATACGGCAATGGCTTTCCGTTAGAAAAGTGGAAAGGAAAGAACCTTATCTTTATTGGGGGCGGAATCGGCTTAGCCCCTATCTGGTCTGTCCTCAATACAGCACTGGGCAAAAGAGAAGATTATGGAGATCTTATGCTGATTTACGGAGCAAGGACTTCCAAAGACCTGGTTTTTAAAGAAGAGCTGGAGGAGCTCAGGAATAAAATGACAGTCCATCTTTCAGTGGATGTTGAGGAGCCTGATTGGAAAGAGTTTGTCGGGTTTGTTCCCCAGAATGTCACAGATAAAAAACCTTCCCCCAAAAACTCGATAACGATCACCTGCGGCCCTCCTATCATGATCAAATTTGTCATCCAAGCCTTAAAAGATCCCGGCTTTGAGGACGAACAGATTTACACCACTGTCGAGAACAAAATGAAATGTGGTATCGGGAAATGCGGACGATGCAACATCGGCTTGCACTATGTATGTCAGGATGGCCCTGTCTATTCATGGGCTGAGCTTAAAAAACTTCCTCAAGAATATTAAAAGGAGATATCACGATGGCAACAAAGAAAACAGTCAAAAAGAAGCCCCTAAAACAAACAAAAGCTAAATCCGCAAAAAAGGCTGAAAAAAAAGAAATGGCAACAGTGTTCATCATGGGAAAGGCACATAAAGTGCCGGCTGATGCAACCATAATGGGAGCTATTGAGTACGCTGGATACCAGATAAAAAGAGGAGCAGGGTGCCGAGAAGGCTTCTGTGGCGCATGTGCCACCGTGTATCGTCTGCCTGGTGACTATAAAATTTATACTGGTCTTGCCTGCACAACTCTCGTTGAAGAAGGAATGTGGCTATCTCAGCTTCCTGCTATTCCAGCCCAGAGACCTGTTTATGATATCAATAAGCTGGAGCCGAATGTCGCAACTTTTCAAAAGCTCTACCCTGAGGTTTTTCGCTGTGTCTCCTGTAATACCTGTACCAAGGCCTGCCCTCAAGATTTAGAAGTCATGGACTACATCCAGGCTGCCATAAGAGGAGACATCGAAAAGGTCATGGACCTTTCCTTTGACTGTCTCTGCTGCGGGTTATGCGCCATCAGGTGTCCTTCGGAAATCGTTCAGTTCAACGTCGGGCTGCTCGCAAAAAGACTTTATGGAAAATATCTGTCAAAGGAAACCAAACAGCTTAAGAAAAGAATAAAAGAAGTTAAAGGACACAAGTACGATAAAGAATACAAAGAATTCATGAAGATGAAAAAAGAAGATTTAAAAACGATATACTACGAAAGAGACATCGAATAAAAAAATGGCTTTGTCCCAAAGTAACGTGATAGAGAAAATGGTGTTTCCGATTACATTTGTCATGGTGAGGAGCGAAGCGACGCGGCAATCTAAACCTGTTATTCCGAATAAGATTGCCATGCCCCATCTGCTCGCTCGCAACATAATAAGGAGAATCAGATGTATCCAGAAAATATGAGCCCATCACTCGAAAAAGTTGCCCAAACCCGAATCAAAAGGTTTGAGCTTGCAAAATCAGGGAAGCCTGTTTTTCCTCCCATGAGCGCTGAAGAAAGGGAGCAAGTCCTCAATAAATTTCATCCTGATTATAAGCCTGAAGCAAGGCGCAAAATCCGTATAGGCCCGAATAAAGGGGAAATCCTTACCACTGAAGTCGCAGACATGCTGGAATCTCATTCAAGGATTAAGCCTGAACTTTTCGATTTGACCCGTCCTGACTATGAAACAGACATCCTGATCATTGGCGGAGGCGGTGCAGGTTGCGCAGCCGCCATCATTGCAATGGAAAACGGGTCAAAATCAATCATTTCTACCAAACTGCGTCTTGGCGATGCCAACTCCATGATGTCACAGGGCGGCATGCAGGCAGCCGTTCCTGAGAAAGACTCCCCTGCCCTTCACTATCTGGATGCTATCGGTGGAGGCCATTTCGATAATAAGCCCGAGCTTGTCCGTGTCCTCACTGAAGATGGCCCTGATGTTGTCATGTGGTTAGAAGACATGGGCGTCATATGGGATAAATCTGAAGACGGCACTTTGCAGGTCCTCCATGGAGGAGGAACCTCAAGGAAAAGGATGCATTCCTGCCGGGATTACACAGGCGCAATTATAATGCGGACTTTAATGGATAAAGTAAGAAATCATCCCGATAAAATCAATATACTCGAATTCATGCCCATAGTCGAACTCATACTGGATAACAAAGGACGATGTGCGGGAGGAGTCCTCTACAACCTTGAAACAGAAGAATATTTTACGGTTAAAGCCAGAGCGATAATCATCGCCACAGGAGGCTATGGCAGGCTTCATATAAGAGGATATGACACAACCAATCACTATGGAGCCACCGGAGACGGCCTCGTCATAGCCTACCGTGCAGGAGCAAAACTCCTTTTTATGGATTCTGTTCAGTACCATCCCACTGGTTCAGTCTTCCCTGAACAGATCGCAGGTTTCCTGATCACCGAAAAAATCAGAGGAGCAGGCGGCCAGCCTCTCAATAAACACGGCGAGCTTTTTGTCTTTCCGCGAGAACCCAGGGATGTAGAAAGCTCTGCCTTCATCAGAGAATGTCTGGAAAAAAATAATGGAATTGAAACTCCGAGCGGCCGTCTCGGCGTTTGGCTTGATTCTCCCATTATTGAAATGCTTCAAGGAGAAGGCTACATCAATAAAAACTTTCCGGCCATGCACCGCCAGTTTATCCGCTACAACATAGATATCACCAAAGAACCAATGCTTGTATATCCTTCTCTTCACTACCAGAACGGCGGAATCGAGATAAACGAAAAATGTGAAACCAATATTCCTGGCCTCTATGTAGCCGGAGAAGCTTCAGGCGGAGTGCATGGACGCAATCGACTGATGGGAAATTCTGTTCTAGATTATAATGTCTTTGGCCGCCGTGCCGGAAATTACGCTGCTCAATATATCAAACTCACTAAGCTCGGACCTTTAAGTTTAGAACATATCCGAAATTATGAGGAGGAACTGAAAAAAGCACGGATCAAAACAGATCTCATCACACCCATTCTTTTGCCATCCTATACGCCAGAGGATGTCAGGAAGCGCCAGCTGACTGCTCGCTATGAAGGAACGCTGAGATAGCAACAAACTTAACGTTATAAGTTACGCGTTAAAATTTCCTTCCTGATTACAATCTTCCACCATGTCGTCTCTCATTTTGATTTAATGCATTTCCAATATTTTAAGATTTTTTGCAGGGAATCAGAAAAAAGCCAGTGTATTTTCTGCAATAAAAAATGTTAACTCATCAGAATCTTCTAATTTCATTCAGGTAAGCCCTTTCAGGCCATCACATTTTACGTTCCTCACGTTATTTTCTTAACCCTTATCTGTAGATATTTTCCTTTGACTTTTTCTACGAATTTGATATATCTTTATACATCTCTCAAATAAGAGCGGGCTAATAATTGATGCTTATCAACATACAACGAAAATTCGAACGTGGTCTGAATGCCGAGGCCTTAAGGAACGGCTTTTTTCGAAACTAAGGCAAAGCAGCAGCCCTGCAAGAAAAGGAGGTCACTCATGGAAGACAAGGGGGTCGAAAAAAGGGCATGTAAACGGTTTGAAATCCCTGGGGCCACAATCAGCTATAAGCTCAATAAAAAAAGTGAAGAATTTTGCCCTGTTATCGATATAAGCCGGGGGGGGATTAAATTCCTTGGGAACAAACTTCTCGATATTAATACTGAATTAACCCTGCAGATTTCCATTCCGGGTGAAACAATTCCCTTATCCCTCCTTGGAGTTGTTCGGTGGCTTTCCTATGATGAGGAGAAAGAAAAATATAATATCGGGATTCAATTCAATCCTTATGGAGAAAAGAAAGATCAGAATTATCCCGG
>Ga0209991_10000413_pt1 | contig 19154 bp, 14 predicted proteins | sample ChitaG_FD_183167 | JGI IMG/M metagenome (GOLD analysis project Ga0209991, IMG submission 183167) | Deep subsurface microbial communities from South Pacific Ocean to uncover new lineages of life (NeLLi) - Chile_00310 metaG (SPAdes)... | ecosystem: Environmental > Aquatic > Marine > Oceanic >... | reverse complement strand
TTGACTTCGCAGCTTCCTTTATAAGTTGCTCTTTCTCCATAATTTGACCTCCTTTTTCATGCTCTTATTTCCTACTTAATCCTATCCTTAAACTTGTTCACACAGTTGATTTCTATGCCCAACAGCTTCGCTATGCGAAATTTAGCATCGATGCCTTTAGCTACGCGGGGAAGTGCATTTACCCTACCAATATCTAAGTCCTCCCTTACCTCGCTCATCACGACCGGATCTGCGAGGTCAGACACAGAAACTTTTAATTTACTGGCTACATATTCTTTGGCTTCTTTGATTTTCATACTTCGGGACATTTGCATGCGAGCTACCAGATCTCCAGCAGTACGCATTCCGCCCATACCCGAAGCGATGCTATGAGCAATATGCATCCCCAGTGGGTCTCCCACTCCTATCTACAAACCATCCAATCTGCTTATTTCTACCATGGCTTTAGAAGCTCTGGACACCGAATCCACAGGAGGAGTCTCTGTTACAGGAATTCCTCCCACTCCCATGCCTACATTAGCGTGGATGGGTATGTGTGCATTTTCAACGCAGGCTTTTGTGAAAGTGGCCGCCCGAGCCACATTCCAGGGACATGATTTGCCCGTGTTGGTATTGATAGCCGGACCAAAAATAGTAACTCCAGCTTTCTCTGCTAATTCAACCTGCTTATGAGAATATAGACCTGCGAGATTCACTCCATCGTAAGTTAGCTCTCCATGCATTCCTAGAATGAATTCCCCTGACATCCCCATTTCGATACACATCTGAGGATACTTCTTCTTTAATATCTCAACGGCGCGCAAAGTAGCTAAAAAATCTGCATCCCCGGCTGCAGCTGTAGTATCAAAATTAATGCCATCTGCTCCGGATTCATACATTAGACTACCTACATAAACCATGTCTTTAACAGCATGTTCTACCATTTCCTCTTGAGCTGCTCTGGCCTCAGCTATTTTACCCTGAGGTAACAACTCCATGGGATTGGAACAGGGGCCATCTGGTTGGGTATATAAGCCTAAATTAGGCATAGCTCCATAAAACAAAGGAGGGATTGTTACCAGCAAAGCTTGTTCAAATACAGGTTGCTCGATCCACATGATATTCTTTGCCGGTTTATAGCTATAATCCATGTGGCCCATCTCCATTGTATCAGCACCTAACATTCTTTCATAAATTTGCAATGATTGGAGCTTACTTACCGATACATTTACCCGGTTAAATTTAGTAGTGCCACTGTCGTAACTAAGAATTACCTCTTTCCCCCTCTCCACACCCACACTTTTGTCAGGGCACTTATAGAGCTCCAACAAGCGTCGCAAATCATCTTCAGAAAGGGGGAGAATCTTTGCTCTCTCCGCAGCATGCCGACTGCCTTCTTCCAAGTCTCGTCTTAACTCGCTCTCACTCAGCTCAGTTACAGAGCCATCTCCCATTCTGGTATAAATTTTCTGCACTCATTACCTCCTTTTCTAAATTTTTATTATTAAGCGCTTTATCCCCCAGCGTAAAGTTCTTTCAATTGAATTCTACCTCCTTCCTATTAATTAGGCTGTTTAATTTTGTTCTAGCTTCAGATCCAGATTTGCCCTGGCTATTCCAGAAATGCTTCACCTGCAAATTTCGCAGTGCGATTCGTCAGAGCCTGTCCCAGCTCCATATGGAGTACGGGGTAAACTGCAGCCGGGATGCAGCACGACGCTACTTCGTATTAAATACGGCGTTCACACTACATTTTTAAACAGCCTAATTATATATCACCTGAGTTGAGCACCATAGTGTCGCCCAAAAGAAGTCGAAGAGAATTTTTCCAGCTTCCAGTTTGGTATGCGACACTCTCTACATTCAGTAGAAATCCATTTATTGCGAAGCCATCGCACTGCTCGGCTTCTCTTGGAATTCCGTATAGTAATCCTGCGGTTACAATGGGTGATTATCTCGGCATAAGCCCCTGTTACTACAAAGGATTTAACCCCGTGAAGAACACCGTTGCGTGATGGCCATAACTTTATTTTCCGAATAAGTGCAAAAAGGTCCACTTGCTTGCGATAATACTTTTTATGAACTCTTTTTGTTTTCGTCATCTTAATTTAACAGCCATAGCAAGCATTGTAGCTACACCGATTTGTAAAGGGTCGTGCACCAGACGCTCCTTTACCATAGAATAAGCGTCATTGCTTAAGCCGAGAGGAATACCACAAGCGGCAATTACAGTATCTGGCTTAATATGCTCTGCTTGGATGATCTCCGCGGCGGGGGAAGCATCAAGTAGAATTGTATATCGTGGCAAAGCCTCTGCCAGGTTTTCTTCCTTAACCGTTTCATATTCTCTCATCAAGATTTCAGCTTTAGTCTGATCAATATCAAACACTGCTACTTCGGCACCAAGCCTCTTAAGGGCACAGACAGCACTTCTCCCCACTCGACCTGCCCCTATCACCAACACTCTACGCGCACGTAATTCTCCCGCCAGACATTCCAGAGCAGCAACATAGCCTCTGCCTGTAGCTTCAGCATTATCCACTACTAGCCCACGAGATAAATTTATAGCAATAAAACAATTGTCATCGGCTAAAAAAATAATCTTTGCTCCCCTTGTAATTCCTTCCGCCAGCCCGGCAACATCATAGTCATACGTAACGAAAGACGTAAAACCAATATAGCTAACAATGCTTTGCACGGCCTGGGCAAAGCATTCAATAATGCCCTTACCCGCAGTAATTGGAACCACTGCCACGGGTGTGGAACTGCTAGCTTCAAATACTTCTTTTTCTGTAGCACCAGCAGCATGGCTGGCAATCCCCCTGAGAGCACAACCTGTTTTGCCTAATAATTCCCTATTGTAATTATCAAGCCCTTTATCTATGTCTATTAGAAGTTCACTGGATAAACGCATCCTTCTTCTACCTTCTTAGCCCTGGCAACCTAACTAGAATTTGGTATCGGATCACTATAGACCGATAATCCAAAGTAATCTCTAATATCTTCGATGACCAGGCAACGCCTGTTCCAAGCTTCCTCGCGGCTATCTCCTGTGATTATCAAAGTAGCTACCCACGGTAAACGCCCGGGCGCAAAATCGGTCAAGGCCTCATCAGCGCCAAAGAAATGCTCGCAAAGCTTAAGAGGGTGAGCATTAGCCATAATGTGTTCGCCTGATACTTCCAAAATCCCCGGGGACACCTTTATATGCTCATAAACCACCCCTCTCTCATATTTAACATCGGGTATTGTGGGAATAACGCCTTTAACAAATACATCGTATAAAAGTTCTAACATATTTATACCTGTTGACTGATTAACCACCGTGGGTGTCTGGCTTGGTAGCCGAGCATCTATTTCCAAAACCTTCAGAGTGCCCTTATGAGAAATCACCTCTACATCCATAATGCCATTCAGATTAAGAGCATCTGCCATTGTTATAGCAATTTCTTTGAATTTTTTATTCATCGAGGACGACAGGCCCGCAGGAGCCAGCACCCTCTTACAATCATACTGGCTATCCACTACAATTTCTGTAGATTGGAGGCTCACAAAATTATCTTTTACACCAATAACTTCGAGAGAATAAGAATGGCCTGCTAAAAACTCCTGGATTACCCAGTTATTCGGTTCTCTTGTTACAAAAGCGGTAAGTTCTTCCATCTTATCTATCCTGCGTACCCCCCTGCTCCCGCTTGAATTGGACGGTTTGACAACAACAGGCAAAGTACATTTAGGCCAGGGCGTGGGTATTGGGAGACCAAGTTCGTCAAATAGAAGAGCAGATTCTCTTTTAGAGGAAGAAATTGCATAGGCTGTAGCATCATAAGCTAGTGGTACACTCTCCCTGGCCGCTCTTTCGCTTAAATACTCCAAAGCAACAGGCTCTTCCAGAGCGGGTATAATCAAATCTGCCGCTTTAATAGCTTTCGGTAAATCTAAAGCCTCGCTGGTTACATCTAACTGATAAAAGGCATCGCATAAGCCTGCAGCAGGCACCATAGAGTTTCTATCTACTAGAATAACTTCCCAGCCAGCTTTATGCGCCAGGTAAGTTGCCTCTACACCTTGCAACTTCCCCCCAACGATTACCACTCTCATCTCTGTATCCCATTACAAATCTCTTGTTTAACAAGCTCATCCTTCTCCCTATGAATCCAATGACCATAGTCCTCTACTGTTGCAGCTCTTAATCCAACTCCCTCTAATAGGGGCAACACACCTTTTACCGTCCGATAACCACCGTCTATATCCAAAGAGGCTTGAGCCACGCCAGCTAACCCCATATGTGCTGGAATCAGGGAGGTAACCACATTCGCCCCAGCTTTCAGCCTTTCCTGCAAACCCTCCACGCCATCTATATCCAAGGAAGCAGGTATCAACCTATCAGGAAATAAAAGACGCAAGACAGCGATGATTATCATCTCATAAATACGAGGAGGCGATGGCCAACCACTCATAGGGCTGCCTCTTTGAGGGATAAAACTCATAACACGCATCTGGTGAGCACCCAGATCCCGCATAGCCTGCATCGAGGCAGCAACATCTATCCGGGACTCGCCTACGCCGGCTAAAATGCCCTCTTCCACCAATAAGCCTAGCTCTCTAGCCAAATATTTTTCCTCAAGGCGAGAATCATAGCTCTGATTGGGGCGCAAACAACGAAATAGTTGCCTATTATGTGTTTCCTGATAACAAGCATACCAATCGATATCTATATCAGCTAAAGCAACTAAAACCTGTTTGGGAACTACCCCAGGAGAAACCATCACAGGCAGACCAGTTTCCGCCTTTACCCTTCCTATTAGCTCCACAAGCGATTTAAATCCGTTATCTTGCAGATAATAAAGTGGGTCTTCCCCCATAGTGAGATCAATTAGATGAACCCCAGACTCGGCTAGTCTCCGCGCTATCTCCATTATTTCGTTTTCAGTTTTTCGATAACGCTGGCACAACTTGTTAGGTGCCCGATAAATACAAAAAGCGCACTGGTTCCGACAGTATGTGGAGAAGTATATGAAACCATAAAGGAATATTTTGTCGCCAAAGTACCTCTGCCTTAAGCTTCGCGCCATATGAAAAAGCTGATTTGTCTCCTCTTCTTCTTCCAGGCTAAGCAAAAAAATCGTTTCTTCTTTGGACAGACATTGCCGGTCATACACTTTTTTGAGCACGTCTTCTAGCTTGAAAGAGAAAATTGTCTTTGCCATGATGTAAAGTATTTTATCATTTCCGACAAACTCTGTTTACCACTTCTCCATCCTCGTCACTTGCTAGTTTAAAAAGCACAATATAGACTTGAATTACACAAGGATTTAGCTTGTAAGCTGTGAGTAGTGCCAAGATATTGAGGTCCAGCCTCTATCGTTCTTTGGGGCTTTTTTTCCCCAATGTTATAATAGGTCCTGAGTCTTCATGGACATCTTAGCCACGCTTAATCCCGCCCAGAGAGAAGCTGTAGAGGCCATCAAAGGGCCTGTACTTATCCTGGCTGGACCCGGCAGCGGCAAGACCAAAGTGATTACCCACAGGGTCGCTTATCTGGTTAAACTCTGCGGCGTTAGTCCTCACCACATCATGGCGGTTACTTTCACCAATAAGGCCGCCCGGGAGATGAGTGAGAGATTAGAACAACTCCTGGGACAGACAGCCGAGGCCTTAAGTTTGGGCACCTTTCACGCCATTTGTGCTCGAATTCTCCGTCGTGAGGGCAAAGCCATAGGTCTTGACTCAAGCTTCGTTATCTACGATGAAGATGACCAGTTAAGCTTGATAAAACAAGTTCTGGAGGAGCTGAACCTCGACCCCAAGCAATATGCTCCTCGGGCTCTACATTCGGCTATCGGCGCTGCTAAGAGCCGCCTCATCAGCCCTGGAGGCTATGCCCAGCGGATTAGCAGCTATTTTGAGGAGATAGTTCACAGAGTCTATCAACGCTACCAGCAATTGCTCAGCCAGGGTCGCGCGGTGGATTTCGACGACCTGCTGATGAAGACGGTGCAGTTGTTCCAGGATCATCCTCAGATTCTTAACAGATACCAGTCAAGGTATGTTCACATTTTGGTTGACGAATTTCAGGACACCAACATCGTCCAGTATATGTTGATGAAGCAGTTGACCGGAAAACACCGCAATCTCTGCGTGGTGGGCGACCCCGACCAATCTATTTATTCCTGGAGATTTGCTGATTTGCGTAATATCCTGAGCTTTGAGAAGGATTACCCCGAAGCCAAAGTGGTGTTTTTAGAGCAGAATTATCGCTCCACCAAGACAATCTTGGAGGTAGCTTCAGACGTCATCTCAGCCAATGTGCAGCGCAAGCCCAAAGAGCTGTGGACAGAAAACGAAGACGGAACACCGGTAACCATTATCGAAAGTTATAATGCCGAGGAGGAAGCACAATCCGTAGTCAACGAAATAGAGAAGCTCACCGTCCAGGAGCAACTACCTCTCAAAGATTGCGCCGTCATGTATCGGATCAATGCTCAGTCACGAGCCTTAGAGGAAACTTTCCTGAGGTACGGTGTGCCTTATAAACTTATTGGAGGCACGCGTTTTTACCAACGGAGAGAGGTCAAGGATATTATTGCCTACCTCAAACTCATTCATAACCCCCAAGATAATGTTAGCTTGACTCGGATAATAAATGTTCCTGCCAGAGGCATCGGGCCTCGCACCCTCAGCCAGCTTCAATCCTGGGCAAAAGCTCATGATACCTCTCTTTTCGAGGCACTAAAACAGGTGAGCCATCCCGATTCTGTCGGGACGAAGCAAGCCCTTTCCCCACGCATTGTCCAGGCTCTGGCTGGATTTGATGCCCTTATATCTGAACTCACAGCCCAGAGCCATGAGCTAAGCCTTTCTGATCTAGTGAACGAGATACTGAAGCACACTAGATATAGAGAATACATTCTGGACAAGGAGGGTGGAGAGGAAAAATGGGAGAACATAATGGAGCTGAAAAGTGTTGCTGGTGAATATGATGAGCTCGACCCTGAAGGGGCTTTAGTCGCATTTTTGGAAAAAGTAAGCCTGGTATCGGACATAGATGAGATGGATGAGAAAGCTGACGCTGTAACTCTGATCACCTTGCATCAAGCTAAAGGATTGGAGTTTCCTGCGGTTTTTATTGTTGGCCTGGAGGAAGGGATTCTCCCACACAGGAAATCGTTCGATGATCCGGAACAAATGGAGGAGGAGCGTCGTCTTTGCTACGTGGGAATAACCAGAGCTAAGAAGCGACTCTACCTGTTACGCAGTTACCGTCGGAGTTTATTTGGCGGCAGCACGGCAAACCCACCGTCGCGCTTTCTCCAGGACATCTCACCCCACCTGATAAGACCAAGAGGTCTGTGGGAAGAGAGCCCGACTCCTGTAGCTAGTCTCGATTTTAATCGGGACTCCCAGCCTTCACCTCAGCCTCTCAACACTCTGACATTAAAGATCGGTGACCATGTCTGCCACAACAAATTTGGCCCCGGCATAGTAATGAATTGCAATCCGACAAGGGATGACCAGGAGTTGACCGTAGCTTTTGAAGAGGTGGGGGTTAAGAAGCTCCTGGCCAGCCTGGCACCCCTGGAAAAAATCGAGAAAGATTCCGATTCTTCCTCATAAACTATTGACAAAATACACGAAACCGTGTAAAATGAAATTTAGATGCCTATTAAGGTTTTAGAATCAGAGATCGTTTCCAAGATTGCTGCCGGGGAGGTGATTGAGAAGCCGGCCTCGGTGGTCAAGGAGCTGATAGAGAATTCCCTCGATGCTGGAGCTACTCAGATTGCCGTAGAGACTCAGGGCGGTGGAGTAGAGCTAATTAAAGTGAGCGACAATGGGGCGGGTATTCCAGCCTCGGAGCTAGAGCTTGCCTTTCACAGATACGCCACGAGCAAGATCGGCAACTTAGACGACTTGGAGAAAATCTCCAGCCTGGGCTTTCGGGGCGAAGCCCTGCCCAGTATCGCCGCTGTTGCCGAAGTAGAAATCCTCACCCAAACATCTTCGGAGACTATTGGCAGCTACCTGCATTTGAGAAAGGGCGAGGTGGTTCGTAGGGAGAGCCGAGCCAGGCCCCAGGGCACCACCATAACCGTGCGCCGATTGTTTCGCTATTTCCCGGCGCGACTCAAGTTTCTCAAATCGGTAAATACCGAAAATAGCCACATCGCCCATTTGGTAAGCCAGTATGCCCTGGCTTTCCCCGAGGTTAAGTTCAGCCTGGTTCTTGATAAACGCCACAGCCTGCGCACTACAGGCAATGGCGACCTGCGCGAGGTGGTAGGCGAGATATATGGTTCAGAGGTAGCTCAAAGGATGCTAAAGGTGGAACAAAAGGACGGCCTGGCTAAAGTCGGCGGCTTAACAAGCCCACCTTCCTTAGCCCGTTCCAATCGCAACTATCTCAGTTTTTTCGTCAATCGCAGGTGGGTGCGCAGTCCCTTGCTAACCCGGGCGACCAAGGAAGCCTATCATGGCTTACTTATGGATGGCCAGCATCCCATCGCGGTAATCAATATCTCACTGCCGACTCAAGAGCTTGATGTCAACATCCATCCTGCCAAAGCCCAAATAAAGTTTTGCCACGAGCAAGCGGTCTTCGGCAGCGTACAGAAAGCCATAGAGGAGGCATTAGCCAGGACTCCTATAGCCAGCTCGAAGGCTGTGCCCTTCTCAGCCAGCTCAGGGCAGTGGCAGAGCCCTCACATGATAATGGATAACGAGCCGGCTTTTGTTGTTGCCCAGCTGCCGACCATGGAATTACCAGTTTTGAGGGTACTGGGGCAGCTAGCCAACACCTATATTATCGCCGAGGGACCCAACGGACTCTACCTCATCGACCAGCACGCTGCCCATGAGCGCATACTTTATGACCGAATTTCAGCGCAGTGGGCACAAAAGGAAGTTGAAGTCCAGGGCTTACTCCAGCCGATAACCATAGAGCTTAGTCCCAGAGAGGAAGAGACCTTGAGAGCTAGTAAAGAGTTTCTGGCCGAGTTTGGCTTCACCATTGAGCCTTTTGGAAATAGAAGCTATATGATACGCGCTATACCAGCATTAATGGGCAGGGCCAATATCATTGAGATAATAAGCGTGCTGCTTGATAATCTTGCCAGCAAAGAAAGCCCCAGTCCCTGGGAAGAAAAGATAGCCCAATCTTTGGCTTGCCACGGTGCTATCAGAGCAGGACAACAGCTAAGCAATGAAGAGATGCGGGAGTTAATAAAGCAGCTAGAGCAAACCAAGCAACCGCGCGCCTGCCCCCACGGCCGGCCAACGATGATTCATTTAAGTTCTCATCAACTAGAGAAGGAATTCGGCAGAATAAGCTAACCTTCTGGCCCTGTCAGGGATGGTAAATTGGGACTTTGCTCCGGCTTAACCCTCTTCAGAATAGTCATAACCGAGCTATACTCTAAAAACTTTCAGATAGATCTTAAGTTCAAATCGAAAAGTTACTTTTGCAACCTGGCTATGTGCTAAAATCAGTGAGGTTCGTTACCTTCACTGTGTTTAATGCATAAGATTTTTGCTCGGAGGTATATATGATTTACTGGGCCCAGTTATTGCATTTCTATCAGCCCCCGACCCAGGTGCCGTCGGTGTTAAAAAAATATGTGACGAATCATACCGCCCTCTACTCCAGGTCTTTGAGGAATATCCCAACTCTCGAGCGACCATAAACTTCAACGGTGTCCTGACTGAGATGCTGATGGACTGCGGCCATGGAGATGTGATTGAGGGCATCAGAAGGCTTGCCGAGAATGGCCAGCTCGAGTTCACCGGCACCGGCAAATACCACCCTATTCTTCCTTTGATCCCAGCATCTGTGTGGCGGTAATCACCGGCTTACTCCGAATCATTTTGAATTTAAGACTTCGAATCTTGATATTTGAGTTTGTTTAGACCTCTCCTGAGCTTGTCCTGAGTCTGTCGCAGAGCAAAGTCGCAAGGATTTAGAAATTAGGATTTGAGATTTTGAGTGGGGTGTGAGATTAAACGGTACTAAATTCCTATTACTGCTGGGCGATTGACAGTAAAGAAGGCTCTGCTATATTAAATATTGTCAAATATTCTCACAAGGCTTGCGAAAGGAGATGTACTATGAAGACAAAATTTATTTCAAGGAGGAAACTACATGAAAAGAGTTAGCCTCTTTTTGATTGTGGTAGTCTTAATTGCAGGGATGATGGGCTGTCAACCTGCTTTAGACCCTACTTTTGACCCTTTTCCGCCACCTGGTGCGCCCCTTACATACGCCCTCAACATTTCCAGCACCGCTGGAGGTTCGGTTACTGCCACAGTTAATGAAGAGGACGCCGTGATCGGCCCCGGTGAAACAGTGACTATATATGATATTCCCGCGGGTACAAAGGTAGACCTGCTGGTCAGCCCCGATGAGGGATACGAATTTGTGGAGTGGGTAGGTAAACCTATAGATGGTGTCACCACCCCCGTGGTCACCATCACTGTTCAGGGTCACTACGAAATCACTGCCAATTTCGAGCTGATACCAACCTATGAGCTCACCATGGCAGCGGACCCCGAGCTAGGTGGAACGGCGATTGACGTGACCGACGAGTCACCTTATGCAGAAGGCACTCAAGTGAGCATAAGAGCGGAAGCCAATCTGGGCTACCAGTTTGTTAACTGGGCGTCGACTGCGGGTGGATTCGATAATGCTAATGAAGCGGAGACAACCTTCACCATGCCCGGTGAAGCTGTAAACGTCACCGCCAACTTTGAGGTCATCCCTATGGTCGCAGCAGGCTCCGAGCACACGGTGGGGCTTACGAGCAATGGCACAGCAGTCGCCGTGGGACTTAACGCCTCCGGGCAGTGCAATATCGATGACTGGGTGGACATTATTCAGGTGGCCGCAGGCGAACAGCACACAGTGGGGCTTACGAACAACGGCACGGTGGTTGCCGTAGGAGGCAACGACTACGGGCAGTGCGGTGTCGGTGACTGGGTGGACATCGTTCAGGTCGGTACAGGCTACTATCACACGGTGGGGCTTACGAGCAATGGCACAGTAGTCGCCGTGGGACTTAACGTGTACGGACAGTGCGGTGTCGTTGACTGGGAGGACATTATTCAGGTGGCCGCAGGCGAACAGCACACGGTGGGGCTCAAGTCCGATGGCACAGTGGTCGCCGTGGGGTGGAACTTGCTCGGGCAGTGCGATGTCGTTGACTGGGAGGACATCGTTCAGATCGCCGGGGGGGCGTTTCACACGGTAGGGCTTAAGTCTGACGGCACTGTGGTCGCTGTGGGGTTGAACAACTATGGGCAGTGCGATGTCGGTGACTGGGTGGACATCGTTCAGGTCGTTGCAGGCGGTTACCACACCGTGGGGCTTAAGTCCGACGGCACTGTGATTTCCGTGGGAAACAACGCCTCCGGGCAGTGCGATGTCGGTGACTGGGAAGACATCATCAAGGTCGCCGCAGGCGGGTATCACACGGTGGGGCTTAAGTCAGATGGCACCGTGGTCGCCGCGGGAGACAACAGCAACGGGCAGTGTGCTGTCAGCGGTTGGATGCTGAATTAAGCTTTCACCAATACCTCCACCATACCTCCGCCCCTCTGGGCGGAGGTATGGCTATACTGTCATTGCCAGCTCCAACCTGTCAACACTGGCAATCTCTATCCATAACACCCCCAAGGATTGCTTCGGGACTCCCACACCTCACAATGGTAAAGAGGAACGGTTTACTCCAGCCAAGAAGATGACCATGGCAGGCTTGCTGATACTGGTTTCAGAGACGGTGGAAGTATGACCAACGAAAATGGCCAAGAGAGCCAGAGTATGCCTGAGTGTGTTTTTCAAATCCTCACAGCGAGATATGCTCGCCATTTTCGCAACACATTGTGAGACTCTTACACACAGAACATGCCAAGATTACCCTGGCACAACTACTGGACTTTTCTCACTTTGAGCAGATTCGTGGAGCCAGCTACCCCAATAGGAATACCACCGGTAATCACTATCAAATCACCCGCCTTTGCTAGCCCCAGTTCTTTAGAAAGCGTAGCCGCTGTAATAAATAAGTCATCCACCGACGAAGGTCCCGCTATCTGGAAAGGGTAAACACCCCACCACAGCATTAATCTCCCCACGACAACAGCATCGGGAGTTATTGCCAGAATAGGCATTCTGGGACGGCATTTTGACACCCGTCCTGCTGTGCTGCCAGATTGCGTAAAGGCCACAAGAGCCACTGCCCCAAGACTCTGTGCTGTGTGGCAGGCACTATAACATATCAGCTCATCCGTCTTTTGCTCCAACCACCTGCTTCTTTCTGATAGTATCTGCTCGTAGGGTAGTTTATCTTCTGCTTCCCGGGCAATCTTTGCCATCATTTTGACTGCTTGCACCGGGTACTTCCCGATGGCGGTCTCTTCTGAGAGCATGATGGCATCAGTGCCATCAAATATGGCATTAGCCACATCAGCAACCTCGGCCCGAGTTGGTCGGGGAGCGTTAACCATTGATTCCAACATCTGTGTGGCGGTAATTACCGGCTTACCTGCCTGATTGCATTTCCTGATAATCTCCTTCTGCACCAGTGGTACTTTCTCCAGTGGGATGTCCACGCCAAGGTCTCCCCGCGCGACCATTATGCTCTCGCTGGTTGCTAGTATATCGTCAAATTTATTAACTGCCACGCCTCTTTCAATCTTGGCGATAATTGGTATGTCTGTATCGTTCTCACGTAATATAGCTCTTACACCGGTTACATCATCGGCATTGCTGACAAATGATAGAGCCAGGTAATCAGGGTGCTGCTTGATAGCAAAGAGAATGCATTCCCGCAAAGCATCGGTAATGAAAGGGCCAGAGGCACGCATACCAGGGACCACCAGCCCGCGTCCCTCAGTGAGTATTCCCCCAACCACGACCTTACATCTAACCTCTGTGCCTTGCCCCTCAAGTACCCTGAGTTGCATTGCACCGTCATCAAGCAACACGGTATCCCCTATTTTTACATCCTGAGACAGGGTAGGAAGATTAATTGGTATTACCTTATCATCTCCCTCCAATTGTCTTGTGGTGAGGACAACCTGGGCACCCTTTTTCAACTTGGCTTGACCGTCTTTCAGCTTGCCCGTACGATATTTGGGCCCCGGCAAGTCCATAAGTATGGCAACGGGGATTGCCAGACGGCGAGATAGCCTCTTAACAGTCCGAATATGGCGGGCGTGTTCCCTGTGCGTACCGTGGGATAGATTAAGTCTGGCGACATCCATGCCAGCTCTTATCAGTTGCTCAATCACGGCGGCTGAGCTAGTAGCCGGACCGATAGTGCATACTATTTTGGTTCGCCTTTCAAAAAACCTGGAGCGTTTCATATCACCTTCTCGTTTTACACGCAACCTTCCCCCCTCTCCCTTAAAAGGGATAGGGGTTTAGAGTCAATAACCTCGATACCAGCCCTCAGCCAGCGGGGCGAATTTGCCGTTTTCAGCCCCCAGCCTGGAATACCAGGGCTTACCGTAGATATCAGCTATTTCAGCTAGTTCCTTCAACCTTGGAGCAGCCGTATTCTGAAAAAAGTCCAATCTCTTTTCCCGGGAACGAATTCGAACACCCTCCTGCCACAGGGCACGGCCGGCTAGAAAACCAGAGGCTCCCGCCTTACAGGCTATCTTCACCTGCTTCCTGAACGACCCAAAGTCAACACCGGCACTGAGCAACACCCAGGGCAACCGGGATGCCCGGTTTAACTCCTGGCACAACCCCAGCAGCTTTCCCTCATCTTGCTCAAACTTAATATCTGCGGGAAATTCTGCCTTCAATACATCAATGGGCAAGGCAGTAATCTGTCGGGCAGTTTCGATTACCAGACCAGGCTTTATCTCAGCAAACTTCTTCGAGGATGTCCCGCCTTGATTTATCCGTTCTTTTTCCTCGATAGGATAGCTTACCGGCTCAACCAGAAAGGCTATATCTTCTTCAAGGCATTGGTCGGCCAGCCCTGCCACCAAATCAAGCTGTTTTGAGGCGACATCCTTCAGGTCGGGCCTGAAGTAGATTAAGAGTTTGACCGCTGAAGCTCCCATTTTCTTCACCTTTTTTACACTCCAGCCGGGCAGAAGCTCAGTAATTCTAGCCGTACTGTCTCCGGTATAGCCGGTCTTTTCCAGGCTGACAAGAAGCCCCTTAGGTCCGGGCAAGAGACCCGCAGCTATAGCCTGACCAGCTCCATATTCCGGGTCAAGCAATATGGCACTGGCAAAAGGCGCTACCGCTTGACAGAGGTCGAGCTTAAAATCAACCATATCCTGGTAACTCACGGCATCGGGGTTTTTCTCGTTCAATGCCCGCTTAAGCGCTCCCCTATGGTCAATGGCACACATTGTCATCATGCCCCTGGAGTCAGCCAATTGCTGGAGTCCTCTTAGCTTGCCGATAGATATGTTCATTACATCACTCTCCTAGACCAAAACTATGACCATATTTTTTCTTTTACTCACAAAGGAGCTTTCTCATCTCCACAAGCTCAACGTTCAGTTCCTTTTCCTTTTCCCAGGTATATTCAAGAGGAGTATAGGCTACCCTCCAATTTATCTCGCCCACCATGTATCCGCTTTTACCAGTCGCTAGTGCTTGTACAGCCGCGATACCAAGCTTGCCAGCAAGAACTCGGTCACGCGCCGTCGGCGAACCTCCTCGCTGGATATGCCCCAGAATACATACCCTGGAATCGAAACCCAACTTGTCTCTTACCTCCTGGGCTATACGGAAGCTATCGCCTGGCTGCTCAGTTTCCGCCACTACCACGATGGCACTCTTCTTTTCTCCCTTGAAGCTCCTTTCCAGGTGTGAGCAAAGCTCATCAACGCTCATGGAAACCTCAGGGATAAGAAGTTCTTCGGCGCCACCAGCGACACCACTCTCCAGGGCAATGAATCCGGTGTGGCGACCCATCACCTCCACGAAAAATAGGCGTTCATGCGACAGGGCGGTATCACGAATACGGTCAATAGCCTCCAGTGCGCAATTTACGGCGGTGTCAAAGCCAATGGTGTAATCTGTGCCATAGACATCATTATCTATCGTCCCCGGCACACCGATGATGCTAACGCCACATTCTTGCGATAGGACGGTGCCGCCACGAAAAGTGCCGTCGCCCCCGATAAGAATCAGGCCCTCGATACCCTTCTTTTCCAGGTTCTCTATAGCCAGTGCCCTGCCCTGACTGGTCATGAATTCGGGTGAGCGGGCGGTGCCCAGTATAGTCCCACCCTGGTGAATAATATTGGCGACGGCTTTCCTGTCCAGCGGCTCTATTTCACCACGGATGAGTCCGGCGTAGCCGCGCCTTATGCCAAAAATCTCCAATCCCTGAGCCATGGCAGCACGTACTGCTGCCCGTATACAAGCATTCATGCCCGGTGCATCACCGCCGCTGGTCAATATACCAATCCTTTTCATAGATTCCTCCTCGGTTGTCTTTCTCCTTCCAAACCTTGTTACAGCTACATTTTCCAGCAGCAAAAGCTTGGGTCTCAGGGATTCTGGCTTTTCATCTCCTGGAGTGCAAAGGCAGCGGCACCGAGCACGCCGGAATTTCGACCCAGCTCAGCAGAAGCAAATCGCACCGCCTGGAAAGCCTCCATATATGCTCTTTCTCCAGCCACCTTGAAGGCTGGCTCGAACAGCATATCACCGATGTTTGATAAACCACCACCGATAACTATCAACTCAGGGTTAAATATGTTGATTAAATTAGCCAGCCCAACACCTACATAGTAGCCAGTCCGAGCAATAAGTTCTTTAGCCAGGCTATCACCCTGCTCGGCAGCGCTTTGAATAACCTGCGCCGTCACCTTTTCCACGTCACCCTCAGCATATTCCAGGATGGATGTCTTGACTCCTTCTTTAATCCGATGCCTTGCCTCCTTGGCCAGGGCTGTCCCCGAGGCCAGCATTTCCCAACAACCTCTGTTTCCACAGTTGCAGATTGGGCCATCGTCATCAATGGTCATGTGCCCTACCTCACCAGCGGCACCAATAGCTCCACTGTAAATCTTGCCATCAATGCCAATGCCTCCGCCGATGCCTGTGCTGAGAGTAATATAGATGAAGTTACGAACACCCCGGGCGGCGCCAAAATAAAATTCCCCCAGTGCAGCGGCATTGGCATCATTGATGAGAAAAGTCTTCTTGCCCAGCCTTTCTTGCATTATGTCTCTCAGGGGAACATCTCGCCATCCTGGCAGATTCGGTGAGGTAAAGAGGATACCCGTTTCGGGATTTAAGAGACCGGGCGCCCCAACTCCTATGGCAGTAAGCTCTGAAATGACAACATCTGCCTGCTCTAAAGCACGATGCGCAGACTCCAAAATAGATTGAATAACTGCTTCATGGCCTTTTTGTGCTGGCGTTATACTATGGTCGCGCGATAGCATTTTCCCCTGAGAGTTGGTTACTGCCGTCAGTATTTTGGTGCCTCCAAGGTCAACGCCAAGAATCAAATCGTCAGCATTTTCACCCAATTTCAAACTCCTGTTGTAAGCCTCAGCTATAAGTAGGCCCTTTTGCCAAAGCTAGCATCTCTTTCCAAAGTAACGCTCGTTCTTATTTCCTTCATAGGTTACCCTGATAAGTATCTCTGTAGTCTCACTCCCCAGCTTGGTAATAACGACAGGCTTGGATTACGCCAATCCTCCCACCTGGAGCCGCGTCTCACTGGCAATGACAGGTTTTGTTCCAGCTTCCTATTATATTATATAATAGAGTAGATTAAAAAAGGCAGCCAGTCCCTCGTGAATAATCAAAGGCAGGTTAAAAGAATTAACTACATTCTATGGACGCTAATTATAGCTTGATGGTTTTATACCGAAATGTTTACTAGGTTGAAAAGACTAGCCCATGGTGAAGAAAGTAAGCCAGCTTGACCATAATAGTCAGTAATAATGTGCCTTTGATAAAGTTAGTATTATGTCAAATCGAATCATTGATTATTACAGTTATTGATAGTATACTGTCATCATACACAGAGGGGGAGGTATTTCATGAAATTATCTTGTCTTCAAGAAAACCTGAATAGAGGGCTAAACATTGTAGGGAGAGCTGTAGCCGCCAGGTCTACCTTGCCTATTACCCAGAATATCCTTTTATCCGCTGAGCAATCGCGGCTCAAATTGGCAGCCACCAATCTGGAAATGGCTACCACTTGCTGGATTGGTGCCAAAGTGGAAGAGGAGGGACAGATAACTGTACCTGCTCGCTTGCTCACCGACTTTGTTAATTCCTTGCCCAACGACTTAATTGAAATCAATCTTCCTGCTGCCAGTCGCATCCTGGAACTTAAGAGCGGACATTCTCAAGCCCATATTAACGGCATTGATGCCGCAGATTTCCCACCTATCCCTCAAATAAAAGATGGCATAACTACCACCATTGAAGCAGCTAACCTCAGGGAAGGAATTACGCAGATCACCTTTGCTGCTGCCACCGAAGAATCACGCCCCGTATTAACCGGAATTAATACTGAACTTGATGGCGATCAGCTCAACCTGGTAGCTGCCGATGGTTTCAGGCTGGCTGTCCACAAGACAACTCTTGGCTCTCCAGTCAGTGAGAAATTTACGGTTATCATCCCGGCCAGAACCCTCAATGAACTGAATCGCCTTCTTGGTGAGCAGGAGGAACCCCTAGAAATCACCGTGAACAAACAAAAAAGCCAGGTTCTCTTCCGCCTCAAGGATGCTGAGATAGTTTCCCAGCTTCTTCAAGGGTCCTTCCCCAATTATTCTCAGGTTATTCCTCAAAGTTATACCACGCGAGCTGTAGTGGACATTAGCGAGTTTCTGCGCGTTACTAAAATATCTTCCATATTTGCTCGCGACGCCAGTGGTATAGTTCGCCTGGTCATCACCCCAGGTGCTGAGCTTACCCCAGGAAAGGTAACCGTTTCTGCTCAGGCCGAGGAAGTTGGCGACAATGTTGGTGAAATCGACGCTCTCACCGACGGAGAAGAGGCGAAAATCGCCTTCAACGTAAAATATCTTTCTGATGTTTTGTCTGTTCTTCACCAATCCCAGGTCGCCCTGGAGGTCACCACCCCCTCGAGCCCGGGAACCATCCGCCCCATAGGCGTGGACAATTACGTTCACGTAATCATGCCTATGTTCGTGCAGTGGTGATAAATTTTGGCTTCGCGTAGTTTGAAAATGAAGCGTCTGGTAAAAATTCATCACCTTAAAATCCAGAATAACTAGCCTGCCATTATTAAATCGCTGTGCCAGATTCAGTATTTTAGGAGCTTTAAGGGTTTTAATGCTGCCTTTAACCTACATGCAATAACTGTATCAATAGTCCTCGACCCTGTATTTCAAGCATTCTATTCCAAAACATCGACTGGTATAACGATTCAGAACAGAGCAGCAATTCAAGAATCATATTGCATTGTTATCATAGTAGGACTACAATTTAGTCATGACATTTAACAACAAAGCGGACAAACTAGGATTAGAGGATTATGGTATTAAGAACTTGGGAGATGTGTACCATAATTTACCTACTCCAGCCCTTTACGAGCAAATCGTGCGGCGCAGGGAAGGACTGATAGCTCATCTTGGGCCAATCGTAGTAAGGACCGGGCATCACACCGGCAGGTCTCCTGACGACAAGTTCATCGTCACGGAAGAATCAAGTCATGACAAGATATGGTGGAGTAAGGAAAATAAACCCTTCGGAGTTAACAAATTCGAGCCTCTGTATAACAGATTACTTGCTTACCTTCAGGGGAAGGACATTTATATCCAAGATTGCTATGCTGGAGCCGACAGCCGATATCGTATCCCTATACGCATTATTACCGAATATGCCTGGCATAATCTCTTTGCCAGAAACATGTTTATCCAGCCTCTAGACGAGGGCGAATCCAGCCGTCACAGTCCTGAATTCACCATTTTCTCTATGCCGCGTTTTCACGCTACGCCAGACATCGATGGTACCAGCTCTGAAACATTCGTTATCGTCAACTTTGGGAAACGCTTGATTATTATAGGCGGCACCAGTTATGCGGGAGAGATTAAGAAGGCAGTTTTTACTGTACTCAATTACCTCTTGCCCCAAGAAAGGGTACTGTCGATGCACTGTGCTGCCAATCTGGGATCGGAAGATGATGTAGCCCTGTTCTTTGGGCTTTCAGGGACTG
>Ga0209991_10000411_pt1 | contig 19221 bp, 24 predicted proteins | sample ChitaG_FD_183167 | JGI IMG/M metagenome (GOLD analysis project Ga0209991, IMG submission 183167) | Deep subsurface microbial communities from South Pacific Ocean to uncover new lineages of life (NeLLi) - Chile_00310 metaG (SPAdes)... | ecosystem: Environmental > Aquatic > Marine > Oceanic >... | reverse complement strand
GCTCGAGTGACTTTGACGGGCCTCTCGAAGAATCACGCGATGACCTTCAATCACTCGGCTACGACACGCCGGTACTGCTGATCAGGTCCGACTCGTACACCACCTTGGTGGACGCAACCCATCCCCGACATCCGCTCGTTCAATAAACCCGCAGCTCACAATTGACAGGTTTCTCCCAGGTACGTTCCAGGCTTCCTACAGGTTCGCTTCCTACGGTCCTTTCATGAACATTCGGCTGAGCAGCGTATCGACGTTCCTTCTAGCAGGGCTCTTCGGAGTCGGATTGGCCCTTGCGCCGATGAGCGGGGCCGAACCCCGCGAGCCCGTTGAGCGTGATCGGGTTGAGCGCGAGTTCACGCCTGAGCGCGAGGAGCGCGAGCAGAGCGAGACCGCCCAGCGTGAGGAGCTCGAGTCACTCGGCGCCATGCCGGAGGAGGCCGAACGCGTTGAGCGTGATCGGGTTGAGCGCGAGGAGCTCGACGACATTCGCGAGGAGGTCGACGTGACCCATCACGGTGACCACCGGAGGACGGTGCTTGAGCTCCTTGATCGGTCTGAGCGGGAGCGCGAGCTCCTTGATCGGTCTGACCGGTTTGAGCAGTTCCGTGATCGGTTTGAGCGCGAGATGGCCGAACGCGCTGAGCGTGAGATGATGAAAATGATCCGTTGGGAGCTTGAGCGCGACCTCGCCCACACTCGGCGTTGAACGCATATCGGCGGCCGAGCGTGAAGCCTGTCTGGGATTAGGCGAACACCGCCCGACCAGTACGCTGCCGCGTCGTCCGCACCGCATGCCTGGCCAAAACCATCGACACCGCCGCCGCAATCGGACGTGCACCATCCCGACGATCCAGAGCCCAACCGCCCGCATCCCCAACCGGTCGACGCCGACAATTCGAGATCGCATCGTCCAGGCGCGCCTGACCGGCATGCCTTACAGCAGCCCGGCACCTCGGAGTATCTGCTCGCAAGCAGCCAAGTCCGTCTTCAGGCGCTTGTTCTCGGTTCTTCGAGACGCATTCTCACGGCGAAGATGTGTGACATGGGCGCGGAGCTTGGCTAACGTCAGTTCCGATTCGAAACTCTGCAGCGGCAGCGAACCGCGTCGGGCTTCCTCGCCGGGTTTAGGAGGGCTAGCCATCACGGCCTCCTGGCTTCTCAGGAAGTCTCTGGATCTCTGCTAGCAGGTCCCGGTTATCGTTCTTACGGGCCAGGGCCTCCTGAAGATCAGCCTTCAACTGCTGGACCTCGTCTTCAAGTTCACGGTTCCGGATGCGCCGCTCAGCAGCCTCAGACTGCAGCTTCTTAATCTTCTGCTTGAGTGCGATGGTGTGGTCGTCAGCCATCAGAACCCTCCCTCTTGTATCCGCTTGCGGAGCTCACGAAGTTCCGTCAGCTCCAGCTGCCTCTTCGCACGGCTGCGCCGGTTGTAGATTCTGGCGCATTCTGCACATTCACCGGACCTGAGCAGGCCGCGAGGGGCACTCAGGTCATGCCCTGCCGCTCGGCAGTGCGTTCGCCATCAACCACCTCCCGGGTTTTCGCCCCGCCCCTGGATACCCGATACCCAACGCGTGGGCATGGCGCCGGACGACCTGTTTCAATGACTGATACAGCGTCGATGGCTTCGGAGTATCTTCGGCGTTGAGTCAGCTACTAGGCGCCGCGTTGCGCGGCAGGTGTGCGGGTCTCCGCGCGGAGGGCATGAGGTAACCGATATGACGATCACCGAACCGGGCGGTCCTCAGGATCAACAGCGCGCCGCCGGGCCGAAACCGGGTCCTGCGCGGCCTGGCCCGGGTTCGATTCGACCAAAGCCCGGTTCGGCCGCCCCCGCCAAAGCCGCGACGGTCACCGCGGTCCCGACGAGCGACCCCCGCCGCTTCGGACGCGTCGATCCCGACGGCACAGTCTGGCTGATCACGGCCTCCGGTGAACGCAACATCGGCTCGTGGCAGGCCGGCGACACCGACGCCGCCTACCAACATTTCGGTCGACGCTTCGACGACTTGCACACAGAGGTGATGCTCTTGGAGCAGCGGCTGGCGTCAGGCTCCGGCGATGCCCGCAAGATCCGTGCTGCGGCTTCTGCTCTGGCTGAGAACCTCCCCACCGCACACGTGCTAGGTGATATCGACTCGCTGGGGGCTCGCCTGCAGGCCATCGTCGAGCACGCGGAGACCGCCTCTGCGGCCGAGAAGGCCAAGCGCGCCGAGGCCCGAGCCCAACAGACCGCGCGCAAGGAGGCTCTAGCCGCCGAGGCCGAGGAGCTGGCGGCCAACTCAGTGCAATGGAAGTCGGCCGGCGACCGGCTACGGGCAATCCTCGATGAGTGGAAGACGGTCAGCGGTCTGGACCGCAAGACCGATGACGCGCTGTGGAAACGCTACTCGGCAGCTCGCGAGACATTCAACAGGCGCCGAGGCGCACACTTTGCCGAGCTTGACCGGGAGCGTGTCGGCGTCAAACAGGCCAAGGAATCGCTGTGTGTGCGCGCCGAGGAACTGTGTGACTCCACTGACTGGGGAGCCACCGCCGCGACGTTCCGTGATCTGCTGACGGAATGGAAAGCCGCCGGTCGGGCCGCCCGGGACGTCGACGACTCGCTGTGGCATCGGTTCAAGTCCGCGCAGGATAAGTTTTTCTCCGCCCGCAAAGCGGCCACTGCTGACCGCGACGCGGAGTTTCGCGCCAACGCCGAGGCCAAGGCGGCCCTTCTCGCCCAGGCCGAGAAGCTCAACACCTCTGACCTGGGCGCCGCACGCACGGCGCTGCGCTCCATAGCCGACAAGTGGGACGCGATTGGCAAGGTACCTCGCGAACGCAGCGCCGACCTGGAGCGACGGTTTCGCGCGGTCGAGAAGAAGATCCGCGACACCTCGACCGGCGGAATCGATCCCGAGGCGCAGGCGCGCGCAGACCAGTTCAGGGCCCGCGCCGAGCAGTTCGAACGCCAGGCGGAGAAGGCCGAGACCGCCGGCCGCACCAACGACGCCGAGCAGGCGCGGGCCAACGCCGAACAATGGCGCCAGTGGGCCGGCACGGCAGCCGACGCGCTGAGTAAGAGGCGCTAACCCTTCACGATTTCTGCGGCCCGGCCTCGTCGTCTCCGCCGAAGCTTTCGAGCAGGCCCTTCTGCTGGCTGTCCGCGGCCATGCGCCGACGTTGCTCCTCGGTCGCCAGCTGCAGCTCGCTGCGCGAGAGCACCACCCTGGCCCAGTTGTAGGCGAGCATGATCACGGCCAACCACGCCAGGACCAGCCCCACACCAGGCCCCGGATACCCCTCTGGGGCGGTCTGGCGCGACCACACCGCCAGCATTCCCAGGAATGACGCCCCCGCCGAGCCGGCCAGGGCGACCCAGGCCAGTGCCCAGCGACGGGTCAGCAGGGCCAGCATCGAGAAACCGACACTGAAGACCAGCGCGATCCAGCCGAACACCCGGGAAGGCAACGCGATCCCGTTGCTGATCGCAGCGTCGGAGCCGATCACCACGTCCAGTCCTCTGGCGCCGCCGGCATGTGGCAGCACAAACGTCACGAGCAGCACCAACACCAAGATCGCGATCGTCAACGCCCTTGAGCCAGGATCTATCTCGCGTGCGACTCGCCGCTCGGCGGCTTCGAGGTCACCTTTGAAGTCGTCGAACTCGTGCGCGTCCGCGGGTTCTGGACTCATCCTGCACACCCGCAGGCATCGGGCTGTACTGACGGCCCAAGGTCGGCGATGCCGAATTCGGGCATCCCCAACCCGACACCGGTATGGGGCTTCTTCCCGGCTGCGTGGGCGTCCCCGGCGCGGGTACGGCGGTGTTCGATCAAAGCGGCGTCGGCGATCAGGTGGTGTGGGGCGGCGCCAGTGACGGTGGTGGTGACAATGTCGCCGGGCCTGACCTGATCACCGTCGCCCGGAGCGAAATGCACCAACCTGCCGTCTCGCGCCCGCCCCGACATGCGGGCGGTGCTGGCGTCCTTGCGCCCTTCGCCGGTAGCGACCAGCAACTCGACCGAGCACCCGACCTGAGCAGCGTTTTCCTCAAGTGAGACACGCTCCTGGAGCTCGATCAATCGTTGATAGCGCTCGGCAACGACGGCCTTGGGGACCTGGCCGTCCAGATCAGCAGCCGGAGTGCCGGGCCGCTTCGAGTACTGGAAGGTGAACGCACTGCAGAACCGGGCGGCGGCGGCAACGTCCAATGTGGCCTGGAAATCCTCTTCGGTTTCACCGGGGAATCCGACTATCAGATCGGTGGTGATCGCGGCGTGCGGGATCGCCGCACGCACCCGTTCGATGATGCCCAGGTAGCGATCGGTGCGGTAGGACCGCCTCATCGCGCTCAGGATGCGGTCAGAGCCCGACTGCAGCGGCATGTGCAGAGTCGGGCAGACGTTGGGTGTGTCGGCCATCGCCTCGATGACGTCATCGCTGAACTCGGCCGGGTGCGGTGATGTGAAACGCACCCGTTCCAGTCCCTCGATGTGCCCGCAGGCCCGCAGTAACTTGGCGAATGCACTCCGGTCACGGGGTTGGTCGGGGTCGGCGAACGACACACCGTAGGCATTGACGTTCTGCCCTAGCAGCGTGATCTCCAGCACTCCCTGATCGGCCAGGGACTGGGCCTCGGCAAGCACGTCACCTGGCCGTCGATCCACCTCTTTGCCGCGCAGAGCGGGGACGATGCAGAACGTGCAGGTGTTGTTGCAACCGACCGAGATCGAAACCCATGCGGCATAGGATGATTCGCGACTAGCGGGAAGCGTTGACGGGAACTGCTGCAATGCTTCAGCGATCTCCACCTGTGCCGTGCGGTTGTGGTGGGCACGGTCGAGCAGAACGGGCAGCGAGCCGATATTGTGGGTGCCGAACACGACGTCGACCCACGGAGCCTTACGCAGTACCTCTTCCCGGTCCTTCTGCGCCAGGCAGCCGCCGACGGCGATCTGCATATCCGGGTCCGCCTTTTTACGGGGCGCAAGGTGGCTGAGGTTGCCGTACAGCTTGTTGTCGGCGTTCTCGCGGACCGCGCAGGTGTTGAACACGACGACGTCGGCCTCACAGCCATCTTCTGCGCGCCGGTAGCCGGCCGTCTCCAGCAGTCCGGCCAGCCGTTCGGAGTCGTGCACGTTCATCTGGCAGCCATATGTCCGGACCTGATAGGTGCGCACGCGATGACCGGGGGCCGCACCGCTTGCGTGCCGCATCATCATGGAAGTCACGGTCCCATCCTACGGACAGCACAGGTGCACCAAATGCGCGGCGCAGTCCGGCCGGCATCGGTGATCTCCACGGATTGTCGAGTATTGGGCGGGCTGAGCATTCCCTGGGTAAGGTCAGCGTCCATGGAGGGCGCTTCGGCCGTGCCGATGATATCGATGAAGTCAGTCGACAAGCACTTCGGCGACCTCCATGTCCTCAAGGACATCAACCTCGAAGTCGCTCGGGGGCAGGTCGTCGTCGTTCTCGGACCGTCGGGCTCTGGCAAGTCGACCTTGTGCCGCACCATCAACCGCTTGGAGACGATAGATTCGGGCTCCATCGCGATCGATGGGGAGTTGCTGCCGGCGGAGGGCCGCAAGTTGGCGGAGTTGCGTTCCGACGTCGGCATGCTGTTCCAGTCCTTCAACCTGTTCGCGCACAAGACAATCGCCGAAAACGTGATGCTGGCGCCCATCAAGGTCCGCAAGACGTCCAAGGCCGCGGCGCGCGAGAAAGCGATGGGCCTGCTGGAGCGGGTGGGCGTGGCCAACCAGGCTGACAAGTACCCGGCCCAGCTCTCTGGCGGTCAGCAGCAGCGGGTGGCGATTGCACGCTCGCTGGCGATGAACCCGAAAGTGATGCTGTTCGATGAACCGACCAGCGCACTAGATCCCGAGATGATCAACGAAGTGCTCTCGGTGATGGTGACGCTGGCGACCGAGGGCATGACGATGGTCGTGGTCACCCACGAGATGGGGTTTGCGCGGCGGGCTGCCAACCGCGTGGTATTCATGTCCGACGGCGCAATCCTCGAGGACGCCGAGCCTGTGCAGTTCTTCGACCATCCTCAGACCGAACGTGCCAAGGACTTTCTCGGCAAGATTTTGGATCATTGACGCTCCACCGATTACGACCCGTCCCGACGAAAGGAACCACCGACATGCTCTCTGTGTCACTGTCCAAGCGCTTCATAGGCGCTGTCGCGCTGGCTGTCGTCCTACCGTTCGCGGCGACGGCATGCGGCGGAGGCGGCAGCGGAGGTGACGGCGACAAGATCGTCATCGGCACTAAGTTCGACCAGCCCGGTCTCGGGATGAAGAACCCCGACGGAACCATGAGCGGCTTCGATGTCGACGTGGCAACCTATGTCGCCGGCGAGCTTGGCTATGCGCCAGACAAGATCAGCTGGAAGGAATCACCGTCGGCGCAGCGGGAGAACCTGATCCAGAACGGTCAAGTCAAGTTCATCACGGCGACCTACTCGATCACCGACTCGCGCGACCGGAAAGTCGACTTCGCCGGCCCCTATCTGATTACCGGGCAGAGCCTGCTGGTGCGGTCGGACAACGACGACATCACCGGACCTGCGTCGCTGGAGAAAAACAAGATTCTGTGCTCGGTGTCGGGTTCGACGCCGGCACAGAACATCAAGGACAAGTACCCCAGCGTGCAGCTTCAGCAGTATGACACCTACTCGGCGTGCATCGAGGCGCTCAAGAACGGTGCCGTGGACGCCGTGACGACCGACGAAGTCATTCTCGCCGGATACGCCGCGCAAAGTCCTGGCACATTCAAGATCGTCGGCGAGCCGTTCACGGTAGAACGCTACGGTATCGGCCTCAAGGAGGGCGATACCGAGCTTCACACCGAGATCACCGATGCGCTCAGGAAGATGGAAGAAACCGGCGCATGGAAAGAGGCCTTCGACAAGAACTTGGGCCCCGCGGGCATCACCGCGCCACCACCGCCGCCGCTCGACAAATGAGCGGCTAGGACCGGCCACCAGTGGAGGTTTTCGCCGAGTATGCCCGCGTCAGCGCTGTGCTTGACCAGGTAAAACGTGCTCACCGGCTAGCGCTGTGGGTGGAAATATCCTTGACTGAAAGACGCTCCCCAATCCCCTGGAGAGCGCAGAATGCACACCACCCTACGAACCGCCATCATCGCCATCATCGCAACCCTGCTACTAGCCACCGGCACACCCACCGCAGCAGCCACCCCCAGCATGAGCGAAGTCTGCACCGGCCAAATCTGGCCGCCGGCCAGCTCGCTCATGGCCGAGGTCTGCGAAACCATCACAACCCACCCAGAGGGCCCATGCGGGGACCGGCCCTGGACCGGCTGGGACTGTAGAACCCTAGGTGATCGCCAGTGCGGTGGAGCCCTCGGTGGCAGGGGTGTGCTGCGCTGACTGCCGAGAGTGGTTGACCGGGCGGCCATACACGACGACCCTGCGGAAAGCTGGGAGGCGGTGCCGAGCACCAGCAGCCAGGCATCCCCGACAACCGCTCGTCCAACAAACCCGCAGCTCAAAATTGACAGGTTTCTCCCAGATACGTTCCAGGCTTCTTGCAGGTTCGCTGCCTACGGTCTGTTCATGAACATTCGGCTGAGCAGCTTATCGACGTTCCTTCTAGCAGGGCTCTTCGGAGTCGGGTTGGCCCTTGCGCCGATGAGCGGGGCCGAACCCCGCGAGCCCGTTGAGCGTGATCGGGTTGAGCGCGAGCTCACAACTGAGCGCGAGGAGAGCGAGCAGAGCGAGGAGAGCGAGACCGCCCAGCGTGAGGTGCTCGAGATGCTGGAGACCTCTGACGAAACGGTGGACCGGCTTCTGAACGAGCTCCGCGGGGATCAGCCCGAGCGCGAGCTCGTCGAACGCATTGAGCGTGATCGGTTTGAGCGCGAGCTCGACGGCCTCGACCAGTTGCGTGAGCACATTGACAGCCTGTTTACTGAGATTGAGATTCGGGAGCTGGAACGCTAAGAAAAGCCGAACTGCCCCGCCTGCCCCGGCGCCGTCGGAATCGACGCCGGGGCAGCCTCAACCGTGCCGGAAGCATTAGCACGGGAGCCTGTTTGGGGATCAGGCGAACACCGCCCGACCAGTACGCTGCCGCGTCGTCCGCACCGCATGCCGGGCCAAAACCATCGCCACCGCCGCCGCAATCGGACGCGCACCATCCCGACGATCCAGAGCCCAACCGCCCGCATCCCCAACCGGCCGACGCCGACAATTCGAGATCGCGTCATCCAGGCGCGACTGACCGGCATGAGTGAGCGTGCCCGATAGCAGATCCGATGCGGCCGCCCCGCACGCCGCGGTGATGTCGGCCGGCCCGGTCAACCCGACACGGACGTCACGTTCCTTGAGCATGTGGAACAGCGGCAGTGCGGGAGATTTCGCGTCGATCAGTACCGGGATTTTCCTGCCCGCCCACTTCGCGATCTGATCCGCCCACCCATTCAGGTCACCGGCCTCCGCCAGCTGACCAACCAGCTCGACATGCGCGGTCGGATCGTTCACCGCCTTCCAACACGCGACCACGGTGACCTCGGCGCCCGTCGGCGACATATCGATCCCGAGGCCGGACGGCCGGACATCCGGCTCAGGACGGTCATCACTGACAGCTTTCAGCCACGCCTCAGCGGAGAAAGCGGGCCGACCGCCGAACTCGGAGAAAACCCCGCCGCGCTCCCGCCGGAAGTCATCGATCGTCAGCGCCTCAAATTCAGTGCGCATGGCTTCCTCGGTGACCCGCCAGGACGGGTTCGCAGATCTCCACACAGCCGGGTCTGTGATGTCCGCGGCCGGATCGGCCGACCACTCAACCCACGTCGACCCGGCCGGCGGGTCCGGCCTCCAAGCGTTGTCGTGCAGCTGGGTCCAGACGGCGCCGTCGGCAGCCCGGGTGTTGGGTGTGCCGAAAAGGCATGCCAGCGGTTCTTTCACCGCGGCCATCGTGGGAAGGATCGAAGCCCAAGCCTCAGCATCCAAATACTGCGATTCGTCCGACAGGTACAGACCACACGTCTGCCCGCGGACGCTGGCACGGTTGCGTGCGAACAGTTGGATCTGCTGGCCAGATTTCAAGTTGATCGACTGCCGGCCAATTCCGTTGATGATGGTGTTGACCGAGCGGCGCAAGTCCTCGTGGACCGTGAACATGTTGGCGAGCTGCTCGAACGCCAGGGCGGCCGTTTTCGTCTCCTGGGCGGCGATGATCACCTTCTGGACATCCAGCAGGAGAACACCAGCCATCGCCATCGACTGCAGGAGCACCGATTTCCCCTGCTGCCGTGGTGCACTGACCGCCGCGATGCGGGATACCCGCTTGCCGGACTCATCGCGGCCCAGGAACGTGTCGAGCACCAGAGCCTGCCAGGTGTCCAGCTCGATGCCGTACCCGGACATCAGCTCCACTACCGCGGGGCCGTCGGAGTCGAACCGCGGTGGATGCACCAGGCGTCGCGGCGGAACAACGTAGGGGTCAGCCTGCGCTGGCACGACGCGCCGCCTTAAGCCGGGCTGCCGGTGACACGCTCTGATCTCCGAGCCCGGCTTCCTCGTCGATCTCCTTAAGCACCTGCCGGTACTCGCGGGCGAGTTGAGGGAGCAGATGGGGCGGGAGATCCGGTGTCAGCTGCGCCTCAAGCAGTTTCCGAACGCTGTGCAATCCGTCTAGTTTTTCTGACATTGTTGTCGTCCCTTCGATTTTCGGTTCAGATGGTTTCAGATCGCTGCAGGCAGAAGCCTTTTCGGCTTTTGGGGTTTTGCTTTGCCAAGGTGGGGTATGTCTGACAAAGTGGCAAAGCTGGCAAAGCTGGCAAAGCAAACCCTCGAGCGGTGTGCTCGGGAAATCGCTGCCCAAGATTGTCACTATGCACTGAGCTGGCCGCCCGCGCCCGGCCGTGGTCCACACCCCCAGGGGGTGCGATCACGCGTTCAGCCTCGGGAGTCGGCTCGCCGGAGTAACGTCACCTCCATGAGGGCCCTGCTGGCTGCTGCGTCACTCGCCATGCTGTCGCTGTTCGGCGCGGCACCGGCACAAACCACACCCGTCGACGGAACCGATAAGCCGTGCAACCCGGTCAATAGCCCGATCAGCTCTCAACAGCCCGACGATTGCGACGATTGCGACGATGACGACCACTGGTGGTCCGACGCGATGAGTGGTATTCCACAGGGGCCAGCCGACCTTAGCTGCATCTCCCAACCGTGCAACGGCGCCTGCACAGGTGGTCCATATGCGAGTGCCTGTGGCGGCTGACGTCCACTAGCCGTCGCATTCCCGGACACCAGCCACATCGTCGCCGTCGTCGCACGACCACGAGCGCCCAGTCATATACGGACCAGTTGCCCGCTCACCTCGTCGACTGAGCCCTGACGACTTGGCCCGGTTGCATGAACGATGCGTCGCCTGACAGTTCGCAATGTCGTATGGATCGCCGCCTGCCGCCAGCGACAGGACGTGATCCATTTCCGGCGACCCTGGGAGCCGGGGGCCGAGCTCGATGTCGAGGTAGCCGCCGCACAGCGCGCAGGTGTCGTTGCAGTCGTTGAGTACCTGGGCGCGGAGCCGTTTGATGCGGCGGCGGTCAGGCTGGTGACGCCCGAGCACTAGGTGCCCGTGATCAGCCGGTTGCTGCGCGCCCTCGGTGACGGGACGTACGCGTTGGCGATCGAGGTGCCATCATCTGACACCAGCCCCGTTAGATGCCTGCCGACCGGTCGCCGCCCGGACTGCGTCGCAACAGCTACCTCGTCGGGGATATCGGGCGTATCGAGCTCCAGCACTTCACCCAGCGGCTGCTCGCGCAGTGAACCGTCATCAAGCTGAAGTTCAGGATCTATGACGACCGTGACGAGCCGACCGGTGTTCGGGTCCCTGCGGTGAAAGCGACGGATATCCAAAGGTTTCCGATACCTGCTGTGGTCGGCTGATGCCGTCGGCGCGACGATGACGCCGCCTGCTGCCAGGATCTGCGACCATCGGGTACCTCGGGTGCCCAGCCGCCTTCTGTAGGCGTCCCAGAGCTGCCGTCGGGTCGCAGTACCCTGCTGGGCGACCAGTGGCACCAGCGCGGTCGGGCATGTCGGCCGGTTGTCTTCGTAGGGAGAGCTTGACTGCGCCGACCGCGGGACGGAGAGATCGATACCGGCCAGCCTGGCAGCTGACTGCAGCACCTTCTCCAGACGGTCGAGATCCGCTGACAGCAGCTTGAGCTCGTGCCAGGCTTGAATCTGCTTACGCGTAGTCGACGGCGACACGAGATCGGAATCCGACGACGCAGGATCTACCACCGCGGCGAGCTTGGTATAGCCCTCGGCAGCTGTGTTGAACAGCACCGCGACATCATGGAAGACGCGCTCCTGTTCGCCGACACCGTCCACGACTTCGCGGAACGCTGACCGGATCGAGTCATTGAACACAGTCGCGACCCGGTTAGCCAAGTAAGCGACAGCTTGATGACTGGAACCGATTTCGGATAGCGCCGCCTGGCGCAGCTTCACGATCTCGTGGAACGCTGTCACCCCGGCCAGCAGGGCGTCTGTGAGCCGGCGCTGATTGTCGTCGGTGAACTCCAGCTGTTGCCACGCTTGCAGCCTCGCGCGCTGCTGGACAGCGGATTTCGGTAGTCGGACACCTGCGCGCTCGACCTCGGCCATGTAGCCGAGGTACTGGATTAGGCGGGCGCCGACTTCGTCATTTCTGGAGATCATCACTGCTACCGTTCTCTGTTATCTGCTGGGCCGTGGCTTCGCGTTCTGCACGCCTGGCGTCGAGGTAGTTCTGCAGCGCGATATCTACCTGGTCTTCTACTTGTTCTTCTGCTGATCGCGGTGGAGGACCGATTGTTATCGAGTCCTGGTTGATGTAGGCGGACACGGCTCGCGCGGCGAGGTCTTTCTTGTCTTGCATGGGATCTGGTTCGAACATGGGCATGGGGTTACTCACACCTTTCTGGGGCGCTTGTTTCGGGCGTACTGCTTGTTCCAGTCGTCGACGAGGCCAACTGGTACCTGATATCGGCCGTCGACGATTGGGCAGTCAGATTGCCGGGCATAGTTTTCCGCGGTTTTCCTGCTGCAGCCTAGATATCGGACTACGTCCGTCAGGCTTATGAATCCTGCAGCTTCACCGCGATGCTCGGGGCATGGTGAACTGCCACGCATACAATTATCGCAGGTACCGGGTGGTCTACGCGAGTTACCGCGTAAGTCCCCGCGTGAGTGTTCGGCTTTCTCCAGCTCAGACGGGTTAGTGAACTTACGCAGCACCGCGCAAGTCCGCGCACTTGATTTGGGGTGCTCGCGTAAGAAGATCGCGAGTACCGTTCGCAGGACGTCGAGTTCGTCGCCGGTGATCAGGGCCCAGGGGCCGCCGACTGTGTCAACGGTGATCACTGCTCACTGCGTTCTGTGTCTGCGTCCGGCGTCGGGCACTTGGGGTGGGAGTCGCCGAAAGCCGGGTTGAAGTTGGCTGATTCGCCGCACGTTGCGCAGACGGCTTTCTCGGGGACAACACCGGGGGTTTGCTTTGCCAGCTTTGCCAGCTTTGCCACTTTGTCAGACATAGGGTGGCTTGGCAAAGCAAAATCGGAGACAGTTGGAGGGCCGTTAGACTGCGCGTCCCCAGAATTCTCGTCGGAAGCTTTCGATAGACTGTCTGCCGAGACATCCTGATCCACATCCGATTTCGGCAACTGCCAGCTTGAGCATTGACCCTGCCCCCGCTGCCGTTTGATTACTCCGATCGCTGTCGCTGCGCGTTGAATCGTGCGAGCGGAGTACCCCATCTTCATGATGTCTTCCACAATTCTTGAGCTCTCGTGTTCTTCACCGTCGGCGAGCGCAACCCCGATCGCTATCCCTGCTTCGGTTTCCTGATTCCCACCGGTCTTCTTGAAATCCCGCTCGGCGCGAACTGATTCGGCAAGCTGTTCACTCGCGGTGAAAGTCGATTCGCCTACCACGTCGAGCCGGGGCACTACGCCGTCGGAGCCCTCGGTGGGCTCAAACACCGGGTGCGCGGATACGGTGAACACCATCGCGCTGATGCGACCCGTCATGTTCGACTTGTCCGGACCCACGACCAGGTTCCCGGCCTCGTCCTGCTGCGCGTACAACACCACCCGGGCCTTCTGGCGCAGAACACCAGTCAACCCCATCCGGTTTCGGGTCCCGGTGTCAGTCGCCCGGTTCGTGTGGGTCACCAGCAGCACTGACGTCGACATCTGCGTCGCTATCTGCGACCACGGATGTAAGGCTTGCCGGGCCTGCTGAGGCTCCTTGACCGACAGCGTTCCCGCTACCGTGTCGATCCAGGCGTCGATGACAATCATCCCGATGGGGGTGGTATCGGATTCCCAGAGTTCGACCAGTGCGCTGAAATCGCGCGGGAAAATAGGAGACTCGGCCCCGTCGGAGTCCGTGGTGATCGTCTGCATCATCGACAGATCGGCGCCGGCGAGTTCAAGACGGGGGCGGACAACTGCCGACCAGTTGTCTTCGGTGGCGATAGCGACGACCCGCTGAGGGTCACGCGCCGGTATTCCAAACTCCGGTGCCGCACCGCCGGTCGTGATCGCCGCAGCGATCCGAACCCACAACAGCGATTTGCCAATCCCCTCATCACCCGTCAGCACGGTGATCGCGCTGCTGGGTAGCCATCCGATGCCGGTCCACTCGATGGGCGTGGACTCGTCAAGATCGAGGACGCCCCACCCGCGCATCCGCGGCGACGGTTCCGAGATACCGATCACCGGCGGCGGCAACTGCGCAGCCCCGGTTGAGTTGTCGGGGAAAGATGTCGTCAGCACGGCGTCGATATCGGCCGCGGTCGGCATCGCCGCACTGACCCGACCACGGGTGGCGGCGATTGTCTCCTCGCTGCTGTTCGCGACGATCTGGGCAACGCACCAGGAGGTCATTTCGTTCACCTCCTGCTCGGCAGCGCCGCGGGCCCGCTGCCCCGGGCCGGGTGCCGTGACCGCCTCGATGAACATGTCGGCCAACGTCGCGTACGCGGTGGTGGCGCTGTACAGCCCGGCAGCGGCTTCCTCTAGCGCACCGTGCAGGAACGTGCGCAGCATCGGGTGCCGGCCGCCGGACTCTAGGGATTGCTCGAAACCCTTCACGCGGCCCTGCAGCGCATCCGGGCGGGTACCGACGTCGGAGTGTTCGGCAAGGAACGCGTCGACTTGGGCATCGGTGACCGGGGGCGCGGATTCGCTGGCTGCGTCCAGCTGGGTGACGATGCCGGCCGGCAGCTCCGGGATGGGCCCGGCTGCGGTCCAGCGGTATTCGCATCCGGGCCCGCCAGCATGCTGCGAGGGCGCCACGATGATGACCCCGTTCAGTCCGCGTACTTCACCCCAGCCGGTGCCGAGGCGGCCGTTGCCGTTGCCGATCGTCTTGCCGGCGGGCATCCTTGTGATTACGTGGCCGCGACCTTCCTGGGATGGCCGGGTCGACTGGAATGGTGCCCGGAGAGCTAGCTGGCGCAGGTCGTCCGGAACCAGGTCCGGGTTGTCGATATCGAACACCAGGACACCGGAACGCCCGCAGTGCCAGAATGCGCCGTGGCCGGTTCCGGTGAACCAGGCTGTTATCTGCTTCGAGTCCCTCGATGTCTGTTCTGTCCACTTGCTGCCGAGCACGGATCCGGGATGCTTGGTACCGGATTTTACGGGCCCGAGGTACAGCCCTGCGTCTGCATAGAGCAGGGCCGCGGTGAGCACATCGGCGTCGGCCGGGATGGCTGGAACTTCCACCGCGCCAGGGTCATCCGGGCCGCGGGTAGCTGATTGACTCATGGTATGATGTATCCTTGATGTAGTGAGCTGTCCTGCTTGCTGGTGCGGCCCCCGAGATCACAGATCGCCGGGGGCCGCTTGGTTTTCCAGGGGCGAGCGTCTTAGCGCAGGCCCGCCCCCGGGGTGTACCTGGCGGTGTACAACTTCATCGATTTGCCACCGGAAAGCGGCTTGTCGTCGGTGTATTCGACGTCGAGCGTTGAGCCGGGCTCGACTGTCTTACAGCCGGAGTCGCTGACCGCATTGGCCACTGCCTCCCGCAGCCCGGGTGCCCGCACCCAGAGCGACAGCTCGCCGCCGGTCACCGAGTCGTCAATCGTGAGCCTGAGGACTCGTTCACCTGAGCGTTGCGGATCGTCTACGAGTTCCCCCGCGGTGACGGTCCCGCTGACTTTGTCCCCGTGCTCGTTGAAGCGGACGGAAGTCCCGCCGCCGCCGATGTAGAAGTCGGTGATATCGATTCCCATATTTGTTACCTACTTTCAGTGCGTACTTGGTCCACGGGGGGCCGCTCGTGGTCGGTTAACGTGACGAATTAGGCGTCGAGCACCACCTCCCCGGAAGTCCGTTGCGCCGGTGGGAGTTGACAGCTGCGATGACAAGGACAGCCCCTGTCATCCCGCTGCCCGGCCACAACGCCGCAGTTGCAAACTGTGCAACACAGGTACTTGCGACCGGTCCGGTCACGGACGACCGGCTCGGGTCGCCGGGCCGCGGCAGCGAGTTCTCGGGCCACCCGATCGTCGTAATCTGCCTGCGCGGCAATGCCAGCCGGGCTCGGACGATATGAGTCGGTACCCGGACCGTCACCGAATCGACCGAACTTTTCGAGCCTCGCGTATTGCTGCGGATAACGGAGCGCCCACTGGGCAACCAAGTGCTTAACCCAGAGTTCCTCACCGCGCGCGGTCGTCGACACCGGCGCCAGCTCCGTGGGGACGCAAGGACGGCGGCAGGTGGCCAGGAGCTCGGCCAGCAGATGGTCTGCATCCCCACCGCGCGTTGGCGATAGATGGCCGGCTGCGATACAGATGTCACAGAGATCAGGCATCGCGCACCAACTGGCACTGCGGGCTGTGCTCCCCGTGATGGGCGAAATAATGACCGCAGCTCTTGCACGTGGGCAACCACTCGGACCGTGCCCGCACCGGTGAAGTCCTGGATGGGGCCTCCCAAGCCGGCACCGGGGCCAGCTCGTCGGAGATAACGTGCCCGCCGAGAACGGCCTGGACGATTTCGACTGCTTCGGCATGCGTGGGCTCAGTCATGATCGCCGCCATCGCCGCCGGCACGACTACGTCGCGCCTGGGCTGACTTCAAAGACAGCCGTTTAAAGTGCGCGATGCGGGCATGCTCTGCACGGATGGCCCGCTCAGGCGGCGACAACTTGCCCTCTGGATCAACCTGATCCTCGAACTTGTCCAGCATCGCTTTACGGGCTGGCGCAGTGCGAGCAGACCGATCTTTAGTTCGCGACCAGGACTGATGGGCAGCTATCTGTGCGCGGAGTACTCGGTGCTCCGATGTGAGCGGCATTTTCTACCTCAGGGAATGAAGAGGTGAGCCCTCCGTGAGGAGCGCTCGAAATACCGCCACCGTTTTCGGTGCCGGGCCGGATATTTTCTCGTCCGGCTCAGTCGGTTTGACGACTAAAGTTACCTGGAACTATAGCACAGCGGCAGATCATGTGCGCGGTGGAAGGTGCTGTCCCCCAAGGGTTTTGTGTAGGTACACACTATCTGCACCGCCGCAGGACCTCTTTATACAGCGCCTTCCGTATGAGGCGTACCGTCGTGAGCTGTTCGACTTGCTCCGGCGTCGGCGAGTCGCGCCGGGCCAACGTGGGCAGCTCGAGGATGCGCGCTATCTGCGAACCCAGCTGGGAGACCACGAGATTTATGTCGTCGATATCGACGTGATGGCGACCGTCGGACCGTAGGGCGTCGAGGATGAAGGCCAGGGTGCCGGCGGCGATGTCGACACCGTCGGCCAGGTGCACAGTTTCCAGGCGGCCGATCCCGCCGTTCCACTCCCCGGCGCCCCACCAGGACCCCCCACCCGAGTTATCGACCGCGAACTCGTGGAGCTTCGCTCGCCCGAGGCGTGTCGTCCTACTCACGGTGATGCGGTCGGCCTCATGCCACTCGGGGTCGCTGGAGGTGACTTTCACAGCTCATCCAGGCCGAGCCCGCGGGCCTCATCAGCCGCGCGGTCAGATGCAGTCGACCGGGTATACCGGTCGATCATGTCGCGGCTGGACCAGCCGGCAACAGCCATCAGCCCGCCCTCGGAGCCCCCTCTAGCCAGCCACCGGGATGCCGCGGTGTGGCGCAACAGGTGGAGATGGAAGTTCTTGAGCCCGGCCAACTCGGCGCGCCACTTCAGCGTCTTATCCAGCCCCGAATACCCCAGGCCCGCACCCCGATCACCCAGCCACAGCGGGGGCGTGTCGGATAGGCGGTGGGTGCGGCGCTGCCGAATGTAGCGGTCGATAGCTCGTGCAGTATCAGGTCCGAACGGGGCGACCCGGCCCTTGCCGCCCTTGCCTCGTATCACCGTGACCAGTCCGCGGTTGAGATCAACGTCCTCGATTCTCAGGCCGCAGACTTCGCCCGCGCGCATACCGGTCGTAGCCATCAACCGCACGAGGGCCTCGTCCCGGCGGTCGCGAAACTCCTTGCCTCCGCAAGCCTTAATCAGCCGGCGCAGCTCCTCGTCAGACAGCGAGTCAGTGACCTTGACGTCGAGCTTGGGGGGCTTGAGCCCTACCAGCGGATCGGTGTCGATCTCGCCTTCTTCTTCTAGCCAGGCCGAGAACCTGCGCATCGCCAGCTGACGGGTCCGGGCAGTTCCAGGTTCGGCGCCGGCGTCGAGCAGATCGGCCACGAACGCTTTCATCAGATCCCGGTCCAATGCGGGCAGGTGGCTGTTATTTTCACACCAGCGGAGGAATGCGCGTACTCCGTCGCCGTACACCTTGATCGTCGCGGGTGACTTGCGTTCGGATCGCAGGGCCAGCTCCCAGGACGGCAGCAGCGCGGCCAGATCTAGGGGGACAGGATCGCGGGGCATGACCGCTACGATACCTTGACTAGAAGCGCTGTGCCAGTCTACTGTCTAGGCCCTGACCCACAAAACCCGGGGTCAGAGCGATTAAACGGAGTGTAGTTCAATCGAGGTTTTCGCCGAGTACCAAGAGCAGATCTTCGCCGCGTTCTGGACCACGATCCAGCTGACGGTGTTCTCGGCGATCGGTGCCCTGGTGCTCGGCACGGCGCTGGCCGCGATGCGGTTGGCCCCGGTCCCGATGCTCAACTGGCTCGGCACCACCTACGTCAACGTGGTGCGCAACACTCCATTGACACTGATCATCCTGTTCTGCTCGTTCGGGCTGGCCCAAACGCTGGGCCTGACGCTGGCCAGTCGGCAATCACCGTCGTTCATCGAGGACAGCAGCTTCCGGCTAGCCATGCTCGGGTTGACGGTGTACACCGCGGCGTTCGTGTGTGAGACCGTCCGCTCGGGGGTGAACACGGTGCCATTGGGTCAGGTAGAAGCCGCTAGGTCACTTGGCCTGACGTTCGGACAGAACCTGCGAATAGTCCTGCTACCACAGGCGTTTCGCGCTGTGCTCATCCCGTTGGGTTCGGTGCTTATCGCACTGACCAAGAACACCACGATCGCGTCGGCGATCGGGGTGGCTGAGGCCGCGTTGTTGATGAAAGAGATGATCGAGAATACCGCGGCGGTGATGGTCGTCGGCGGCATCTTCGCCCTCGGGTTCCTCGTCCTGACACTGCCGCTGGGGTTGCTCTTCGGCTGGCTGGGCAAGCAAATGGCGGTGGCGCGGTAATGAACGCTTACCCGAAGAGCAGACGATCATGACCGGGGCCTCGGTTCTTTTCGACGCGCCGGGGCCGCGCGCACGGGTGCGCAATCACCTCATCAGCGCGGTCACTCTCGTGGTAGTCGCCCTGGCGGCCTTGGTCGTGTACTCGCGACTGGAAGCCAAGGGGCAGCTGACCGCGGCGAAGTGGGAGCCGTTCCTGACGGCGGATCTGTGGACCACCTACGTCCTGCCGGGCATCGAGGGCACCCTCAAGGCGGCCGCGGTATCGATCGTGTTGGCGCTGGCGCTGGGCTTCGTGCTCGGAGTTGGTCGGCTCTCAACGCACACCGCTATCCGTTGGTTCTCGTCGGTAATCGTCGAGTTCTTCCGCGCGGTGCCGGTGCTGATCATGATGATCTTCGCCTATTTTCTCTATGCGTTCTATGACGTCTTCCCATCGAAGTATCTGGCGCTGGCAGGTGTCATCACCGGATTGACGCTCTACAACGGAGCGGTCATCGCCGAGATCGTGCGAGCCGGCGTACATGCGCTGCCCCGCGGGCAGGGCGAGGCGGCCTCGGCCTGCCCGCGGGGCAGCG
>Ga0209991_10000408_pt1 | contig 19275 bp, 9 predicted proteins | sample ChitaG_FD_183167 | JGI IMG/M metagenome (GOLD analysis project Ga0209991, IMG submission 183167) | Deep subsurface microbial communities from South Pacific Ocean to uncover new lineages of life (NeLLi) - Chile_00310 metaG (SPAdes)... | ecosystem: Environmental > Aquatic > Marine > Oceanic >... | reverse complement strand
AAAATGATATATGCTGTTCTTTCTCAAACCCTTTGCTATTAACGGCATTTTATAGTGAACCGTCAAAGAAGTATCTCAAGGAGTTGGTCTCTTCTTCAGGATTCAAATGGGAACGTGATAGGGAACAAAGAACAGCGAAGGTTTTGAGTTTTCGGAAGATTTAGACAAGTGAAAAGGGTAGAATAAACTCATTTTATCTGCTTTTGATATGGCTTTTTCTTTTGTATTATTCTCTGCATGCTTATGGCTCTATCCAAGTTCAGCGATACTTCCTCATGATATGAGGGGTATTCCTTAGCATTGAATATTCCCAGAGCCCTATTATATGACTGAATTGCTCTTTTAAGGGGTTCCTTATTATTTTGTGCTAAGGAAAGATCTCGGTAGGCATTCCCGAGGTCATTCTGAGTCTTCGCATACCAGAAAGGATCTTCCTTAACGGTTAGAGCCCTTTCAAAGGTATCGATTGCTTTGAATAGGTTCTCCTCCTTATCACGGACACCTGCAAGATCCCGGTAAGTATTCCCAAGACCATTATGTGCCTGCACATAATAGATAGGGTCATCATCAACAGTGAATATAGGCAAAGCCTCATTAAAGGACTGGATTGCTCTGTTCAGATTCTCCCCCTTGTCCCGAATCCCTGCAAAATCCCGATAGGCATTCCCAAGACCATTATGTGCTTTCGCATACGAGTGAGGATTTTTCTTAACATTTAATCTATCAAGAGCATTATTAAATTGCTGGGTTGCTTTGTTCAGATACTCTTCCTTATCACGAATATTATCTCGATCCCCTGCAATATCCAAGAAACTATTTCCAAGATCAATAAGTGTTACGGAATTATCTATTGGACGTTTCTTAAAGAATAATTGATAGGATATTACCACACTAAATGTTAACGCTATAATTATAAACATGCTTATAATACGCCGTTTAAAACCGTACCCCTTCAGCGCATAACGAATATCAGCACGAACAGGTTCGGGAGCTATTTCCATCTTCTCCTCCCAAAGACCTGCTGCTTCCAGCGCTGAAACTGTAAGATCATCAAGCGATCCCGCAAGTTCCCCGTCTGGATCTTTTTTAACTGCAAGCATCTCACCGAAACTAAAATAGCCCACATAGGGAATTGATTTCTTTTTCATGTATTTAAACGCCCTTTTCTTTTCTTTTTCAGGAAGATACTCTCCCAGACGTTCAGCTGCTCTTTCTTCCCAATCATACTTAGCCTCTTGCTCAAGATATCTTTCTACACGCGAAGGGATAAGGACCAATTTGGGAGGTTTTTTCTGATCTTTAACTTTCGTTGATTTTTTGGATATGCTTTCAATAATCATCTTTGTGCCAGCTAAATTCTGCTCATTAAGAGAAAATAAAAGCACTACCACTTCAGGAAGTTGCATAGTGCATATGCCTCCCGAATCAGTCACACCGGTTCTGCTGTCAATAAGAACTATATCTGCGTTCTTTTTGAATTGATCTTTTAAATATTCAATAAATCCAAAACCATGCCAGTTAGTATAGAAATCTTGCCAGCCAAACTCATTGACTCGTTTGGCATATCCTTTATCCTGTTTCCCAGAAGGCATAAATAAAATAGAGCCACCAATCTTAGTTTTCTCTGGGACTTTGATAATATAACGATTAATTTTTATAAGGCCCTCATCCAAGGAGAAAGCATCTTTCTTAAGAAGATCTTTATAATCATAAAACAAGTCTATTAAACCTTTTTTTATATTTTCTTCCTGGACATTAAAGAATCTATGCAACCCAGGTGCTTCTAAATCCCAGTCAATTGCAAGCACTTTTTTGCGATACTTTGAAGCTAATAACCAAGCCACGTTGGCCAGAGCCATGCTTCTGCCGACACCGCCTTTGTAAGAATAGAAGGTTATTATTTTTGAATCATGAGTAGACATCTTTCAGCTTCCTCCTAATCTGGAAAGAGACTTTTGTTCCCAACCTCTCTCATCCAATGCCTGCATAGCAACGTTACTTGGCCGGTCTTTTGAGATTTTTAGAAGGTAATTTCTAAAATTTTTAAGATCATCCACTCTTGCCGCTATCCGATGAAGACAACCATTTTTATAGTCGTCATAAACACCTTCCCATGCATTACGACATTCTTTTTCTAATTCATCCTGTATTTCCTCAGATAATGCATAATGCATCAGGAAACAGCATTTGCCGCGTTCTGCTTCACCAAGATACATATCCAAATTTTCAGCTAAATCCCTGTATTTATCTAAAAATGTTGCAAACATATCAATAAAAAAGACTTCCACTGATCTCAAAACAGCGCGCTTTGCAGAACCCTCAATTACTTTAGAAATTAAAAGGGTATTAGAAACATAATTAGTGTTATTGATAAGCTTTGCAATATTTTGACTTTTAAAAGGTTTCCAGAGGTCACGATCATCGCTATATATCTCGTCTTTATTATCCTCGAGCCATTCTGCTAACTTTTCCTTATTCTTTTTTCTAAGTTCCTTAATTACATCTTCAGCTTCTTTTTTATTTAAAGCAAAAACTGCGTAAGGAATCTTATGATTTGCCATGTTAAACTCCTAACTTCAATTTCTTCAATCTTTCTAAAGAAGCAACTTGCTTTTTTTTGGAGAGACGGAAATGTATATCGGCACTTGAAAGATCTTCGCGCTTCGCAAAATAGCTCTTCCACTTGATTTTTTGCGCTTCATTAGTGCCGCTACTTCTAATTTCTCCAAGAATATTTATTAGATTAATTATGTCTTCCCTTATTGGTTCAAGTGATTTCTTTGCTAGATAATTTCCTGTACAAACAGCAGCCTGATCCATGTCATTCTTAATCTCTTTGGCCAACTTGGTCAACTTATTATCATCTAAAGAAATATAATCCTTCCAAACTTTGCTACCCATTATCTTTCTCATGTTAATTCTTATTTTCGCTAAAAGCTTAACAAAATCATCGGATGGCAAACCTGGTAAATTGATATTTCTTGTTAGAACCGTGATAAAAAGAGTTGATGAAAGGACTAGACTGACAACAGCTAAGAGAAATGCTTGAGGAGCAATTTTTCTCAACTCCTTACTTTTAAAATATTCCAATATTTCAATATTGTTTTCGCCATTGTTTTCACTATGGATGATTACAGAGACACCGCAAATCAAAATGGCTAAGATAAGGATTACAAAAGTAGATATAAAGCTTCGGACATTAAGGAAATCAGTAGTTAAATACCAATTTCTATGTCGGGTTCTAATAAGTAAGAAAATAATCGCAATTGGCAAGATACTAGCAAAAATGGAAATGTGTAATAAATATTCAATAGCAGTGAACTTAACTTCTCCTTTTGAAACACCAAGTAATGCAAGCCAGGATGGAAGAGCACCGTAGAGTATAAGCCCCCAGGCCCTAAAACCAAAAATTTTATCTAATAAAATTAAAAAACTGGATTTCTGCAATATACTGATCATAAGATAAGCATGCTCCTTTTCTCTTGCATCCTATGCTCTATTTGATATTTTCTATTAACTTGGATTAGAAATCTTCACATACCACAGGAATATCCTTAGACTCTTTCTGACTGTTAACCGTGACAGTAAATTTAACTGAAACTCCTTTTTTGGTGCCATCCGGTGAATCATCAAAATCTCTTAGTCCAAATGTCTGATCAAATATTGCCTATTTCCCAATCAAATTCGTCCTAAATCAGCCGCTTGCGATTAGCACATCGGCGGCATGGGCCTGTTAGACCGTTATTTCTAATGCCATATAAGCCATTGCTGGCTGCCTTTCTACGCTCTGTCTACGCCTTCTTTAGGAAAATCTATATAAATATTTTTGCCACATTTATTATCTTTCCAATAGTTTTGGAAAAATCGTTTGATTCTGCCACTTTATTGGCAAGCTCCTGCGTAGCAGATGCTACCTCCGATACAGAAAATGGATTCTGTTTCGGTACTCCGAGCGACTGGAGTAAGCCGCTTAATGTGCGTTGAGTTAAAATCATGTTTAGAACTTGATCGCTTACTTGGTGATTTCGTAATTCCGCCGCCTGATTGTTGATTAGTAAAGCTTGCCCTGCAAGTGCTGTTTTTAAGTCCTGAAACGCGCCAAGTAATTCAGTTTTTTCGCTACCTCCGTGCTGATCAATTAGGTTGGAGATTTTCTCCAGTAGTTGTTCGTTTAACATATTTTTATACCTCCTTACTTAATTATCGATTCTTTATTATTTCGATCGCCTCATCCAATTTGGATAAGTGATTCTTTATCTTTTCAGCTGACGCTTCTCCCTTTTTATCTTTGACTATGTTGAGTATCTGATCCCTCAACTCTTTATCCTGAAGTAGGTTTAATCCCACGCTAACTTTTGTCTGTGATTTAGCATAACCTAGAATCGCATTAGCATGAGTTTTAGCTATATCTCCTTGCTCTCTAAGAACTTCTAGATATTGATCAATTGCCAGAAGGTATGTTTTATTCAATTCCTGTTGACTCTTAATATAAAAATATTCATCAAGTAAGTTTTGCCGTTTGGCATGCATCGCTCTGCGAACGGCCCCATTAGATTCCTTCAATATGAGATCGTTTTGGTTGGCCAAAAGAATAGAGTCTCGCAATACACGCACAATGGTGAAGCCAGGCCTGTCCATTGCGACATCAATAATAGCAGGCTCTTCGACCGCAAGAGACGCAAGAGCTTTTTCGTCGTTTTCAACTTTCTCCATCCTATCTTTGAGCTTAATAATTCGCTCATTCAGTTTCTCATACCAAGTCCTACTTGGGTCATTAATAACAGAACTGTCAGGATCGCTTGGTAGTCCCGTATTGCGAATTTCCATCAATCTTGTCGTGAGATTTTTCCGGACAACATGCTCATGCAGTGCCGCATGGAATGAAAGCTCCTTTTTAAAGGCTTTTGCGGCTAATTCAACATTCGTGGCATAATTATGAATATTGGTAGCATTTTGTTCAGCAACGGGTCTGAGGGTAGCTGGTCTTAGACATCCACTTAAGGGGATGATAGATAAAATCAGAAAAGAAAAAGCTGTTTTTTTCATGATTTTTGTCTCCTATATCAGCATTCAGTATTTAATATTCCAAAGAGACGGCTATTGGCCTAACGGTCATGATGAGTCGCGGAGATTGCAGAGAGCAGTTCCATCCTGTTGCTAGTAGGGCTTGCTTATTACTCACAATATGTCTTCAGCCCTGCCTTAATCAAAAGGAGGCTAACATATACAGCAAGCGGATACCAAAACGTAGCTGCTGAAAATCCCGCTGCCAAAATAGTACTAACGATCGTAGCTGGGAGGTCTGCTTGGCCGAGTAATCCTTTCTTGAATTTTCTGTAGGGGCCGTCTTTTCCGCAGATGGTATCCTTTAGCTTCTCGCCAAATTTCCTAAGAAGTTGTTCACCTGGACCAAAAGTCCACTCATGCACTATGCTCGGATCGCTGAGTGGCCGAAGATCTGGAGCCCCAGAAGCCGCAGCTTCTGCAATTCCCATCGGCAATCCTGACTGTTTCAACGGAACAAAGAACGGTGAGTCTTCAAATCTTCGTTTTTCTTCCACCAGCATCGCTGAAAAAACCTCGTTGAACATCGTGGCGTCCTCACGCGGATTTTCTACCAAATATTCATTCACTTCTTTAGACAAGACTGCAAGCCCGGCCGTAAGAAGATATGAATCGTGGTCTTTAGCTTGGCTTACTAGATCTCGAATTAGCTTCTCGTTCATGATTCCTCCTATAGAAGCATGCTTCCCCGACCTTAACAGTTATTACATAGAATGCAATGATATGTTTATATTTTTTATTGAATTGATAAAATTACCCTATAATATTTGTCAATATTTTTAAACAAAATGTCGCCTTATGTCGCTTCTTGTCGCTTCTTGTCGTTTATTGTCGCTTTTTTCGACAACTAAATTCCCACCAAATACTATCAATCAATTTAAATATGGTCGCTTTTAATATGATCTATATACAAGATCAAATAAATAATTTGAAGTAAACAGACGTTGATATGGAGGAAAATAGTTATCACAAAAAACTAATGGGGAGGGTTCCCCTGGCACCATTCGTCCTAATCTATGCTCCTCAATGTCGTATATAAATCTTATGGTTTAGCGCCAAGTTTAAATTTATAGCCTGGATTATTAGCTTCAAGTGCTTTTAGGGTAATTCCTGTTACTGCTTTAAAACTATGAATTTTGCCATTTGATTCAAAACGATCATATATATCCTTTGCTCTTTTCTTACCTATCAACGTCAATTTCAAGACTTCTGCCATTTTTTCTTCGAAAGTTGGCTTATCCCATTGTATTTTACTAGCAAATTCAAAAGTGGTTTTGGGTTTAGCAGTTAATTGATAATGATTAAGGTTGCCATATTGAATATCATTTTTTACCGTGTATGTATGATTTTTCCAACTATCGGCTAATTTATTTTTGTAGCTAACAGAGCAATCAATAGTTAAGGGAACAAATTGTTCTGCCTTAAGAATTTTTAGCACAGTATTGCGATTCCAATTATCGTTCCACCCATCAGGATAGGTCTCTGATTCTAAATCATTTAATTTAGTGTAAGACGCTGGAAGTGAACGTCCGTATGAGGCGACACAACTAAAGTCCTGCATCGCTCCAGGTGGTTTATTTTTATCAATCGGCGTTTTTGGACTTTTAGAAATACGGGCATCCGTAGCATTGACAGCGATCTTTGGCACTTTTTCAAAATTTACTTTATGATCGCTATTGGCTGCACCTGTAATCGGCGTCAAATTTTTCCAGGTTGTACCTGGCCCACCCAGATTATCGTTCAGCAAGTGGCCTTTAACATACAAAGAACCATTATCCTTACGTCGAATATTTATATATTCAAAGTTACTATCGTTACCAACGCTTGGCGACGAGCCAATTGGATGCTCGGCCTGCATGTATTTAACTCTTGCAAACGTTCCCCAACCATTGCGTAGTGGGCCATATGCTGGATTCGTATTACTGGCGCTATCTCCTTTTAATGGCAGATCTTTTGTGGCGACAACCAATTTATCCACAAGCGCGACAATATCTTTGGTCTTTTGTTCTTCTTTATTAGTAGAAACGGTCTGCGCTTTTTTAGCGTCAACCTGATCGGTAATAGCGAGTGCTGCTTTAACCTTGCTATCATTCTTATCAAGTCCCTGGGTCGATATTAAATCTCTAACATAATCGGTGTACTCCATTGGTGCAGTTGAGATCATCAACTTAGCTGATTTGCCTTTACCTTTAAAATAGATGGTATGCGATTGACCGTCAGCTGTCTGTAATTTCTTCTTCTTTTTCCACCAGAATAATGCAGCAATAGCCTTGTCTTTAACTTTACCCGCACCTTTTTCAAGTGCCCCCATTCCTTTTGTAAATAACGCCTTACCCTTCCTTACTAACCACCCAATGATTTTGTTCAAAGCCTTATCAACGGGCTTCCTAATCTTGTTGATAATATTTTTAATTTTCTCAACAATACCGCCTAATCCAATAAATCGAGCAAGGAAACTAATGACAAGCGTAAGTCCTTTGCCAAGCATTGTTTCGACAAAGTTAGCTGCTTTACCCAGTTGACCAAAGGCAATCGGACCGATGGCACCAAAAATAGCATTGACCACTTCCTTGATCTGATTCCAACGTTCTATAAAGAACATCACGGTATTGTAAATCGCAATCGCTGCCTGAATAAGCGCCCCCACCGGATTAAACATGGTCGCTAGCTTAAACATCGCTTTCTTAATAATTGTGGTAATCAACCACGACTTCACCTGATCGAAAATCATTTGTTTGAGATTCGACAGTGATTCTTTAATCTTTGCCCATAATGCAATGGGGCCTTTAGTAATGAGCTCTTTTACAAAGCCCACCGATTTTTCGATTACGGAAACAATCTTTTCGCCTTTGCTGCCTAGCTTTTTAACCAACTTTGCACGTATGTTCGTGTAGGTCAGTCCGAATATTTGCAAGATGAATCCGAATATGCTTTTTATATCAAATGACTTGGGAAGTTCGATGCCTGCCTTAGCAAAGGCGCCAAACATCCATTCGAATAAAGCACCTTTAAGATGTTTAAGAAAATTACGACCAAATTGACTGAACCCAAGACCAACGGCTTTGAGAAAATTCTTCACGAAGCCGAGCGGGTCATCCAGAATCTTCATGAAGATCTTTTTGCCCTTGTTCATAATGCCTTTAACTTGCTTACCGGCAGAACCTGCCAGGGCCAGGGCACCATCTAAAATAAATTCTTTTATCTTCGAGCCTATGGCCGAGAGAAATCTCTTAACCCGGCCCCATACTGGTCCAAAGACGTTCTTCATAACTTTAATATTGCCTGAAATACCTTTCCATATTGACATCTCATCCCATGCCTGGGAAATCAACGCCTTTATTCCACTCCAGGTGATATTTAATTTTTCAATCTGTTTATCTAGCCAGAGTCCGGCTTTATCGGCTGCACCTGTTTTTTGCAGGTTGTTGAACCAAATATTTCCAAAGATTGGAATCAATCCGAGCACGCCTTTAAGAATATTTTTTCCCGTGCGTGGAACATGATCCCCTGTTATCGGGTTCTTGCCCAAAATGACGGTAATCAAACTATAACCGGGGATGTAGTTTGCAACTCTGTTCAGGATGCCTTTTAACGACAAGCGTTGTATTGTTGGGGTGGTGGCTGAAATCAATAGCGGTCTTTTTCTGAGGACTCCACCTTGTTGAATGGTATGCGTAAGTTCATGCGCTAGAAGATGTTTTCCTGTTGTAATGTCCGGATTATATTTTCCTTCGTTGAAATAGACATCGCTACCGTGCGTGAACGCCTGCGCTCCTACCTCCTTGTTCATCCGAGTAGCCGAACTATCCGTGTGTACACGCACGTCTGAGAGATCGGTTCCAAAGTGTGGCTCCATTGAAAATCGGGTAGACTCAGAAAGCGGACTCCCCGAGCCTTTACTGCTTAATTGTTCCTGAAAACCAATGCTGAGTGATCCACTTTCTTCTCGTTTTGCCTGTACCTGTTGTTCTTCTTCTTCGTTTTCAGATTGACGTTGGATTAACTTCGCTTGCGCAGATTCCTCTTCTTCTTCGCTATCGGTTTGACGTTGTATTAACTTCGCCTGTACCAATTCCTCTTCATCTTCTGACTCAGTTTGTCTTTGCACCACTGGTGTAATTTGTTCTGCTAACGGTTTGCTTTGTACGGTCTCTTCATCTTCGTTGTTTTCCGTTTGACGTTGAAGTCGTGGATTAGGTTTGGAAATAATCTGATCGGCAACGCGATCCGCCTCTTGCTCATATTTGTCGTTTGGTTGATCAAGTGTGAGTTTGGCCTGCGAGTTGTAAGTACGCAGAATGCTCCGGACTTCTGTTTGTTGCGCCTTTTGCTTTGGACCAAAGTAGCCAAACCTGGATGTTCCAGTTGCACCAAAACCCGTGAACTGCCGTTGAACCCGTTTGGCTTGTGCGGGTTCTTCTTCCTCTTTGTTTTCCTTTTGACGTTGAATCAACTTCGTTTGCGCCGGTTCCTCTTCTTCTTCGTTCTCGGCTTGACGTTGAATGAGCTTGGCTTGTACTGGTTCTTCTTCCTGTTCGTTATCTGCCTTGGTTTGTATTTGTTCCGGGCGCAGGATTTGGCGCAGGATAACCTGCTGTGCCTTTTGCTCAGGTCCCTGTGGGTGATGCACATATGGACTTGCCACGTGTGTGGTAGACACGGATGGTTTAATATTTTTCGCTAATGTTTTCACTTAATCATCCGTTAGCCGTATTAAAAACATGTCCTAAGCTAAAACTAAAAAGTTAATTCACCTTCATTCATATACACAATGGATACCCCACGAATTCAACATGCCGATATCCTTATAAGTAATGACTCTGACCATTAATTATATGTTGTCTCGACCTTCTGCCGGCACTTTTGCTGGCTGCGATATAATCGGTTGTAATCCTTGCAGCGATTGACATGTTTTAATCCCGATTAAAATCCTTATATGCTAATTATAATCCCGAAACAGTCCATAGCGAATAAACGAGAGTTAGAACATAAAAGTATAATTGCCTAAAGTTTGACCATCCCGTCATCGTACCACTTTACACAATTTATAAGTTATACAATTTTCCTGATCCATTCTATTTGACCGGTACGGTCTAATAGGTAACCCCATTGTCTTACCACGCGCCATCGTCGTCCCCTATCCCAGCGGTCTCTTCAGGAAGGTCTCGGCATCGCTTTTGAGCTTCCTGGCTGCTCTCGCATTGAGAATTCCTGCACTAGTAAGTTCCGTGATCTTTGCAGGCGTCAGTTTGGAAATATCGGCCACCGTCGTGACTCCGGCACCGGCGAGTTTGGAAATGAGTGCGGGATCCGCGTTTCCAGTTACAACAGTCACCGGCTGACTTTCGCGCACGGCAGCAACAATTTTCTTGTGGTTTTCTTCAGCTATCGTCAGTTCCTTGTTAACGGCCTCGATCTCTTTGGTGATTTCGGCCCTAGTTTTGGCCAGTTCGGTAAGCTGGGTTTCGACCTCTTTCACTGCTCCGACGGATTTCTCCCGCTCTGCGTCCAGAGCTTCCACATCTGTCTTTAGACTGATGACGTCCATCGAGAGAGTCTCACGCAAAGTGATTAGCTCCGACAGTTCTCCCTTTGCTGTATTTGTCGCATTGATCAGTTCCTCGGCCTTCAGTGCGTCTTCACTGGAAATCGCGGCCGTTCTTATGGCAGGAAAAGGCAGTTTGCCTGATCCGCGCTCCAGCAGTACATAACCGCGCGCTACACCGCCTTGCACGAGCAGCCCGACTTTGTCGCCCGGCCTGACGGTTCCCGCAGATATCAGTTGATCGAACGCGGAAACGTCGACCGACTTTTCCTCAATGACCTCAAAGGCTTTTGGGTCATCGACGTCTATCGTGGTGGTTATCTCAATTCCATTTCCAATCAGCGCCTCTTTAGCATCGGCCTCGCTCAGATCATTCACCGTAATTTTTGTCTGATAGTCCATAGGGGCCCTCGGAGGCCAGCCTTTAAACTTATCCAAAAGTTTATATTTGTCGGCAAGTTCCGCGATATCGAGGGGGTCATACTTTCCTGGATCGTAGGTCTGGCCGGGCTTGACCACGCCATCGTCCTCCTCTTCCTGATCACAGCAACTGAGAGAAATCTGTTTCGCAACTCTTTCGCGGCTCTCGCCGATGAAGTATTGCAACGAACGCCAGGTCAGCGCTTGCTTGCGGCAGCAGAACGGGCATACCTCTTCAAGCAAAAAGACATTGTCTAAACTACCGCGTAGACAGGCAATGGGGACCAGGAAAGGCGCCGCTCCCAAATCCGGGGGACACGTGGGGAACAGTGCCTCGCACACGCAACGGCGCAACCGTTCTTCATCGCTTTTGAGAAAGGCAGCGAAGATGGCCGTCGCCTGCTGCATCTCGCGTACCTGCCGCACGATCCCTTGTGTGTTTCCAATTAGGTTGTCCTTTTTGGCTTGCTTAACGCGCGCCTTGAGAATCTCGGTTTCCTCTTTAGAAGCCACTTTCTGAAATTCCTTGAACAGCTTGTCATTGACGGCAGCGGCATCTTTTGCTTCCGCCTCCGCCAGTTTGGCCGAACCGCTGAAGGCCCTATCGCCCGACGATGTAATCAGGATCTTATTGGCTACGGCCCGCTGTTTCTTGGGTAACCGGCCGACAAAATTATCGAGCTTGATGATCTCTTTTTCTTTCAGGCAATTTTGGGCAGACTCGCGAAAACCCGGATCGTCAGGACCGTATGCGAGACTGGTCGGCATCACATACACCGAAACCGTTTCGCCATCCTGTGCGGCATCAAGGGCGAGGCACGCTTCACCGTTGGCTAGGGCGGTGTTCAAAGCCTGCTTGGTGTTGAACAAAACTTGCTTTCCCAGTTCCAGCTTGTTAAGGTCGAAGGTGCCGCCCTCAAACTTCGTTATCCTGCCGGACCGGTCCATGAAGGCCCCGGCGGTGATCCTTACCTGGCCTGCACGGGCTTTCACCAGTGACGGAACGATGCCACACAACACACCCCAGTCGAACAACAATCGGAATGAGTCGTGGACCGGGAAGTCAATCTTACACAAGACATTCAATGCGTCCTGAACCGAGTTAACATTTTCGCTGAATTTTAATTTATCGCAGAGTCTCGAACTGGTTTTATCTAATGGTAGATCTGTTGCATTAAAGTAACAAAGCAATTGATCGAGTATATCATCTACCTTACTCTGTCCCGGACTAATCTGAAGCAATGAACGAACTGTCGGCGATTCGTCTGTCCCACAGTTAGGCACTTCATAACGAATATCCGTGCTTTCCAGCCATTTGATTAAATTATCTATAGCTTCCTGAACGGTATTGGGTTCTGCGACATCTCCTGCTGCGGTTATTTCCTTGATGTCCTTCCATCTTGATCGTGTTACAGGACTTGAGTTTGGATCATAAGGCAACCTCGCTGCATTCAGATGACAGAGTAACGCAGTCCATAAATCATTAATTCTAGCGTATTCCTTTGTTCCCTCAGTTACTTTATTATCAATTTTCGAAACTATATAACTTTTGAAGGTGTTCGTATCAGGACTACAGTCAGGCAAAAGATATTTAATATCCTCGCTATGAAGGTTTTCAAGCAAGTCGTCGATGGCATCCTGAACCGTTTCGGGTGGTGTAGCTGCAGGATCCTCTTCTAAATTAATATCATTCCAACGCGTTACATTCGTTGGATCATAGGGAATGTGCCTGGCTCTTAATTTACACAACAAAGCATCCAGCACGTCTTTTACCGTTACATCCCCGTCGTCATCAAGATCAGGCCAGGGGAATACGCCATGATCATTCGAATCAATTTGCAACAGGGAGTTCACAGAAGGCGAATCATCAGTACAAACAGGATTAACATATGTGACCTGATCTGCCGTGCTCAGGTTGGCATAGAAGTGGACCGGAGGATGATCAAGGTACTTCTTTGATTCAGAGACGCTGGGATCGTGATTTGGGTTCAGTAGCCGGACAGCTACTATCTGCTTCCTCTGCAGTATTTTTTCTTCAGGGGTGCTTCCATCTGATCCCAATTCCCATCCACATTTAGCCATTCCTTTTTCATTAGTCGTCGTCACACCACTTTGATCGGCAGCATTAAAATCAACCAAGAGGAAATCAGGATGCTCCTTTAATAATCCCCTTCCCTTTGCAACACGAAACTCCACTCTTGCTCCTGCGACGGGCCACTCCCCGTTTGTCACGCCGATCTTCAATGATTGCGGAACTAGGTGATTGGGCATGGCTTCCTGGCCATCACCGCCGACGTGAAACATCCGCGTCATTTCCGTCAACGATGGGAAGGCATATTTGCGGTCCGCTTCGGGATTGAGTAGCAGCTCTCCTCCTTCCACTTTGCCGAGTGTCAGGTAGTGATGCTCGATGCCATGCGGGAGTTCGTTTTCAATCAGCTTGCTCTTCTCGGCATCCAATGGATTATGCTCGGCCTCTCGCACTTCGGCCAGCCAGTAATCACCCGCAACAAAAGTTTTGTTTTTAAGCTCCATATCAAGCTTGATAGAATCAAGAATAAGCTGGAGAGAATCCCCAATATTCACATAACCCAGACTGTCTGCGGCTTTTGATGTCGACAAAACAACCCCTCTATCCACACCACTTATACTGCCTGTACCACTTAGATCCAGACGACAATATCCATCCCAGCGGCGGACAAATTTTTCAGTCTCGCTTAACTCGGGTATTGTCGGAACAGTGTAAGGATTCGATGGCTCCTTTATTTCAGTAAGTTCAACCCGAACCGGTGCCCATGTGGTATTAACAAGATGTACACCAAGGTGCTTTTCACTGGTCTGATCGAAAAATTCGTAGACCCATTTATCATTGATAAACCCAGCAGGCATCTCATCTTTTGTTGGTAAGGCTTGGAACTGCTCGGCACCATTTTCACTGGACCATTTCAGCGTGATTTCAGAGGGATTATTGGCATCACCTTTGACATCATGAACTTCCACGCGGAACAGGTAATTTCCGACCTTCGAATCCACATCCAATTGAGACGCGCATGGATCACATGGATCGGGCTGAGTGGATTCTTGAAGCAGTTTTAGGCTGAGCTTCGCATCGCCTTTGGCCGGATTCTTGGCCGATTGCTCGGGATCATTATCACTTAAGCACCATTTAACCTGTGCCATTATCTGTTTACGGGTGCAAGTATCGGCACCGTGCAGGCCCTTATCACGCAGACGTTCATCCATCAGGTGAGTGACCGTACGCTCCCAAACATCGGCATAAAAAGTGTAGTTGTTATCGGGCGCGGAAGGTAAATCAGGTGCTCCTGGAAAATCTTCCTGATACTGGTACTCAAAAACGGGATGAAGTGTGGCATCCTTGTTTGGGCTCACTACAGCCTGGATACCATCGATATTCAGATAACCCCACTGCAAATTCGGTGGGTCAGTTTCATTGTTGATGACATTTCGATGCAACGGCGAACCGTTACCCACAACATCCTTAAGCGCATCAATCAAACGTTGTTTGAGAATTTCGACCAGTTCATTCCAGTCTGCATCGGTAAGCATACGCCCTAGTTGCTGATAAACACCTGAATAGCGTTTATCAGGTTGATGGCTATCTCTGGAAATTTCTGTTTTCATACTCCTCTCCCTATCCCCTTCATACTTGCTTGTCTGGTTGCTCAGGTGGTACCTGCAATAGGCGCGCATCCTGAATGAGTACGGGTTCAATTCCGACGGGCAAAAATTCCCGCAGCTTGTCCAGTACAGCCTCCGACTTGAGGCTGTAATATTTGTGATGATAGCCCCCCATCTCACCACTGTCCTCGGCACCAAAACGGATGCCATCTGAAGTAACCATGCTTAATACGCCATAACCCGGTTCCCCAAAGATTCGATGTTCAAGTTGAGTACTGTTGCAATACTCAAATCGTATGAACACAGGCGTTTCCATTGTGTTCGAGCCAAGTCGTACCCGATTGCTTTCATCCTTTATTCGAAGTGCTATAGCGACATCATCATCAAGTCCGGAAGGAATGTTCGAGTATCTTATGCAGTTCAAAAAAGAAGGGGGATCCGTATAAGCTTTTGGATCTTGAATATTCCTAATAGCTTCAACAAAAATACAATCGCTGGCTTGCAGATACTTACAGTCTGCTTCCTGCATAACAGTGCAATACTCCAGTCGAGACAAGTTATCAGTAACGGTGAGCGTGTCAAACAAACAGTCTATTGCATTCAGCGCAGGGGTTATTTCTTGTTTATTGTCATTAGGTAACGGCGTTTTTATCGTTAATGATTTTACTGCTGAACGTTCAAGCTCAAGTGAACCGCTCGACACTTCTACGTTATCAACAAAAATCACATCTGTCAGTGGATAACCACCCGTAATTGGCAGGGTTAAATCAAAGTTTCCCGTAATAATTACCGGCCGTCCTTTTCTTCCGTGATGAAAGTATCCCATCTCGCCACCGTCACTGGCTCCAGCATAGATAGATTCCGGCGTATTTGGAGTTAATACTGACCTGGCCGCCAAAGTATTGTTATGGTTAAAATATTCAGGTGTTTCTGAAATGCTATCTTCAACTGTCCTATTGTCTACATCAGAGAGTAGTTCGTTAGGAATACGAGAATATTGAATCGTGCCTGTTATTTTAGGATCTGATACATTCATAAGAATTGAGTCAGTCACCTTCACAATTATTAAATAAGCTATATCTCGCACAGTACAGCTATCAATTTCAGCAATGCCGTTACCAACCGAGAGCGTATCAAACAGACAGTCCTTTGCCATAAGCACAGCCGTATCGGTTGAAGATGTGTTAACCCGTACTGTCTTAGCTTCGACCTGATTGAGTTCAAGCTGCCCATCGTCTAATAACAGTGTTCCGGAAAAATTAATAGTTTCGATCTTATAATTTTTTCCTGACTCTAATGTTATTGTGTCATCCGGTATGTTTTCTGCAGCATTATAAACAATTAATGTTCTATTTGTATTGTTTGAATAAATCAACACACCCGATTCATTCTTCTGTTCAATATAATTCTCTTCTAATGCCTTATCCCATGTCATTTTTATAGGTTCAAAAGAAAAGAAACCTACCGGTGGCGGTGCATAGGCCAACAGGCGTTTGTGATGATGATGTCCATTTAGTGTATTTGGGCTACGAAGATCAATTGTTCTGGGTGATATGTCATCAAAGCTGCCCGGGAAACATGGATTACCGTGATAGTTCACCTGACGCCAGGTTCGTTTGACACCTGAAAATCTCGAAACACGTGACGCTGGATTAGTGGACTTAGCTTCGACTGCCCGTGAGGCTTTGCGTAGATCCACCATTACGGCAGGCAGACCGGGATGCTGTGCTGCATCTGATGGAATGTTCATATTAATATTCAGAGTATCATCCCAGGATTTGGCAGGTATGATGGGCATACCAATATGTGGCGTTTTCGCTACTCGTTTCCAGCCCTCTTGAATCTCCACTTCCATCTGACCGACCACCTCTGCGATCTCTTCCGCACATTTAAGTGTGCCCTTGCGTTGTCGCCATGAGATAGCGTGGTCAATTTCAGCATGACGGCCTTCAGGTTCAGGGGAAACGATATTCGCCGCTAATAGTTCGGCAAAATATGGCAGCAACCAATCCTGGCTGGACTTGGGTAATGAATCGCTGAGTTGTTGTTCCAATGTTGCATGAATTAGATCCAGCAGATAACCGTGGGCATCTAAATATTTCGCAAGATCTTCCGTGCCTGCCACACCGCCTGCTTGCCCTGCTTTCTTATCTCGTGTACGATAAACTTCAGGTAATAGTTGGTAGAGTTGTTTACCCAGTCTGGTGTCAAAAATGTGACTCATGGTTGATATTCCTCATAAGTCACTTCTAAAGTCGAACCAGTATAGGTATCCAGGTAAATAACCATTCTATCACTGGTGGCCCTTATTAATTGCAAGGCATCATCATCGTTAAGAACGCAAATTGAGTTCTCTACACCTTGAATACCTTCAACAACTTTATAAACTTCGCTCAGATAGAGATGCTCACCAAGTTTTCTGTTTTGCAAAGTAAAATGATTTGACAATGCACTCGTTACAGAGTTTTTTACATCCTCTGCAACAAACTGTTCGCTCTTAACTCTTAGTGTAATTGCAAGGCTGAAACGTTCTCTAATACAATCATCTACGGTTACCTGAACACCTGGAAGTGCATGCCGTTGCAAGAATGTCTCTATATCATCTTCAACATCCGTTGAGGTCGCACCACCAGCGGGAACAATCACCACATTCACACTTTCCGTCCTACCTCCATGGAGAATCTGGCTGTTCGCTTTCGCCTGCCAAACGCTGCTTTGAGATGCGGCTAAATGTGCAAAATCAGAAAGCGATACAGCACGTTCAAGTGCCAACAAGGTAGGCGGTGCATTTTCACGCAACGAGTTCACATCTTCCATATCACCACCACCTTCCGCACGTGAAGGCTGCTTTATTGTCTTAATTAAGGGATGAGGGTTAACCGGTTTTTCAAGTCCACCTGCAGAAACATTACCTGCGAGCCCGTTACCTATACGATATCGTATACGGATATTATTTTTACCGGTCGGTAAGCGGCGCCCATACTCACCATCACCAAAAAAAATTTTGACATAGCCTTCCTCAGTCATGCGTATCGCATAGTGATGATCGCCTGAGGTTGAATCTTTCAAGGTAGAGACTTGTTCCCAAACGCGCCCGTCTACTTCAACTTCAATTGCAGCGGCAACACCGGAACTCTTGGTTTTGTCTGGTGGAAATGATATATCGTCTACTTCAAAAGTAAACTCCTGATTAGATTTGGCTGCATCACCAGTTCCGAGAATTTTTGCCGGTTCACTCTCACCGTGACCAGCCAATACAACATTGGCCAGTATTTGTAACTCATCTTTTGTAAATCCTTCGGCGGATGGATTGGTTTTTATGCTATTGCCATCAATACTTGAGATCGTTGCCGCAATCGGCTCTTTATTCTCAGCCGTTAATAATACATTTTTGCCTATTTTCAGACTATCTGGAACATCTTCCAGTTCAATTTCTTCAGAAACAATTTCTGTCTCATTAACAGAAGCACCTTCAGCGATTAAGGAACCACGAAAATCAGCATAGACTTTTTGCAGCTCGCCTTCATTTCCAACCAGGTTGCTAAAGCTAACAGAAAAACTTTCTGTCTTATCGTTATCAGTAATTTCAGTGATAGCCCGGATCTTTAATCCTCTAAGCCCATCGTCAAACCGGCCGACGACCCATTCATTGTTTACAAGCTCTTCTGGCTTGCCATCAAACATATATTGAGGATCACTGGCTTCAACGACAGCTTGAATAGAGGGAGACTTTTTAATTATTAATGGAGGGCCTTGCTCTTCAAGATCATTACTAATCTTTTTAAACAAGGTAATATACGTTTTTCCATCTGGCGTACTCAATAATTCATTTAGCGCTGCTTTTCTTTTTTGTTCCTGTTTTGCTGGATCAGGATCATTAAAATCCGGGTTCCACGTTATTAAACTAACCTCTCCAATTTCGTTACCATTAGGATCAAAAGTGGGGGTTGTCATAGTATCCAGAAAGTCATACAGCGCATTGATGCTATTTACTTCTTCACCATCCATGCTAAGCGGAAGTCCCTTAAGAACAAAGTCTCCAGAACTCGGAATCTGCATTACTCCCAAACTAAGTAATAAGTCAACAGCTACTTTCACCAAATCCATTGGCAACATAGGAGATGGAAATAAGAACGAACCAATTTTGGGAACTGAGGCCGGTGGCAGCATACCACCACCTGAACCTCCAGCAGAATATCCACCTTCCGGAGGTTCAGGAATGTCTATTGTAAATACTGATGCCGCAGCATCTTTTAATTCAGGAGCAATATCATCTACTTTAAGTTCAGGTTCAGTTAGATCACCTGTATTTGTACTTCCCAATACTACAACGACTTCATGATCAGCAGCCAAAACAGAACCTGTGATGGGTCTTAGTTGAAACAACTCTGTATCTTCAGTTGGTAGAGGCCCATCGAAATGAATACGCAAATTGTGTTTGTCTGTTTCCGTTATTTTCGCATAATGCCATTTATTATTTTTCTTCCATCCAATATACGAATCAGCTGTAAGACCATGCGGTTCTACTGTCCGTATAACATTGTTACCATTTAACCGACAATCCCGTTTCCAACGCGGCGATACATGTAGTTCAATTTCACTTTTAG
>Ga0209991_10000407_pt1 | contig 19297 bp, 25 predicted proteins | sample ChitaG_FD_183167 | JGI IMG/M metagenome (GOLD analysis project Ga0209991, IMG submission 183167) | Deep subsurface microbial communities from South Pacific Ocean to uncover new lineages of life (NeLLi) - Chile_00310 metaG (SPAdes)... | ecosystem: Environmental > Aquatic > Marine > Oceanic >... | reverse complement strand
CGGTGGCGCCCTGAGGTCCAGTTGCACCGGTCGAGCCAGTAGCACCGGTATCGCCAGTAGCACCCTGAGGTCCGGTCGATCCAGTGTTGCCGGTGGCCCCGGTATTACCCGTTACACCGGTCGAGCCAGTAGCACCGGTATCGCCAGTCGCACCCTGAGGTCCGGTCGACCCCGTATTGCCGGTGGCGCCCTGAGGTCCAGTTGCACCGGTATCGCCAGTGGCGCCCTGAGGTCCAGTTGCACCGGTGTTTCCAGTGGCGCCCTGAGGTCCAGTTGCACCGGTATTTCCAGTCGCGCCCTGAGGTCCAGTTGCACCGGTATCGCCAGTCGCGCCCTGAGGTCCGGTCGATCCCGTAGATCCAGTAGCGCCAGTTGAACCAGTTGCCCCAGTATCACCAGTAGCGCCGGTCGGGCCAGTCGGTCCAAATCCAGTAGCTCCTGCAGGCCCAGTTGCACCGCTAGGACCAGTCGGTCCTGCAGGTCCACCAAATCCGCCAGAAACGGTCTGCCAATTTGAGCCGTCCGAGAATATTACAACCGAGTCATTATTTACAGACAGCGAAATGGTTGCAGCGCCATCAATCGTCTGCCCATTAATTCCCTGAATGGTGACAGGGTTAACGCCGCCAAAAACGGCTTTGATCGTAACTTCCCATCCGGGAATCTGCCTTGCCTCAGGCAGCGTAATCGTTACGGGAACTAAGCTTGAATCAATTACGACGAACTCGTCGTCCAGATTCAGATCTGTAGTAACATCAACATTCCGAGTCGGAATTCTCGGATTGTTGATGTTACTAGATGGATACTGATCGGTCATGATTACCTACGAAACCAAGTGGGAAAGGACGCTTCTCCAAGCCTCCGCGTTTGCGGACGCTAATCTGTGAGCACCGTTATCTACCACTGTTAGGTAGACAGGTAATCCGCGTTGACTCATTGCGCTGTAATAAGACGCTCCGCTATTGAATGAATTATCCAGCTTCCCGTGAACTGCATGAACAGGGACGCCGGGCTCAATGTCCCACAGCGCGCTGCTGCGGGTTGCTGCAACAGGAACAGATGCAGATATCAGCTCAGGGAACTGGGTCGAGAAATCCAAAGCAATATACCCTCCCATGGAATGACCTGTGATGACGGTTTTTTGGGCGGCGGGTCTACACTGCTGAATCAGGTAAACGAATTGGGCAAGCCTTGCGCTCGCCTCTTGCAGCCTGCTGTTTGAGTAAGAGGTCCACCAGGTGCGCTTCTTCTCATTGCCTGATTGCGTGTAAAAGGCATTTGGCAAGATCACCCTCGCTGGGACCTGCAGCTCCTCGAGCCACTTTACATGAGCAGTATTGTCGTAGCCAAGTCCGTGGAGGCTGATAATCATGGGGAGGCGAGCGTTTGAATCTGCGCCCCCTGTTACAATCTCGAGGTAATCTATTCCTGCAAGATTTCCGCCAGAGGTTGTAAGGCTTTTGCATTCCTCAATATTTTGTTTTGAGAGATTCGACCCTTTTCTCGATTTGCGTTTGGATTCCAGGACAAATCCGGCCGCAATTGCAAAAAGGGCGAGGGGTACCATCTCTTCACCATTGTACCATTTCGGGCTCTTGGGGTGGGGATCGAACCCACAACCTTTTGGTTAACAACCAACTGCTCAGCCAATTGAGCTACCCAAGAATGTGATCTTCTGTTTTTGGTCGTGCCAACCCTGATTCGTTGGTGCGGACGCCGGGACTCGAACCCGATTCCTCCAGTTGAAAGCCGGAGATTCTAACCTCATGAACTACGCCCGCAGATTTACCTGCATGGGCGGAGAATTTTTAGCTCTCAACAATTACCCACGCAGGAACATCTCGCGTTCTCGTTCTTCGAGTGCGCGAGTCCAGCGTGGGTAAATATTGAGGCGAAGTACCATTAGGGGAGCAAGACTACAATAGTCACCGCGTCCCCGTCAAGGCTCTTAGATAAATGTGAGCATGCCCTTCGGCAGGCCTTCTTTTTCGACTGGGTCTTGCGAGATCAAAGCTCGGATGACTTTGCGCTTCTCCAGGCTCAGGCCTGCAGCTCCACGCACCCCGTAAAGTGGGTCATCGGGCTCGAGGGGCGGATTGCTGCGCTCTAGCTCAAACGTAGGCCGAGGGAAGAAGCCTTCGGAATTGTAAGCGAGGCTGGCCGCAAGTAGTTCTACAATCTTCTCCATTGACTCGGGGCTCTCACCGCCGCTGGCGGCCTTAATTTCCTCGACGGTCATCTTCGAGTCTTGGCGTTGATAGCCTTTACCTATCCGAATCGAAGATTCTAGAAGATACGACTCCGTGCTTTCATCGTAGGAAATGAAGTGGAGATTTTCCTTGTCATCTTCGGTGTCTATAAAGGCTTCCATCGGCCACGACTCTTCAGCCTTCGTTCGGAGAGATCTTAGGAGCCCTCCATCTGCGACCAAAAACTGGAATCCAGATCCACGCTTGCCAGGGATTGGATCCCTGGAGTACTTGAATTCTATCTTTTTTACCTTATCCATTTCTTGACCTAAAACCCACCACGAACAGCAGTCACAATGTCATCGGTTTCCATCTCGAGAACATTACCACCAACAGCTTTCTGTACGCCTGCGTCAGAAAAGTCTAATGTTTTCGGCAAACCTTTTTCGGTCATCCGAATTACTTTCAGCCCTGCACCGTCAGGGCTCACGGCTACGCAAAAAGTTTCCTTCTCGTCGCCGCTATTGTCGATGGCGATCGACGCATCCCAATCAGAGGCAGCACGTAAAAGCATATGCTTCTCCTTGATCCCATCGAACCATGCAATTGACCTTAGACCTTCGGGTGGGTGACCAAGTTTGAGCTTGAATACTTCTGGATTATTCATGAAGTCTCCTATGCCGATCGAAGTGTGACGACGATTCCGTCTGGAAGCGTCGCACCGGGCGCTGTGGTTAGGGGTGTAATGGTGACTCGTAATGAGTCTCCCTCGTCGAATCTGCCAAAGGTGATGTCGTCGTACGCTCCAATACTACTCGTCGTAAATGTTTCGACGAGAGTTGGGACACCTGACACATACACAGTTATTGCGAATGAAAGCGCAGGCGCAGCAAAGGTCGTTGGAATACGAACGGCAATACCTCGTAGATATCCATCCCTGGACGGCTCCATGCTCCGGAACGGAGCCGCTCCTGTTGGCACCTGTGGTGGAGCGCCAGGAGGATTCGTTCCGCCTGCGTAAAGCTGGGCCTCTGTAGCCACGCTAAAGTCGATTGGCCCACCCGAGCTGAAAAGCATATTTTCGCCCAAGGTGTATGGGAGTCCGGAGCTGATTCCTCCGATGTGTAGATCTAGCAACCCAACGGCCTGAATTAGAGATACATTCGTCGCTCCACTTAGGATGTTGATCACCAAATCGCCGGCTCCGCCAGCAGCGCTGGACGTCATGAAGAAGCCGTCATACGCGTCAATAGTGAGGGTATCACCTGGTACGGGGCTCACTCCAAGGGAGAATGCACCGAAGATCGTATTTCCTGTTGAGACGATACGAAAGTTTGTCGCCGGAGACTGAACTATCGGGGGGCCGACCCCGTCAGTTAGCTGCGTGAAAGAACAGTCGTCTATCTCTACGGTTCCTCCAGTCGACCATGTGAACGTGCTCGCCGCAGAGAATGCGATAGCGAATATCCTCTCCAGCCTTGCTACGTTATCGATAACGAATAGACCAGAGAACGGAAGGACGACAAATCCGCGCGCAGACCTGAACTCGGCGTTATTGAGATCGTGAATGCCGGGATCAATAGTGGAAAGCGTTGCAATGTTTAGACGATATCTCGTCGTGTACGGTGTGCCACTAATTAGCCCGCCTGGAATCAGGGCGACTGCTGCGAGGATCTCCGGCCAAGTTGTGAACAGTACCGGAGAAACGCTTGCGAAAGCGGCTGAGTCGTAGGTTAGATCCAGCGAGAACGTCGTAGTTACCAAACCAGACGAACCGGTAACGACTCTCCAGTTCTCTCCGTCAGACTTCAGGAATAGTGACTCCTGGTCTTCCGTAAGAAGAGCAAATGGAGCCCCGTCGATTGTCTCTCCATCCTGAGTGCTGACAAAGACTGGATTGCCGGATGTCGCAGCATTCGTCGCCTTGAGGATGATTGGCCACCCAGGAAATTGAGAGGCCAGGGGAAGTGTGAATCCCATTGAAGCTACAGTTGTATCTGCAACAACGAAGCCGTCGTCGAAATTGAGCTGCACCGGAATCGCGGGAAAAGCTGCTACGAATGACCTGACGAGGCGAGGATTGTTGATGTTCGTCTGTGCGTACTGCTCGGTCACTGGGTAGCCTCTTGGCCACCATTCTACCAAACCTCGAGACGAAAAGGTCTAGGTCGCACTCAAGATCGCCTGAACCTTCGGGTCTGTCATCTGATTGCCGAATGCCCACCATCCAGACCTTCTTTTACGGCAGAAAAACTCTACCTTTGGACCTGGAGAAACTCTTTCTATTTTTTCGTATGCAGCTTCCGGCTTTTTTGAATGAACTCCAGTCTTGATCAACTCACCGTCTCCAAACAGTGAAGATTCAGACCTAGTTCTGAGCGGAATCTGTCGACCTTTTACGCCGAACAAACAAATTTCGTGCTGACCTCGTAGGTACTGGCCCAAACCAAAATGCGGCTTCGGCCAGACTGCGGTTCGCACGTACCGGAATCCGAGGGCCTTCATGACGAACAATCCATCTTCAAGAAAATTGTCCGTCACCCACATCCACATATGAGCCCGAGGAGCAGGAGACCAATAGCCAGATTGATAAACAACCTCAATGATCTCGTGCTTCTCGAGCAGCTTGTAGTGCGCATCGGCACCGCGCTTCGATTTACCTCCACCCCTCTCTTTCCAGGGAGGGTCTAGGAGGATGGTTTGGAAGCGCGGTATTGGATAGATCAGCCTATTCATTCATCCGGGGATTCCGATTTCTCTGGATCCTCAGGAAGGGTCTCCTCGGGCTCCTCCTCTTGAGGCGGCACAGGAGATGCGGGGGGATAAGGGTGCTCGACGTCGATGGGCTCAGCTCCCAGGCTCACGAGGCGCTCATTGAGCTGCTCGATGACACTGTCACGGTATTCGACCTCGTGCGACAGGTACATGAAGACGGCCATTGCGGCCGGCTCCATGAGGAACGGTTCGTTGACCCCAGCAGCTGCGGTTTGCGCTTCGGTTTGTGCGACCACAGTATTTTTAGACATCTGCATTGCCCGTGAAAACGCCTGCTGTCCGATGGCTTGCTTCGCCCCAACAACAGCCTTTGTAAGCATGTCATTTGGTTTTGCCGACGACTTGAATTCGAGGCCGCCAGCACTGTAATCGATGCTTGGCGCTTCCGCTTTTATTGGTGTTTTTCCGTCTAGTCCTACGATCATTTTTCTTCCTTTGTTACGGCCATGTTGCCGCGCGTTAAACTCGTAGGGCCAAAACCCTCGACGAGTTCGTCGATGTATCTCTTCACCTGCAATATGAAGGCCTCGTTGAACGAAAGGTTCAAGACATTGGCCATCGCCTCAGGATCGACCTCGGGGACAATGGTCAATTCCTTCCAGTCGGTACCGTCATCGATTCCGCCTTTAACTTTTCTTGGTCCTGGTTTCATTCCGGGGCTCGTAATCCTTTATGATTATGACAACGCGAGGGTCGTCATAATCATAAAATGGGGGAGGAAAGCTCCCTCCTGTGTACTTGTCATCGCCCTTGCCGGTTTTCTTAGCCTTTGCGCCTGCCTTTTTCACCTTGTAAAACAAGGCGTCGCATACGCCCTTTTGTACATTGCCCGGGTCTGGGTGGCGACCGTCCTTGAAGTAGGCCACCGTCCGTATCATGAGCGGTCTATTCTTAGTTGCCTTGAGCGGAAGTTTTATCCCTGCCGCTCGAGCGTGCCACTGCACCAGCACTTTGTATTTGACGAATTTCTGATAGTCCTCGGAGAACTTAGATCTCTTTGTCGTCGTCTTGAATCCCACCGGTGGGCCCGGAACTACGAATCGAACCCTGCGAATTTTCCTCTTCCTCGTCGTCGCCATGGATAATCCTTGGGGTCGGTATCAGTTCAAATATCACACGGACGCGATCGAACATGTGGCTCGCAAATTCTCGGGCGGACTCTTCGTCCATTTCAACATCTACCGTGTGGTAGTCAGGGGCGGCCGTTCCGCAATCCTCACACATGGATGGGTCCCGATCTGTAAGGGGCATGGCTATCCTCACCCGAGGGCATGACTCATATTCGCCGACATTTTTTTCGACTCCTATGAGCCGCCCTTCCATAACAATTTTCTTCATGCGTTTGCGAGATTATGGTTTATGAAGTCCCAATTCAAAAGCTTGTCGATGACCAGCTTCAGGTACCGACCTCGATCGATGTTGTAGTCCAGGTAGTATGCATGTTCCCAAACGTCGATGCAAAAGATCGGCGATACACCCCTGTAGACCAACGGGGTCTCCGCGTTGAGTCCTTTCAAAATGATGAGCTGACCCTCATCGTCAAGGCAGACCCATAGCCACCCGCTCCCAAAAAGTGACTTGCCCTTCGCAATGAGCCGCTTCTTGAATGGCTCCCAGCTTTCGTACTGGGCTTCCACAACTTCTTTGAAGTCCCCAGTCGGCTCTCCGCCGCCTTCAGGTTTCATAGACCTAAAGAAGAACATGTGGTTATACACCTGTGCAGACAGATTGTAGAGGGTCGACGCATGCTCACCGGGAGGAAGAATTCCTAGGAGATTCTTAGGCGTCTCCTGCTTTCCTTGAATGATGAGTTCCTCGAGCTTTTTCTTCTCGGAGCTGGCCACTGCAGGTAGACGATTCAGTTTGTCTACGTAACCTTTCAGATGGCCAGAATAATGAAGCTCGAGCGCCTTCTTCGAGATGACCGGTTCGAGGGCGTCGTACTCATATGGGAGAGCTGGCATTGTTAGCTTCATTTATCTTCTCCGGGCGAGGCGACCTCGAGTTGCACTCTAAGAATTACCATCTCGGCCCACTCGTTATCGCCACCATCATCGCATTCGCAATAAAAATTTATTCGGAACGGCTCGTTGACGGTCGGGTACCCGATGTAGTCGTAGCGCATGTCCTTAACGACTGTTTTTCGACATTTACAACATTCCGATTTAACTACAAAGGGTGATTGAAACCTCTTGTCTTGGATTTCAAATCTGTCGTCCAGGTTCTGTATTTCCACATCTACCTCTTTGCTGGGTTCAGGGATTCGCCACGAGAAAGCTTACGTAGATCCTCGAGCTTCTCTTTTGATGGCTCTAAGGATATGGATTCCTCAGCGCCCATCATGCGCAGATTCTCCCACTTGATTGGCTCTTCTCCAAGGGAATCCATGGTCGCGTCCCAGATGGTCATCCACAGGTCGTATTGGTTCACGCCCTCAGGTTCGTTCCCGAGATGAGTCCGGCGCACGGTGACCATGGGGTCGAAGTCGAACTCATCTGCTCTCGATAAGAATGCCCCGGTGAGGGCAGCCTCCTTCTCGTCACCTTTCCATGGCGGGCATGGCTTTCCCCCGGTCGCTCTTTTCAGCTCCCACCAGGTGATGTTTTTGACGGGGACTGTATTTTCGGGCTGCTCGAGTCCTGGCCTCCAAGAATATGACATGCGACTCGACGACCTGCATCGTCTGGCGATCTTGGTGTCGTCTTTTTTTTCAGGCTTGCTCTTCGGACCATCAGCTACGCACTGGTCGTATTTTTCCTGGTCTATTCGCCAGCGTGCAACGGCGTATTTCTTACCGTTGAATTTCTGAACAATCTCCCTGCCAACATCATCGTACTCGTAGCACTTAATGCGTGAATTCTTTAGCATCCTGAATTTCTCTACGAGAGATCTACGATAGGTTAGGCCGCCAATGACACTGTCGCCTAGCATGCGTGGATCACCGAGGAGGTCCCAATTGTCCAGGAAGAGCCAGGAGATCATGCCGCCTTGCCCGTACCCGAGGAAGAGGTGGGGCTCGTCGATGGCGATCTGGTTGCCGGCCTCGATGTACTTATCCCGATTGCCACGGATGCCGGAGCGGTAGGCCGCTTTGACATCTAGACCGTGGATGGTTCCGCGGGTGTCGAACGGTCTCTGGTTGCCTTGCAGGGTCGTCTCGATGGACGAACGCGTCGTCAGGAACAATGCGAATCTTGGCGTGTGCTCTTCGGTCACATGAAGCCCTACAGCTTTCGCTACCTGGCGATGGATCTCCATCGTGTGCCGCTTAGTTTTGGTGGTGATTCGATAGTAGGATCGAGGGTGCATCTCGACTGGAATCGGCGTGCCGTCCCCATCGAATACGAGAGGTCTTACAGTGTACCTCCACGGGAACTCCATCCACGTGCGAGGTTCAGGCTTGCTTTCCATCTCAACTTCCTCATTGATAAGCTGAGATTCTGGCGCCGCTATATCGCCTGCGCTGACACTATTTGTTTCTTCTGTATCAGTAACTTTAAGCTCGTATTGAGATCTTCCGTATGAGTCGTTCTCAATCTGGGAGGTTGCTTGATCTCCGCACCCAATAAACGGTGCAGAAATAAGTATACAGAGAGTCGGCAGAATTCTTTTGAATTTGCCACTAGGGGTCTTTTGTTTGGATCCCATAAGTTTGTTTAGTCTACCAGAGGCTTACAGTGAGAAAACCCCACCGAAGTATTCTTCCTTACTTGAATTCAAATCTTTGAATGCGCTATCCGGAGCAATATCAGAGTCTTTGATAGGTACACCACCAGAGAGTCTTGACTGTCTTTTCATGCGGTCTCTTTCCTCTTCTGCCTTCTCGTCATATACCAATTTTAGATGAGGAGTCCCTTTTGGTTTTTTGATCGTATCCGTTTTTGTCTTTTTGGGATCTTTCTTCGCCGTTTCTTTTTTAGGCGCTCTCGCCTTAGCGGTGGTGGGCTCCCTCAGATTCTCTCGTTCTCTTGCTAGCTTTTCTCCAAGTTCAATCTCTTTGGGCGTTAGATGTGAAGCTTTGCCGAGGAGAATTGCCAGGCCTGTCGCGGCTATGGACTCTCCTCGATCGCCTGCCCTGACCTTGACAGATAGCCATACTGACTCTTTCATTGATACGCCTTTAGACACCCCGAAGTTGTCTGGCGAAATGATTGCGCTCGCAAGAGGGGGCGCTTGCCCCAAGAGAATCTTGGATAGCAATCCGGTGTGGGTCATCTTCTGTACAAGCTTACCAGCCTCATCCTTTAGGATTCGGATAATAGACAAATCAAATGCGATAGATCTGCGTCTTTTACTGCTCATCGCCCTCCAAGAATTCCATAATAAGCCTTGTCTGATCCTTGTCCAGAACCTTTCGCGCCTTGAAAATCTTCAACACATTATTCTTCGCCGAGCTGACGAATGCATCAATGCGCTCTTTTGCTTCTTCTTCGGTATCAGAATCGAATGCGAGATCAAGGAGGGAGAAGAGGTCGTCACCTAGTGCCGACCTCAACTCCTTGATTTGCGCATGCGAAACAGAATCACCAAGCTCTTGTATCGATTCAAGCATGCTTCACCTTACATCAAAATGGGATGTCGTCGTCGAGATCAGTCTCGCCGCCTGAGGGTGCACCACTGCTTCCGCCAGAACTGGAGCTGCCTCCGCGGTCGTCTCCACCACCATCATTGCCGCTATTGCCCTCTCCGTCGCCTCGTCCTCCGAGGAACTGAACCGTCTCAGCGACAATTTCAGTGCTCCACTTCTTGACACCGTCCTGCTCGTAGCTCGAAGTGCGGAGTCTTCCTTCCACATAAACCTGTCTACCCTTGGCAAGATAGTTATTGCAGTGCTCTGCCGTCTTACCCCAAACAGTAATTCGATGCCATTCGGTTTCCTCCTCCTTCTCGTTGGTGTTCTTGTTATTCCACGTTCGAGTCGTAGCCACGCTGAGGCGGCAAACCGGGGTCCCCGCGTCGGTGCGTTTGAGTTCTGGATCTCTTCCGAGATTTCCGATGATAATTACTTTGTTTACTCCTGCCATTTTTTCTTCCTTTCCTGATTATTTCCAGGTCACTTTCCATGACCCATCTTCCATTTCCTTTATAACTGATGCCTTTATTGACATCTTGATTTCTTCTACGCCGTCGAGCCTATTACTCAGACCGTGAGGCCATAAGTAGAGCGTCGGCGTTCTGCATAGCACGGGTTCGACCAGAGCTGACATCCTGAGAGCATGGTCTACTATCACACTGTAGGGCATCCTCATGGACTTGCCCCTTATCGCAACCATGGAATCCTTCCACAAGGTCGCCGTCATGGGTACTGACCTAATCTCTTCTGAGGGTAGATCTGGTATGGCTGCGGACATGTACTTTTCGCATCTCTCACGGAATAGCCTTCGCGCGTCAGCTAAGGCTGTCTGATCTAGCATCCCATATTGCCCGTGATTCATCGCAGCGTTGACCATCCGAGGCGTAATAGGGTTATCGATTGGATCGATACGCGCAGAAATAATGGAAGCCTCCATAGACCTAGGGTCGATGATATATCCGATGTCCACCTCCACTTCCAGCTTTACCTTGATTTTTGTTTCACCATTCATTTCTTCCTTGCTTTCCTTCTATGTTCTGGGTCTGTAACGAGGTTGGGCTCGAAGTCGATCCCCCGACGCTTGAGAAGGTCTCCTATTCCATCAAGCTGCTTTTGCATGTCTTCCCAGACGACCACCTTCTTGATTCCTGGATGACTGTATAGAATATTGGCCACGGTCTTTCTTTTGAATAGTTCTGATGACTTTTCTTTTTGAAAGCTTGCTGGTCTACCGATCAGGTAATCTGGAACAAGGTAGCGCTGTCCAAGCAGCTCCCGTATGCGCGCCTCGGTCTTGCCGCGTCTTGCCGTCAGTACAATCGTGAGCGTGCTTTTCCATCTCTTCTGGGAGGACAGCATCTCTTTGACGACCTCCTCAATCCAGAAGCTCCTTGGGGCCCTGAGGGGAACATGTGGGGGCATCAGGGACTCCTCGCTGGCCCACCAGCTCTTGTCGCTTTTACCTTCCGGAGGAAATGGCGATCGAAACAGGGTCCAGTCGAAGTCGTAGACCTCGAGCGTAGAATAGCCCGACATCTACCTCGATCCCGGCCTTCTTGGAGGGGGCCTTTCTATCTCTCCGTGATTGCTGATATATTGGCTGAGACGAAACTTGATATCGTGAACAAGGGAGGCGGGCAGCGTTACCTCTGGACAGTCTGGATCCCTCGACCTCGCTCTGAGAAGCTCATGCTGTAAGACCGTCATGAGATCCCGGCCCGAGAGGCCGTGCGCGAACTGAATATTCTTAGCCTCCCGAGACTTCTTGTGGGGAGGACCCATACTCATGTCCCCATCAGTGCATACACCATGGTCTTGTCGATCGTCGTAATACTCACCCATTATGACTTCTCCTCGATGGTTTGGCTCCCACGACGAATCGTCCACGAGTCCTGGTCCTCGTCAACGTATATCGGCACGTCAGGGAATAGGCTCCTGAATTGCTTAATCTCACCGTGGACAATCCTGCGCAAGGAAGGATGGACAGACTTGCTCGATCGAAGCTCAATGCGGTACATGAACGCCGGTAGGTTCTGCGTCACCTTGCACGGAACATTGAAGCCCATGGCAATGTAGTTTTGGCGGACGAATGGATCACACTCGAGGCTATCGATTGATTCGGACTGTGTAGCAATGAGAGCCACGGCCCGCTTTCGAAGTTCGGTGGGCAACTGGTCTAAGTACCAACTATTAAACCCAAGCCCCGTAGTCAGCAGGGGCATCCGTATGGTTCCGTTCCTGTGCCGCTGAAGGTCTCGATAGCTTCCGAAGTCGAGGGCAAAGGTTGACTGGATGTTGCCGAGATCGGCCAAGTATCGAGGGGCGCCAATACCTCGAGGTCTTTGTTTTAGGATATCAATATCCGAAGCCTCCATCGAATGCTGATTGAACGAGCATGTCACCAGCGCCTTATCACTGCTGTAATCTGGATAGCCACTGTCAGCCACGAGGAAGTGGTGATTACGCATCACTTCGGAACGATACTCTTCCTGGTCAGATCTATTCTTGAAGCTGTTCGGATACTTCTCGATGAGTTCATCCCATACGCGATTCGCCACTTCTACGACGTTGGGATCGGGGTGGAGCTTGAGCGATGCGAGGTGGTCTCCGGCCTGTCTAAGATTCGTGTGCCAACTAAGGTTGGTAGCCGCTCCGGCTGGCAAGAAGCTTCGGAGAATATCGAAACTTCTGGCATTGACTGCTCGGTCGTAGGTCTTTTTATCTTCACCCTTATTGATGGGATATCTCTTGCGGATATGCTCCTTGACCACCGGTCCTGCACCGAGATAGAAACCGCGCCACCGCTCTTGGATCTCCCGACCTTTTACGCTTCCGGTTTTCTCGAGGGGGTCACTGAATACGGCCTCCGAAAAGTCCATGTAGCGCGTGCTGGCCTCTTGTCCCGAGTATAATGGCCAGTCCTGAAACGCCTTCGCGGTCAGCATGGTCACGCCTTCGATGAATATGGTCGTGGTGCCACAATCGCCAATTGATTTATGACCGTATCCAATATAGAACTTGTCCATAAAATTACCTGACCCAGCATTACCGACCTTCTTGAGATGGTCATCGACGCTGGCAGGGCTTCGGCTATAAAGAGCCTGGAGCATGGCTAAGTCTTCTGGTTTCTGGTCATCTACTATCTTGATTTTTACTTTATCCATATTTATTCATTTCCTCACATGTGTGTTCTATTGTTTCCGGCAGACTGAATATGCCCTCATAGTCTAAGGTGCATTGAATCCAGCCCAGCCACCTATTCATCTTTCCTTCGTCTTCGTGCCCTTCAGCTTTTAGACACATCCATTTTGCGTGCTGTAGCCTAGTTCCGCGTTCAATGGTTTCGACCCCTAGCTCTGTCAGTCGCTTGTAGTACTTCCTTAAGAGGTTCCTTTCAGGGTCGCCGCTAGAAGAGTTCTTCTTGGATTCGCTTTCCGTTTCGGTCACCATGCCATCTCAGTCCTTCGTTAATATAGTTGTAGAGCGCCTCGGCATAAAGAGCATCTGCATAAGCATTATGCGCGTCATCGTATGCGTGCCCGATGAACTTCATGCACGGTCCCAGGCCGATCAATTTGAGGCCGAGCGGGACTAGAAAATGTCTGGCCAATGGCATCGTGTCGATGAGATCCCTAAAGAGGTGATCGCAATCGAGACCGTGCGCATCATAGTCGCCCTTCAACATTGGGATGTCGTACCCAAAGAGGTTGTGACCGATGATGGTGGCATCTTCGACAAACTCCGTAATTTGGGGGACAGCGTCCTTGAACGTTATCGCTTCTGCCCAATCGGAGGAGTTGTAGCCTGATATTCTTAGTGATTCTGGGTTCGCTCTTTCCATATTGAGCGGTGCTATTTGTATGCATAGTGCACCCTTCTCTGAGTGCTTCATTCCTATTTCTGATACTTGATGCCAGCCAGGTTTTAACCCTGTGCCCTCAACATCTAAAAAACATAGTGGACGATTTCTATATGGCTTAAACGGACGGAAACCTCTCATATTACCCTTGCATATGCGGGTTGCTGAGAGGGAGGTGTAACCCGCCCTTATGGATCCGTCAAGACGTGCGCTACCTGCGGCGCAAGATGAGCAGAGCGGCTACGCCGAGACCGACGACCACGCCCAGCCCGATGTTCTTCGCTGCAGCCTTGTTCTTGCCCCACCACGTCATATCCACGTAGCCCTCAGACGACTTCCCCTTGGTCTTGGCGTAGACGCTGGCCGTTCCGAGCGCACCGACGAGGGCGGCTGCGCCCACAGCGATGAGCGGCCAGAACCCGTACCGGCGACCTCCGCCCTCGTTCGACTGTCCAACCTCGCCTTCACCGCCGTCTTGTTCGACCTGCTCCTTCTGTAGGGTGATCTGTCTATTCGCCTCATCCCAAAACTCAGTAATGACATTCTTGAACCTGCGCTCGAGGTCTTCAAGAAAATCCTGACCCTCACCAGCAAGAACAGCCGCCCCCGAAAGCTCGTTCGCCATTCTCCACGGAGTTTCAATGTCCGGCCATCCGGGTCCAGAGAATCCAAAATTATCGTAGTCTCCGGCGAATAACGGAGCGTCTACAATGGAGCGATCCTCCGCCTCGAGGAATGCCTGATAGTAATAAGCCTCGCGCTCACCAAACTTAGCGAAGTGATCGTCATAAGCCTTCAGCGAAATCTTGTTCGCCTTGGTCGATGGTATCTCTTCACGGACGGCCGAAAGATCATCCATTGCATGGTCGATACTTTTGAGCACGACCTCGTACATCGCTCTGGTGGGGGCAATCTCGACCAGCTCGAAAATGTCGTCGCGTATCTTCTCGGTTTTGAAGCTGGGGACTTTCATGATTATTTACCTAGACCACGGCGGCTGAGGGCGGACGCCTTCGCTTTAGAAAGAGAGGGGAACCACTTTTCCCTGGTTATTGACGCGTCTTTCTCCTCCACTAGCATCCATCCTTCATCGTATCTAGATATGGACCATGTGAAAAAGCTTGCCTTGCCGTCATCTCGGTATCCATTGAGCCATACTTCTGCATAGAATCCATCGTCAACCTCATTCCACTTTACACCTTTGGAAGTGGAGGCGGGCTTACCAGGGTTGTTTACGTGGGAGCGAACCTGACGAGTGCCCTTAGATGGGTTCTTCATCCGAACCCACTTGGTACCCTTCGGCGCCTTCTTGGAGACCTTCTTCTTGGACGACTTCTTTTTGGATGTCGCCTTCTTCTTGGACGACTTCTTTTTGGATGTCGCCTTCTTCTTGGACGACTTCTTTTTGGATGTCGCCTTCTTCTTGGGCGACTTCTTTTTGGATGTCGCCTTCCTGACGGATGATGCGGTGGCCGCGGTCGCCTTCCTGGTTTCAGCTACGCGCTTCACTCTTTGCTTGGTCGACCTGGCCTTGCGAGACTTTCTCTCGCGCTCTCGCTTAGCGGCAGCAGTCTTGCGCTCAAGCTTCTTCGCTGCCCGATCGACAGCCTGGGCCTCCTCTTTTGTTCGGGCCTCAGCACGCTTTAGCTCGCGCTCGAGCATCTTCTCTTTTCGGATACGCTTCTTCTCGGCATCCTTGCGCCTCTTGTCCCAAGCCTTCTCCCATATGGCGCGAAGCTCATCCTTCGACGAAGGCAAAATGCTCAGCTGCCACTTGAATGAATGCTTGGCTTTTACGGACTCGAGGACTCGAGTCACCTTGACGGCGCCTGCGGAATCCACGATTTTTATTTCAGATCCACCGCTGCCACGCTTTGCGACGACTGCACCTTTTGGCAGTCTCGTCACATCTATCTCAGCTACGAATTTCTTACCTTCATTCTTTCCTGCCAAGGCGAGCGTCGGGCTGCAGGCGACGAAGAAGGTTCCGCTCTTGATTCGCTTGCGCTCCTCGAGGCCAATGTGGAAGCGCTTTTCGTTTGTGGCGATCCAATAAAGGCCGCGCGAGCACGAGTTCCAATACGCGCTCGAGAACTCATTGAAGTCCTTGTAGCGAGTCGCCTCTGCAGCAAGAGCGTCCTTCACCTTGGAATTTCTCGGGTTCGGATACCTGGGCCTTCCGCGAATGATTCGCCCAGGGCGTTTGGCCAGGAACCTTTTCAGCTTCGTGTCGCTGGTGAAGATGTGCGTGCCGGCCTCCTCGAGCGCTGACTCTCCGAGAAGCCATGCGTATTCAGAGGCGGAGGCGGAGGGCGAGATTAGGTCTTTCGAGCAAAACGAATACAGCACCAAGCCTCGAGGCCTGTCTTGAACAAGGTAGACCGTGTACGGCTTTTCCTTGCGCGCTCTTGTTGTAGTTTTGCTCATGGATTTCCTTGACATGGTAGCAGAATTCAGAGGTTTATCGGGGCGAGATGTCGGATTAGATATAGCCCTATTTCTTTTATCTTTTTTTACAGCCGCAAAGACCTGCTTTCGCAGTGGCTCGCCTCCCCACAAATCCCACGACTGCCATGCTTTGCTATCTTCCCAGCGCTTCTTGTCAGCTCGAGCGCTGACATAATTTCCCCGGTGCCGGTCGAAGAATGCCTTGACCTGATACGCATTGATCCGCTTTCCGGATGCGATGTCGCGTGCCCGCATGACCCCAGACCCAATGCCCTGATCGTGAGCCTGGATAGCATCGAGACCGCCGCGTTTACTCTTCGGCAAATTCTTACGTCGATCTAATGCTCGTCGAGCAACCTTTCGGGCGGACTCGTTAGGGTGAATATAAAGCTTCATTCTCTTAGGATTATGCTTGAAGTACTCGACCTGACCGAGTCTCTTTTTGGCCTGCGCCTTGGTGTACGGTCCGCCAAAGCTGCGCGATCCATCCTCGGACAGCACGTAGTACGAGCGCTTTCCGCCGCCCAATCCCTTGAGCTTCTTACCGAGAAACCCTTGCGCACTTGCCCGTGAAACGATCATCTAAATCTCGCCTGATTCTTTCAGGAGTTTGTACAGGACGATTGCATTCCAGGGGTCGGTCTTCTTTGGCTTGTACTTGCCGGCTCTAATCTTTGGCTCAAGCTCATCGAAGGTTGGTCCAGAATCATCATCGTCATCGTCGTCATAGTCGGAACGGTAATGCGTTCGAATGGGTCGAGGCGGAGTATAGGTGCGGCGTCGATACCCTTTTTCCTCATCCTCGTCGTCCTCGTCTTCCAGGTCGTCGAAGGTCAGGGTGTCATCGTCATCGTCGTCCAGCTTCTTCTTCCATTTGCGCATGACTACACCTTAATCCAACTCGAGGCTTCGCGCCTCATTTGTTGGCAATTGGTCTACTGACCTTGTGGATCTCCCACAACCTCTATCTCCGGCTCCTCGTCGCCCTTACCAATTGTTTTAGATCTTCTTTTGCGCCGAATGTCAGACAACACTATATGTATGAATGGGTATGCGATCATGGCAACGACCATTGTCTTTTTGTCTTCTTTGCTCATTGCCATATTGATTTCAACCTCGGATTTCGTTAGGCCATTCGGCGCTGGATCTCGTTCTCGAGATGGAGACGAGCACCTTTCACATTGATGAAGTCGATCCCCATGACCCTGAAAGGCATTCGATTGCTTGGGACAATGTGGTCGTCCTCCTCCAACCACTGAACGGAGAGCAGTAGCTTTTTGAGCTGCGCCTTTGTTGGCTCCGCATCTGACTCCAAAACTTTGACAGCCTCGTTGATCCTTCTGCGCGCCACATACTCATCCTTGGGGATGTTCGGTGGGCCACCACCTGCGGGCAGGATACGAGTCTTGGCCGCACGCTCCTTCTCGCGTCGACGCTTGCCGAGATCTACAACGTCACCCGGATTCTTAATCTTGAGACGCTTCGCCTCTTTATTGGCCTTGCGCAAGCATGACGTACGCTTATCTCGAACCCTCTTGCTCGTTTCGTATTTGGTCGAAGCCTTCATCTTGGCGAGGTGGTCGAATACGAGATTGAGATTCTTCTTGGTCGGATTTTTGTTGTAATTATCCCAGAGCTTATCGCATCGATCGGTGAGGATTTTCCAGCCCGGTTTAGTTTTACGGGCGGCACTCTTCTTCGTATCCTTGCGCTTCGACCTCTTCTTGAAGTCCTTTTCAGCGAACTCTTTAGCATCAGACAGATTGTTGATGTGCTTAGGATCGATTCCGGGCTGGTGAATATCAGTTGTAGAACGCGGCCCCTTACGCGTAACCGAATACGCATACTCGTGCTGGTCGGCAAACATCGACCCGTACATTCGCTTCACAGTGTAAGTGACAGTGTCCAATGGTGACCAGGTGTGGCGAGTGAACTCTGACTCTGGATCATGGACCCTCTTCCAGCCTGATTTGGCTTTGCGTGCAGCCTTCTTCTTGGTCGTCCCCTTGCCCTTATTCGACTTCTTCTTCGGAGGATTATCCGAAGGGTTCTTTCGTCTAGAACCCTCAATGCTTTGGATCGCATTCCGCAGTCCAGTCTCTTGGCTGCGGAAAGGGTGCTTGGAGTGATGGACTACTGAATCCATATGAGGTCTCTCCTTGAGCATCTTTAGATCCGTAATATTATAGGTCCACACGATCGGCCCACCAGGAGCGGGCGACGACGGATGGAGGCGCCCGTGCTTGCGCTCATGCTCGTAGATTCGTCTGTACTCTGGCTTGATGTTGATGATATACCGCTTGCCGTATGCGTACGCGTTTTGGTGTGGGTATCCCGGCCGCATCTCTCTCGCGCGAGAATAGATGAACTCTGGGTAGTCGTACACCAAGCCTCGCTCCAAGAACTTCGCCTTGGTGCTGGTTACGATCTCATCCAGTGGTGTACCGGGACTGTAGGGTTCGCGCGGATTCCTGTGCCTGGACACAGATCCTCGTACTCTTATCTCCGTTCCGAGAATGTCAGCCTTCTTTCGATCTACGGGATCGCGGCTACTTTTGAGCTTATTGAAAGTTGTCTTTATGGACCTGTCACTCATGTTGTGAGCTGAGCGCCTGTAATCTTGCAGATCGGTGCGGCCATTCGGATTACTTTTCCGACCCTTCTCGGGGCCGTACATCTTTGCCATTCTCTTGGGCGCATCGGTGCGAGCCTGACTCAAAGCAATGGCGACCGCTTGCTTTTGCGGCTTGCCAGCTTTCATCTCAGCCGAAATATTGTGACTGATTGCCTCTCGAAACTTCTTTTCCGGAGTGCGCTCGGTGACATGTTTTAGCGGGTTCGACCGGGCCGAGCGCGCTCGAGATTTAGCCTGCCGCTCTTTTTTTTTAACGTGGCTGACCACTATCCCAAGTAGGGACGGATCCATATTGCGAATTTCCGCATACATGGCCAGCGCGTTCTCAGCATCGTCGAACTTCTTCTTGGCTCGAGATATCTCGCCGGACGTGCTTCCTGGTGAAGTGATCAAGGACTGGTACCGACTCCTGGCATTGCCATAGGTGACAGCCAGCTTCATGATCGTCGGAAATTCCTTACTTAATTCCTGCTTCTCTTGTTTCCTGAGACGGGCAACGATGCGTTCGATCTGCCAAGGAGGCACGCTCTCGAGCTTGTTCAACATCTTGTATTTACGAAGTAGTCGAAGCTCGTCCCTCGATGGAGAAAAGCCATCGCTAAGCGTGAGTACTGCTAGACCTTTCGCATAGGCTGGAAATTTACCAACCCTGCGAGATTGCACTTTTGGATTCGAAACAGGGATCACATGGCCGGACTTTCTCTTTCGTCTAGCGCTCTTTTCGTCGGTAATATAACCGCGAACCTTGACTAGGCTTTTAACCATTGTGCCAGTTGCAGGCGCGCGTCTAGCCTTGGTGATGAGGGCGCTTACCGCTT
>Ga0209991_10000406_pt1 | contig 19353 bp, 21 predicted proteins | sample ChitaG_FD_183167 | JGI IMG/M metagenome (GOLD analysis project Ga0209991, IMG submission 183167) | Deep subsurface microbial communities from South Pacific Ocean to uncover new lineages of life (NeLLi) - Chile_00310 metaG (SPAdes)... | ecosystem: Environmental > Aquatic > Marine > Oceanic >... | reverse complement strand
TCTGCATGTCCTCAATGCTAGCGATACCGCCTCCCACGGCAAAGGGAACTGTAACCACCTCACAAACCTTTTTCACCCATTCAAAACGCGTCTTTCTACTCTCCACGGTAGCGAATATATCAAGGAAGACCAGTTCATCAGCTCCGTCTCGGCAATAAGCCCCCGCCGTCTCTGCAGGGTCTCCGACATCTCTCAGATTCACGAATTTTATTCCCTTGACTACCCTGCCATCCTTCACATCCAAACAGGGTATGATTCTCACTACATTCATTTCATAAATCCCAAAAGCTGATCATCTCTTGATAGTCCATAACAGCGCTCATAGCACGATTTTCTACTTCTATGCCGGATTCAACAACAGCAGCGACAGGATTAAGTCCACCTATGAGTATCATTCCCACCCTATTTAATTCCACAGGCACTCCACATAGAGACTTGCTCACCTCGCCCATCATAAGCAGCCCATCCAGATTAACTTCTCTTAATCTGGCAACGACTTTTTCTGCTGCAGGTTGGCACATAGCCGGTATTTCTCGAAAATTGGCTAAAATCCTTCCTTCCCCTTTTCTGGCCGCTTGACCGACGCTGGTCATCTTACTGGCAATGTATAGCTCTGCAGGGTCTAAGGATGAGCCCGAATATAGGATAAGCTCAACAAATCGCAAAGGTTTGCGGTTCTTGATTTGAAGGATGCCGCCAAACTTGTATTCAACAGGGATACCAGCTTTAAGCAAAGCACCATTGATTATAACGCTACAAACAGTGGCTAGCCCTATCTTGCCTTGGGGTATGATTATTCCACCCAGATTTTCACCCTGGTGAGCTACAGCCACAAGCTCACTAACGCAAATCCCGACCTGAAAAACTCTCTTCATAGCTTCAATTGCCTTCTCAAATTGCTTCTCGGGGAAGAATGAGATGTTGACGGGAACTTTACCCTGGCGCTTATCTATGTCTACCTCCGTTTGATAGGCCAGAAGTTCAGTTTTAGAAGCCACAAAGCCAACCTTGTCGCTAACTAAAGCACTTTCTAATTCCTCGAGTCCTAGCCGTGTAATTAACCTCCCATCCCTTCCCATGCTCTCCGTAAACCCGCGTTCATCCATCAGTTTGAGGTGATACCGGACAGCTCGTTCGGTTAACTCGACACCATGATTCTTAAGATGGTGCGAAATAACTCTAGCCCCAAGAGGTTCACTGGATTGGCTCAGAATCCTGAGAATAGCAATTACCTTTCTCTCTACCTCTTGAGCCTGTTGTAGTAGCAATTACTCGTACTCCTGTTAATTTGTCTACGGTAACCTTTTACCGCATAGTTTTACCAGACTTATAGCTAGTTTGTCAATACCCTGTGCTCGTTCAGTACCTTGGTGACACTTTTTTTGTCACTGCGAACGCAACATTGCAGAGGTATTTATTAATGTCTGCTATACTATAATTTGTTACAGCGATAAGGAGGCAAATTGTACCTAATCAGGGTTGGAATAGCTCAGATTAATTCTACTGTCGGTGACTTTAGTGGCAATACCAAGAAAATAATGCAATCCATTGATCAGGCGAAGTCGCTCGGAGTTGACCTGCTAACCCTCCCCGAATTGGCTATAACTGGCTACCCCCCGGAAGACTTGTTGCTTAAACCACAGTTTATTAAGCAAAACAAGGAAAGCCTTAACAAAATAATAGAGCATAGCTCGGGCATCATGGTGGTGGTAGGTTTTGTTGACAGTGATGGTGATATTTACAATGCTGCCGCGGTGCTCTATAACAAAAAATTGGTGGGTGTTTACCACAAATTCTATTTGCCGAACTATGGCGTGTTCGATGAAAATAGGTATTTTCAGGCCGGGGTGGGATGTCCCGTTTTTATCATTTATGGCATCGGCATGGGCATAACTATCTGTGAAGATATGTGGTATGAAGCCGGGCCGGCAATTGTACAGGCTTATGCCGGAGCCAGGGTGCTGATTAATATAAGCGCTTCTCCATATCATGCAGGAAAAGGGCTCTTTAGAGAGAGGATGCTTGCTACCAGAGCATCAGACAGTATAGCTATTGTTGTCCATAATAATTTGATTGGCGGTCAAGATGAGCTTGTATTTGATGGCAATAGTCTGATTATCAATGAGAAAGGGGAGGTCATTGCCCGGGGGAAGCAGTTTGAGGAAGACTTTGTCGTAGCCGATTTGGATGTGGAGTCAGTGTTTCGTTCTCAGTTACATGATTCTCGACGAAGGAAAGAAATACCATGGGTCAGGGAGAAACTAGAAGGAGCTACCAAGATAGAGGTATCAAGTGAGTATCCGGCAATTGCCAAGCCTCATTTGCCGCCAAGACAAGTTGAAAGATTAGATGAACTTACTGAGATTTACCAGGCTCTTGTCCTCGGAACCAGAGACTACCTACACAAAAATGGCTTTGATAAAGTAGTCATCGGTTTGTCCGGTGGGGTTGATTCAAGTCTGGTGGCTGCCATAGCAACAGATGCCCTTGGGGCTGACAATGTCATAGGTGTTTCCATGCCCTCGCGCTACTCGTCTCGGAGCAGCATATCAGACGCTGAAGCTTTAGCAAGAAATCTAGGAATACAGTTCGAGGTAATACCTATTGAGAAAGCGTTTAGCTCTTATTTGGAAACACTGGCGGAGCCTTTCAAAGATGCCCAACCTGATATCACTGAAGAAAACATTCAAGCACGAATCAGGGGCAATATTCTCTTTGCCTTGTCCAATAAGTTCGGCTGGTTAGTGCTTGCTTGCAGTAATAAAAGCGAGACAGCTACAGGCTATACTACCCTTTATGGGGATATGGCTGGAGGGTTTATTCCCTTGAAGGATGTCCCTAAGACACTGGTCGTCGAATTAGCCACATATAAGAATCGCCAGGCAGGCGAAGAGGTGATACCACCTGCCATCTTGACCAAAGCACCATCAGCTGAACTAAGACCAGGCCAAAAAGATGTCGATACCCTGCCACCATATGATATACTGGATCCCATTCTAAAGGCCTATGTAGAGGATGACCTGGCGATTGACCAGATTACAGACATGGGTTTTGACCGTGACACAGTTACAAAGATAGGTCGCATGGTAGACAGGAGCGAATATAAGCGCCGCCAAACCGCCCCCGGCATAAAGATAACTCCACGGGACTTCGGCCGGGATAGGAGACTGCCCATCACCAATAAATTCAGGGAAGAATAACATGAGTAAACTCGGTGGTATCCTGCTAGCAGTGGGCCTGGGTATTCTAATAGGCTGGGGCCTTTATCTGCTCTTCGGTTTAGCTTTCCCATGGCTACCCTTGCCAGTTAAGATTGCCTTCGCTGCCATAGCTATAGGGCTTATCTTACTCCTGGCATCGCTAGGGCGAGAAAGATATCGAGCATCCAAGGAAGAAAAGGACAAATTCAAGGGGGTGGAAAAATGATTGTGGTTACCACAGAGCAAATCGAGGGCAAAAAGATACAAGAAACTCTGGGTTTGGTTAGAGGCAGCACTATCAGAGCCAGGCATATGGGGCACGATATTATGGCTGGCTTGCGCAACATCGTCGGTGGCGAAGTCAAGGATTACACCGTAATGCTGGCACAGGCTCGAGAAGAGGCACTGCAGAGGATGATTGAGCAAGCTGAGAAGATGGGTGCTAATGCCATAGTAGGCACCAGGTTTGTAACTTCGATGGTGATGTCCGGAGCTGCTGAGATGGTAGTGTATGGGACAGCAGTGAAAGTGGTCTGATTTCAAATTGACTGACATCTCTTCGGCGTGAGCTCAGCCGAACAGTCCGCTTGCCCGATAAATTGCGCTCGGGGTCGGACAACTTGGTGTTCAGCAGGTCTTCCGGAGGCTCATTCCCTGCTTTTGCCGGGACGCTATATTGCTTTTGCTAGATCATATATTATGCTGTCTATTGGATAATTGTGAACCGAAGCGATACTTGCCCGTTTTATGGCCTGACGTTATGTCAACTATAGCGGCTAAATTGTTTAGGTAATACTGAAACCCAAAAGGAGACGGAGCGGTATCTACTGGAGTTGATATCATAGAGATGGAGCGTGTTAAAACGGCAATCAAGCAATTGGGAAAGCGCTTTTTAAACCGTATTTACACCGAGGCGGAACTCAGGACTTGCCAGGATGGATTTTCGTCCTTAGCATCCAGATTTGCTGCTAAAGAGGCGGTGATGAAAGTCCTAGGAACAGGTGGATAGGTGTTGGCTGGCCTGAGATTGAGATTCTTACTGGCGGCGATGGCAGACCATCGGTAAAACTTTACGGGCAAGCTTTAAGGAAAGCCGCGAAATTAAACTTAAAAGAGGTTTCTATTGGCCTTTCTAACAGTAAGAGCATGCCGTTGCTGTAGGTATAGGCATACAGTCCTTTATTTTAACTCTTTTTTCAATTTCTCCATCACTTGAGCAAATTCCTGGCTGTATCTTCTTTCGTGTCTGGAAAGAAAATCTTGCCACTGAGGAAGCTCTTTTATCGCCTCATCAACAGTCAATTGAATAATTACGGTGTTTGGTCCTTGCTGAACGTGTTTTACCCTTAGTTGAGGATTTCTTTCTACTTCAGCTCTTATGCCATTGTAGGCTTGCTCTATTTCTGCTCTATACCTCTTTTGTAAGTCCGCCATCAGATTTAAATTTACCTCGACTACAGAAGTATTCTGTTCTTCCTTGAGGGTCTCTAGGGCCAAAATTCCGTCCCTTCTCCTTTGCAGTTCGGCTGGAGTACTCCCAAAACTAAGAGAATCTATCAGTCTCATTTGGGCTTCCCTCAGAAGGGATGGCTTGCCTTCTTCCTTCAACCTCTTCCACAAGGCTTCGGGGTCAATCTGACCTTGGTAGAATTCCGACAGTAGACAATTCACCTTCTCAGAAACCGTCATCTTCTCTTTCTCTTCTTGAGTCAATTCACCAATTCTGGCTAATTTTTCTCTAGCGATTGGCGGAAGGTCCTTCTCCCAGTCCCAGTTCGTCATTGCTTACCACTCCCATTTTCGAAGCTATTTACTAAAATTCACATAACCATTTTGCCGGTGACAAGAAAAGGAATAGTATATATAGTATATAATAAAGCTGCATTTGGGGAGAGCGATGGGGATTAGACTTTATCAGGAGCCACATCTTGAAAACCCAATTCTGGTAGCCAGTTGGCCAGGAATAGGAAATATCGGGATAATTGCTGTTGATACTTTGAGAGGGATGTTAGAGGCAGAGGAGTTTGGAGAAATTGAGCCTTGGGATTTCTTTTACCCCAAACGAGCCGTGATTCACAAGGGAGTGTTAGAATACCTGGAATTCCCTGATAATAAATTTTATTTTAAAGTAATACAGGGAAAGGAGTTACTATTTTTTGTTGGAGAAGAACAGCCTACTGAAGGGGGTAGGGTCTATGCCGAGGGGAAGAAAGCCTGTCACATGACTGAGCTTGTTCTGGATGTAGCCGAGAAATTTAAATGTCGCAGAATTTATACCTCGGGAGCGGCTGTGGCTTTGACTCACCACACTACAAAGCCCAGATTCTGGGCCGTGCCCAATAGCGAAAGTTTAATCTCTGAGATAAGAGAATACGGGAACACTGTACTCATGTCCGACATCGAAGGAAGAGGAGGACATGGAAATATCACCGGCTTGAATGGACTCCTGCTGGGAGTTGCCAAAAAAAGAGGTTTTGAGGCTATTTGCCTGATGGGTGAGATACCAGTGTATCTTCGGGGATTGCCACTATATTATCCTAAAGCCTCAAAGTCAGTGCTGGAAGCCCTTAGCCATAGTCTAAAAATAGAGGTTAACCTGGACCAATTGGATGAATTAGACCAAAGGGTACAACGAAGAATTGAAGAATTTTACCAACAAATCCCTTTAGCAATAAGAGGGCAACTGGATAAATTAAAGCATGTGACTTATGACAAACCAGCCGGGCCTGGACCAATTACCGAAGAGGAAAAGAAAAGAATTATGGAAGATGTTGAAAGGTTCTTTAAGAAGCGAGGTGAGGGAGGTTGAGCAAGGAATATCCTGTCAAAATCCATAAAGAACTAGAACTTCGCCAATCCTCCTTAGTACTGGGTTGGGGTGAAGATCTGGGAAATTTGGGAGGGAAAGTTACTGACTGCTTGAATCGGAAACTGAAAGGGCAAGAATTCGCCGAGATTGAACCAGACGATTTCTTTTCCCTTGGTGGAGTTACCATAGAAGATAATCTGGCCCAATTTCCTGAAAGCAAGTTCTATGTCTGCTCGGAACGTGATCTGGTGGTTTTCCGAAGCAACTCTCCCGGGGCTGGATGGTGTAAATTTCTAAACTCAATTTTGGATGTAGCAGAGCATCATTGTCAGGTAGAGGAACTGTATATCATTGGGGCGATGATTAGCTTTAGTGCTCATACTGCTCCCCGCCAGCTGTTTACCGTAGTCAATTTGGCAGAAATTAAAGAAGTCTTGAACCAATATGACCTGGTCAGAGACATGGATTATCAAACTCCACCGGGTGAGAAACCAACCTTGAATTCTTTTCTATTGTGGATAGCTAAGGGGAGGAATATTCCCGGAGTAATCTTGGGGGTGCCAATACCTTTTTACCTGGCAGCGATGGAAGACCCTCAAGCTCAAAAGAAAGTCCTGAGCTTTTTGAATGAAAGATTAGACCTGAAAATTGATTTTAGTGACGTAGATCAGGAGATTCGGGAACAGAATGAACAACTAACACGGGCAAGGTCTCTTTTTCCTGAGATCGATGATTATATTAACAGGTTGGAAAGCAACCTTACGCTATCTGAGGAAGAGAATGGAGAGCTAATTAAAAAAATTGAGGAATTTCTAAGGGAAGAAGGCTGAGTCTTACTTAGACAAAAGAATTTTATCAAGATGATAGCCAAGGTAAAAAGTGCTGCTGTAGTGTGTCTGGAGGGGGCTGTAGTGGAAGTAGAGGTGGATTTATCACCAGGCCTACCTTCTTTCACTATCGTCGGACTACCGGACAAGGCAGTCCAGGAAGCCAGAGAAAGAGTAAGGTCAGCCATAAGAAACTCCTACTACAAGTTCCCTACCAGGCGTATTACTGTCAACTTGGCTCCAGCCGACTTAAAAAAGGAAGGCCCTGCTTACGACTTACCCATAGCCATAGGCATACTGATGAGCTCAGGACAGCTCAACGCCGACCTCACCCACAGTATCTTTTTAGGGGAGCTCTCTTTGGATGGCAAGCTACGCCATACCCATGGGGTATTGCCCATGGTAGCTTTAGCCCGTGATAAAGGCTTATCTACCATATTCGTGCCTTTGGATGATGCTAAAGAGGCTTCCCTTATAGATAATATACATATATTCCCTACGGAATCGTTAGCGCAACTGGTTGTTCATCTTCAAGGCGAAGTAGGCATCCCGGAGTACCATAGAGAGCTAAATTGGGAGCAGGAATTTCGCCCCAGTTACGCCTTCGATCTCATTTATATTAAGGGCCAGGAGCATGCCAAGAGAGCTCTAGAGATAGCGGCGGCGGGAAGACACAATATCCTCATGTGTGGTCCACCGGGAAGCGGCAAGACTATGCTGGCTCGTTCTCTGCCCTCAATACTTCCCCTGTTGACCATGGAGGAAGCTATCGAGGTAACCAAGATTTACAGCGTTAGTGGATTGTTGCCGCAAGACACTCCCATCATTGTAGAGCGTCCTTTTCGCTCCCCTCACTATACTATTTCCCATGCTGGCTTGGTGGGAGGGGGGCAATGGCCAAGGCCCGGGGAGATAAGCATGGGGCACCACGGAGTGCTTTTTCTGGATGAATTCCCTGAGTTTGGGCACATAACACTGGAATCGCTGCGCCAACCAATAGAAGACAGAACAATTACCGTCAGCCGTGCTCATGGCAGTGTTACCTTCCCTGCCAGCTTTATGCTAGTTGCCGCTATGAACCCCTGCCCCTGTGGGTATTATGGCGACCCATTCAAAGAATGTAAATGTTCATCAGGAGAAATCTCTCGCTATCATAAAAGAATAAGCGGTCCATTACTGGACCGCATTGATATCTTTGTTGATGTTCCCCATATTGATTATGAAAAACTCACTGAAGACAAGCCGGGGGAAAGCGCGGACAAAGTCAGGGCAAGGGTCAAGGCAGCACATGAAATACAGCTTGAGCGTTTTCGAGGGACGAAGCTAAGGTGCAATGCTGATATGACGCCCAAGGAGGTGAAGGAATTCTGTACGGTGGAACCGACAGCGCAGAGCCTGCTTCGCGCCGCCATGAAGCAGCTTCATCTCACCGGCCGTGCCTTCCATCGCATCCTCAAGCTTTCCCGTACCATCGCCGACCTAGAGCATAGCGACATCATCAAGACACACCATATGGCTGAAGCTCTACAATACCGGCACAAGGAAATAATCTAAACCTGAAACATATACGGTATACGCGTCAGGTCAGAAATAGAATGCGTCAGCGTCAAAATGGTTATCAAGCGCTACTATGAACGGGCAACACACTTAGTGCAACAAGGAGGCTAAAGGCAATGGAGCAGAGCAAGAGGAAATTTCCGAGTAGGGTAGGTAAGAAATTAAGAACACAGTTCGGCGCAGGAATCCTCGTTATTGTGCCGATTATTATTACTATATTGATACTGGTCTGGTTTTTTGGCTATATCGACAACATTGCGCAGCCTGTAGCCAAGTCGCTATTAGGGCGCACAATTCCCGGCCTAGGCTTCGCCTTAACAGTAGTATTAATCTACTTAACGGGGGTTGTAGCGACCAGTGTTATTGGAAAGAGGCTGGTTGGTTATATAGAGTCTTTATTGGCAAGAGTGCCATTGTTTCGATATCTCTACACAAGCATCAAGCAAATCATGGTAAGCTTCACCACCTCTGGCGAGACCAAATTCCTACAGGTAGTACTAGTAGAGTTCCCCAAGAAGGGTATGCGAGCTCTGGGCTTTGTAACGAGTGAATCACGCGTCGAGTCCGGTGAAAAGCTGCTTACCGTGTTTATACCGACGTCTCCCAATCCAACATCTGGCTATCTAGAAATAGTAAGGGAAAATGACATTATCCGAACCAATATATCAATTGATGACGCGTTGAAAATGGTCTTGTCTGCCGGCAAAGTATCACTCAAGGAGATCACTGATAGGCTGGGTGCAGAGAATTAAACACCCGTGGAATTTCATATGAGTCGCCTTGACAAAAATCTCCTGCTCTGTTCTCCAATGCCACGACAAGCTTAAGGCGCAATGAACCACAGAATCCCGCCAATAATTAGCAGCGTAATACCGATGATAAGGGAAATCCTGCCTCCTATTTGCCAGGCGTGTAGCCAGAAACGCTCATGTTCATGGGTTATAGTCTCCTTGATATCTCTTTGGGTCAACAAAATGGAATTGTAATATCTTTCCTTTTCCCTCTTATTCCAAAGAATAAAAATGATCCCCAGAAGAAGGAAACATCCCCCCATCACTAAGATAATTTGGTAACTAGCTAAAGACATGTTACTCAACATCCCCACCAAGAATTCGGAGAATTTTGAGGTGTTCCTACTTAATCTCTACAGTCGCTCCGGCAGCCTCTAATTTTTGCTTTATTGTTTCGACTTCTTCCTTGGAGATGCCTTCCTTTACTACCTGTGGAGCAGCTTCCACCAAATCCTTAGCTTGCTTTAATCCCAGGGTGGTTACCTCACGCACTGCCTTAATAACTTCGATTTTCTTTTCGCCGAAGCTCTTCAAGTTGACGGTGAATTCTGTCTTCTCCTCCGCTGGAGGTGCTTCTGTTGGCTGGCCAGTAGCAGCTGCCGACGCTGTTGCTACTGCTACAGGGGCAGCACTAACCCCGAATTCATTCTCCAGAGTCTTGACCAAATCAGCCATGTCCAGCACCGTCATATTCTTGATGGCAGTGACAATTTCCTCTTTGGTCAAACCCTTAGCTTCTTTCTTTGCTTTTGGAGCTTCCTTTGCCTCCTCTTCCTTAACTCCTTTATGTGCCGCTGGAGCTTCCTTCACCTCACCTTCCTTAACTTCTTTGCTTTCCTTTGGAGCTTCTTTTACCTGCTCTTCTTTAATTTCTTTCTTAGCCCTTGAAACTTTCTTTACCTCCCCTTCCTCACTTTCTTTCTTTACTTCTTCTGGTGACATGATATCCTCCTTTGTTATTCGCTAGTAATTTGAGCTCTGTTTTGTAACACGTTCAATAGTCCCTGCAGGGGAAGGCTAAGAATATTATGTAAATTTCCCACAGGGGCTTGCAATTGTCGAATTAGTTTGGAGATGAGAATTTCTTTAGGTGGCAAATCAGCCAAGCTTATCACTTCCTCTGGAAGCAGAATTCGATCTCCTAATAACCCTCCTTTAATTTGTAAAGGCAACGTCGTGGATTTGATATATTGGTTAAGGGCTTTAGCTGCATTAACTACGTCATCGTAGCCGAAGGCTAGAGCCACAGGGCCTTCGATTATATTCATCAGTTGTGGCTTACCTGCTTTTTCAGCGGCACGATAGAGTAAAGTATTTTTGACAACATGATATTCGACACCTGCTTTTGCCAAAGCATTACGCAACTCGGCCATTTGTTTAGCAAGCAGACCCTGGTAATTAGTAGCGATGATAATAGTGCTTCGCGACAAATCATCGGCTAGATTGCTTGCTATCAGCAACTTCTTTTCTCTTAACATATTTACCTTCTCTTTAACTCTCTCCCGTCATGGAAGGAGAAATCTATAAACAAAAATCCCTGTGCCAGATAACACAGGGCTACCTTAAGCCTCGGCAGGCAAGTTATTTAAACCCTCAGGGTACCTGCTGTCACTGGCATTAATTTGTTCTGGTATTATACCACAAAAAATCAATTATGAAAACAAGCGATTTGAGATTGAGTTTGATTTCCTTTATATCGGGAAAAGATGTAAAATTAGATTAATCAGGAGGACTGAAAATGGGTGATATTCTAGATGAAGTTACAGCGCTTGTCAGATGTCGGGAATGTGCCTGGTACAAAAACTGTGTGACTCCAGTCCAGGTTAGCACTGAAGATATTGCGCAGTTCAGGATAGCGATGCAAGGAACAAATCTCCCTGAGCAGGCCAGAAGCGACCTAGACCAGATTATGGAAAGTTTGGCCTCTATGAGTCAGGAGATGATTCTTCAGAGTTGCCCTATATTTACTCAACGTCTCAAGGAGGACCCTGAACTTGCCCAGCGAATCAAGGAGATGATGCAAAACTGGGGAAAAGAAAGAGAGCCTGATAGGTAGCAGCCATGAAAAGTTTGCTTTGCTCCTTTCCACTTAGGTCCATGCCAGTATAGGGTGCATTGGAGCCTTAGAGGATTTTCTTTTCGGGAACTAAACATCCATGTCAGAGCAATTGGGCAAAATAGAGAGGCTTGAAGCTGAGCGCTTTAAACAGGGTAAGAAGCTTTACCTCGTCCCGCTTGTATATTCCCGCGAGGACGCTCCTGATGAATATAAAGAAAAATGTACTCGTTATTGGCAACAAGTAACAGAACAGCTAACCAATTTGGTGTCGAAGATCGGGAGGGTAAATCGGGTTTACCATGAATCAATCTTTCAAGCTGGTGAGGCTGGCATGAAGGCCGTAGAGAGGCTAGATGCAAGCAATTATCAAATTGCGAAAAACCAGTGTGCTAATGGCGCTGTCTTTGAGGCAATTGAAGAAAAGGAATTGTTTGAAGAGGTTATGGATTGGCAGAGATGTCTGATGTTTGGCTTTATAAGTGAGAAGGTGACAAATAAAGTTTATGAATTTTATCTTGAGGCGACGAAGAAGAGAAACGAATTTATGGCTAAGAGGATAAGCGAGACGCTTAAAGATGATGAGGCAGGGCTTCTGTTCATTAAAGAAGGACACTCGGTGCAATTTCCTGTTGATATAGAGGTGTTTAGTGTTTTTCCCCCAGCCCTGGACGAGATACACCGCTGGCAGCGTGACCAAGCTAGGCTGGGAATAGAGAAGTTTGCACAAGGGAGCAAAGAAAAACCCGAGAGAGAAACTGGGGAGGTCCAGAAAAAGACTGGAAAACGGGCGAAAAGGAAGCCTAAAGAGTAGCCGCTCTTTTTTATGGGGGGTATCTTAATGAGGACAAGAAAACCTGCTGTTTCCGGTATGTTTTATGCTGGTACTGCCAGAGAGTTAGAAGAACAGATTGAATGGTGCTATAAACATGAACTTGGACCGGGAGTTATGCCCCAGGTGAACAGCGAAGGGCCGAGGGAGATTGTGGCTATCGTCGCCCCTCACGCTGGCTATTATTATTCTGGGCCAGTAGCAGCTCATGCCTATAAGGAACTTGCTGATGATGGTATATTCGATACCGCAGTGATACTTGGTCCTAACCACACCGGCTATGGATATCCTGTTTCTGTATGGGCGGGAGCCGCCTGGAACACGCCCCTGGGTGAGGTAGAAATAAATAAGACACTTGCTCAAAGGCTTTTGGGGGAGGTGATCAAAGCCGACGAAACAGCTCATATACATGAGCATAGTATTGAAGTGCAATTGCCCTGGCTTCAACACCTCTATAGGAAGGTAAAAATTGTGCCCATAGCTATGCTGACTCAAGATATAGAAACAGCTCGGACAGTAGGCAAGGCTATTTCCCAGGCAGACGACAACTTAATCCTCATAGCCAGTAGCGATTTCACACATTATGAGCCGCACCCCGTAGCTGTGGAAAAAGATGGCTCCATGATAGAAGCCATAGTTGCTCTTGATGAGGAAGAACTATATAAGCGCTGTGAACGCCTCAATTGTACCATGTGTGGATATGGTCCGGTAGCTTCAGTCATTGTAGCGGCGAAGGAAATGAAAGCTAAAAGGGCACGTTTATTGAAATACGCCACCAGCGGAGACACGAGTGGCGACTTCTCTCGAGTGGTTGGCTACGGCGCCATCGTGATAAAACGATAGACCAATCATTATCCTCGAGAGCTGATTATTTCTCCTTTGACCCCTCCGTCGATCGTGAGGATGCCAAAAGAATCTGTGGCCTTTCCCGGATTGAAAAGGAGAACATCTTCAATGACTTTGTTTTGGGATTGGTGAGAATGGCCATAGACGATAATATCAATCCGGTCTGATTCAAACACTTTCCTTACCCTCTCTTCTATTCCCCCGGGACCGCCTGAGCCGTGAGTTATACCAATCCTTTTATTCTCTATTTCAACTATTTCCTTAGCTGGGAGCATGACCTTTAGCTCCCTTGAATCCATATTACCCTGGACTGCTTTTACCGTTCTCAGTCCTTCCAACTCCTTAAGCAGTTGTACGTCGGTGAAATCCCCAGCGTGGATTATCAAATCTACCGTGGAGAGAGCGTCAATTATCTTTTTAGACAGGTCTTCAAGTATGTTGACATGAGTATCGGCAAGCACAGCTATCCGCATAACAAGCCTCCTTGAATTGACTACATTAATGCTATCACCTTGGATGCAAGACTGTAAAATACTTCTTACCGCTGGTTTTGGGAGGTAACTTGTTTCACCAATTGGATGGTTTTGTCCGCAGTAGACAGGGAGAAGGATAACCCCAATTGCTTAAGCTCTTTGTAGCCTAATCCCTGGAACAATTTGCGTCCGGCTACTTTGGTCATTTCATCATAAATGGCCGGCCACTCCGGGCTTCGCCTCTGGGCACAAAAGAGAACAAAATCACGAAGCGTGGGGGGGATGACATCCATGATATAGTTAGTTTATGCCCGGAGTTCTAATTTAACAAGCTTGCTTATGCCAGCTGGGATGCTATTTCCTCCCTTGTGCTCACCTTGGATAGTCCCTTGGTCAAGGCTTGGGTCTCATCCCTGTCCTTTGCCACATATAAGCCCGAAAATAATTTTGGGCGAGCAAACCTGTAAGCCGAGTTCTGTACCCCAACAGCGTGGGGGCGGTGACCATCCATCTAGCCCTGATGTTACCACCAGGGTCAAGCGACCAACCCGAGGACCTCGGCCAAGCACCTTAAACTTACCCCAGAGCCTTGAGACTTTGGAGTAGTTGAGCCCTCTTATTCGGTCTTGCTCCGGGTGGGGTTTGCCCAGTCAACTAGTCTCCTAGTTGCTGGTGAGCTCTTACCTCACCATTTCACCCTTACCAGCGCTAGCTAAGCCAGCCGTTGGCGGTGTGTTTCTGTGGCACTTTCCGTAGAGTTACCTCTCCTGGGTGTTACCCAGCACCCTGCTCGGTGGAGCTCGGACTTTCCTCCCTGGCAAATTAAATCCAGAGCAGTCACCCGGTTTACTCGCCCAGGTCTATTTTATAGTCAACTAGAACAAAGGTCAAATTAAGGCATACTGATATCCCTGCTATTCTAATGTTATGTATGTTATGAGTACTCCCCATGAAAATTTTCGGAATAATTCTGGCGTTACTTGGTCTATACGCTCTGTTGGCCAGGCTATTCTCGTTCTACGCGAACATAGGAGACCGAGAGCCATTCCTTCTCCCGACAGAGCTTCGAGATATCCTGAGAGTTCAGTGCTCTTGTATATCTCAGCAGCATATACAAGCTCCCCCAGCCGCCTAACCTTATAAAGTGCTTAATATTTAAGCTAGTGCAGTCAATGTTACAGGAAGAACAGTCATCTTCACTCGCCGTCCCAAACACCCACTTAAAATTGCCTCTCAGGGCGTGGTTTAACGTAAAGTAGAGCGTTCAGGCACATTCCTCTGGGCACTTCCCCGCTGGTTTGTATATTATGCATGTTGGGTCAAAGTGGGGTAAAGATGTCATGCCGGCAAAGCGTTGGCGAAATTGCCGAAGAGGTCGTTTTGAAGTAGAATTTGAAATAAGGAGGGGTGACCGAGTGGCTTATGGTGGCGGTCTTGAAATTGTATATCAGCTGTCGCAAACCATCATGTTGCATACAAAATAGAACCTTTGTGTCAATTTTAAAAATCCTGGTTTGTTCATAAAATCCCATAATTCCCAAACCGTCCCAAACATTCTAACGACAAAATAACGACAAATTTTCAGGTAGGTCCTGAAGCTAACGGACAAAAACGATAATACCATAGCAATAAAAACAACAATAACTGACAGCGGGAAAAGTCGCTCACGCAACGCTAACCCTAAAATTCGAAATAATGATTATGTCACCATGTTTTAGCTCTTTTTAACTGCCAAAATAAAAGGTTATCCATAGCTGCTATTCCCTTTTTATCCCTTATTACCAGTTTGTTTAGCAGACCACAGGAATCTCCCGAAAGTGTGCACAGATGTAGTAGTCACCGTTCATGGTGATGGTGGTCGAGGAAGCATTGACATTGGCTATGGTATCCACATCGCCGGTCCACCTGACAAACTCATAACCACTATCTGGTTTTGCGACGAGGTTGACCACTGTTCCCTCTTCATATATAAAGAAGCTCCCTTCTCCAGGGGTGGTTACTGAACCATGAGCTGGTCCGATGATGTTCAGGCTGTACTGAACAGGCGGAAGTACCTCAAAGTCAGCCATTATGGAATAGTCGCCATTCACGGTAATGATGGTCTCGGAGGCATGCACATTGTCAACGGTGTACACATCTCCAGTCCAGCGTACAAATTGATAGCCATTGTCTGGAGTAGCATTCAAGCTAACCACTGTGCCAGCGTCATAGGTAAGAATCGATTTTCCAGGGATAGTTACGTTATTAACGGTAACTACGCCTCCAGCCGTACTATCGATAGTGAGCGTAAGAGATTCACCACCATTACCATCATCACCACTGCCATCACAGCCTGCCATCCCTGCAATTAAGGTTACCACAACCAAAAAGATGCTAATTCTTTTCACTTATGTTACCCTCAAATTGCCATTGTATCACTACAGAATAAAGTGATAAATACCTTAGCAATAAAAACAGCAATAACTTATAACGGGAAAAGTGCCTCACGCAACGCTAACCCTAAAACTTGAAATAATGGTTATGTTAACTGAGGGGATTATAAAAGTGTAGCAGGGCTTACACTGGCGTAATAGAGATGGTGAAATCAAGAAAAGAAAGAGGTTAATCAAGTTAGTTCAAAGCTGATTAACTTGATTGTGGTATGTAATTATGGAAGCTATCAAGTCTGCAATAGGCCTTGAAAAGATGTTTTCGATGCTTTTATATCTTCTTAACTGCAAAATAAAAGGTTGTCTATAGTTGCTGTTCGCTTTTTAATCCCTTTTATTTGTTTTAAACAAAGCTGTAAGAGCATTAATAAGGGAGATAAAAAAACATCTTTATAGCCAGCAAATCTTTTTCTTAAAGCTAAAATGAGCGGGAAAATCGTGCTAGCCTGGTGATTAGAGTAAGTCCATCGCACAATCCAAAGGGCATATCCCCCTTCTTGATATTGAAATATCTGTCTCTGAGCTATTTGGATTTTGGGGATAGTCTGGGGCTTAATTGTGTTAAGAAACGGGCTCCCAGCTCAGGAAGGGATAGGTCTCGTCGTCAACAATATTCCAGATATAGGATGGGTTGCGTGTGCTAGGATTGGCGACTGCGATTATGTCCCAGCCTGCACTTGAGAAAGTGGTGATGTCCTGCATTTCCGTCGTATTCTTGCCTATCCCCCCGTAGCTCACTTCCATCCCGGAAGTTTCGGTGTCCCAGAAAGAATTGTTCACAGTGCCACCATAAAGCAGTCCCACCAGACCGCCAAAATGGTTAGTGCCAGTCACGTTGCTGGTGGAATAGGACTTGCTCACAGTGCCGTAACTTTGGCATCCCACAAGACCGCCAGCATACTTAAGGCCAGTCACGTTGCTGGTGGAATAGGAGTTGCTCACGGTGCCCCAATTATTTCCTACCAGACCGCCAACACACCACCAACCAACTATATAGGAGTTCACCACCCCGACATTCTTGATGGTTCCCTTCTTATTAGTACAACCGAAAAGCCCTATATTCCAATCCAATTTGTCTTTGTCAGGGCGGTCGATAAATAGGTCCCTTATCTCATATCCTTGACCATCGAAATTCCCGGCAAATGGTTCGAGAGCAGTTCCAATTGGCTCCCAGCCCTTTCTCCTATTGGCTGTCGGGCTGGCCAGACCCGTATAACCGGCGGTGGTGGAATCGAGGTCGTTCATCAGGATGAAATCCTCGTCTAGGTTGTATCTAATGGCCTCCAAATCATACCAATCTCGTATTTCTCGCTCATAAGGGATCGAGCGGTTAACGTAGTTCACTGTCACTGCAAAAGCGGCTACTGCAATCAGAAAGACAATAACGCTCTTCATCTTAGGCAATTGCGAGTATTATTCTATCACCAATGAAGGAAGTATCAAAAGGCTTCGTCAATTCTACCGTTTCATTATATAGCTTCTTTGCCTGAAATAAACAACTTTCCAAAGCTAGAAGTCGGTTTTTAGCTATGAGAGGAACATCAGGACAGGCATTTTGGGGCTTGCCCATAGCCCAATCCGAAGGGCATACCCACTTGTCGATATTCAGATACCTGTCTGTGACCTATATGGATTTTGGGGATATCTCGATGGTTTATTGGTCAATATTATAGGGCAGTTAAAAAGATTAGCCTTTTCCTTGGTACCGTAAGGATAAAACAGCACAGATTGCCAGTAAAGTCATGAATAGGATGACTACGAACCATCTGTCTATTGGCACGTCTATTAGCCTTGGCATTAGCGTACATGCAATAATCGCTGCGACGGCCAGGAGTATAGTCACTACCCACCTAGTCCCTTCAGTAGGGTTTTTCATTTCTACTTCCTACTCTTGCGATACCAATACCATAGTAAGTGACCTAGTGAGAATTGTCAATATGCCTCTTTTACGGTGTCCGCCGATACCTAGTGTCCTCGCCAGTCGTCAATATCAGGATGACTGAAGGCGTAAACAGCAACTACTATTAGCATTATCAAACAGAATAGAATATCTGGTCTAAGCAATTCCTATTCCCTCCAAATCCGCCAGTTGGGCTGTCATTCTAAATAGTTAGCTAGCTCGAACAGTGACACAATTTCTATTCCTTGCTTTCTCATTCCTACGAGCTGAGCTTTATGCTTTCGGCAGAACGCTGCATAAAAGAGTGGGTCAGTGAGAAACAACAGCTTTACCTGTGCATCGATATGGCTTAACTTATAGACATCAGCCATTGCACCGTCCATTTCAGCGGCGTAGTAGGGTGCTGTGTATGCCTTAACCTCAGCCACAATCTTGCCATCCTCAGATACTGCATCAAATTCGAAATGCTCCGTCTTACCTCTAGCTTCCACTGCCAACTTCCTCTTGGAAAACTGTTGCTCAAACCGGTCTTGTAAATAGCGCTGGACTATCTCTTCACCTAGTTGGCCTCTGGTCGCCATCATCATAAATATGCAAGCCACCTATGACTCGATATTTCAGTACAAAAGTGTGGCTCTCTGGCGGACTCAAGGCATGACTCCACCTGACCCACAGCTGGTTATTCTCTACACCTGTGGTAGCGGAGAGTATATTCCCCTCCTCCGATACCTGCACATCCTCGATGCCATCTACCTTGCCCAGGGGAATCCAGCGATAACGCTCATTGGTGTGAGAAGAGGTGAAGACATACTTCTGCGTCTCCGTAATGAGCATGTCCCCGTTCTCTTGGACATCAATATCTACATTGATGAACTCCCAGTAGAAAGGAGCGGGTTCTTGTGCAGTTGTCATCGGGGCAGCGATTATGGCAACGGCCAGGAGGCCGAATAGCACCAAAATAGCAGCAATAGACCGCTTCATCTTTCACCTCCTTATCTTAGTTCCGAAGAATTAAAAAAGGCACCGGCACCTACCACGTTACCTGGCGATTCCAGTGCCCTTGTTTCATCCCCCATCCCCTAAACTAGTACTATAATCTACTTCGGGCTAAATCTAAGCAGTTCCTATATGAAAAAACTCACTATAGACTATTAGGACACTTCATTTACGAATTGTCTATACTTATTTTGTTCTTGCAAGATAACCGAGGTAGACACCGTTTCATTCCGATTATTGACAATTCTCCAGATATACTCTGAAGCTAACGGAGCAAATAACAGTAATACCATAGCAATAAAAACAGCAATAACCGATAATGGTGAAAGTGGCTCTCTCAACGACAACCCTAAAACGATGGAGAGTTTCCAAAATACCGAAAATTGAACGGAAAATCAGAATTAACAACCTATAACGGACGAAGGGGGGTGAGGTGAATAACTGGATAGAACCACTACTAATGGGTGATTGACAGCAAAGAAAACCACATTATAATGTAATCTGGGAGGGGAATTTCAAATACTAATATGTGGATTCCAAATAGTATCCTACGACCAAAATCCACAAGACTAGACAGTTTTGAATTTGAAAAAAGAGCATGGAAATCAAACCATTCCCTTTTGTGGGGATTATTCTG
>Ga0209991_10000405_pt1 | contig 19356 bp, 17 predicted proteins | sample ChitaG_FD_183167 | JGI IMG/M metagenome (GOLD analysis project Ga0209991, IMG submission 183167) | Deep subsurface microbial communities from South Pacific Ocean to uncover new lineages of life (NeLLi) - Chile_00310 metaG (SPAdes)... | ecosystem: Environmental > Aquatic > Marine > Oceanic >... | reverse complement strand
ATTTAGGAATTTCACTTTTCATCGAATAGACATTACTGCTCCTACTCAACTTGAACCCCTGTTTGATAAATTTAATTTTGAGGCAGTGATGAATCTTGCCGCTAGGGCGGGAGTAAGAGCCAGTGTAGAGGATCCTTGTTCATATTTAGATACAAACGTTATGGGCACACTGAACCTTCTAGAGTTTTGTCGTAAATACAAAATAAAGAAATTTATCCTCGCTTCTACTTCCAGCATCTATGGAGAGATGAGTCTACCTTTTACTGAAGATAAGAAAACAGATTTTCCCCTATCGCCTTATGCTGCCTCTAAAAAAGGGGCAGAGACATTATGTTACACTTACCATTATCTTTACGGAATAGATATTTCTATCCCTCGCTACTTCACTGTTTATGGCCCAGCTGGAAGGCCGGATATGAGTGTCTTTATCTTTAGCAAAAAGATTTATGCTGATGAAGAAATTCCTGTATATGGTGACGGGAACCAAAAGAGAGACTTTACCTATATCGATGATATTGCAGAGGGTACCATTAAAGCTCTAAAGCCTTTAAATTATGAGATTATTAATCTGGGAAGCGATCATCCAGTAAAATTAAACTATGTAATCAGCCTTATAGAAAATGCCTTAGGTAAAAGAGCCAGGATAAAATATCTGTCCAGACATCCGGCAGATGTTCTTGCCACCTGGGCAGGCATAGAAAAAGCTAGGCAACTTCTTTCCTGGAAACCAACCGTAAATATGGAAGAAGGAATCAAGAGAACAGCAGAGTGGCTTTTAAACAATTGGCAGTGGGTAAAGAAGGTAAAAGTGGGATAAACAAAAATAAGAGGGGAGGTAAAGATGGTACGAATTGATTTTGATATGATTGTCTTTAAGGAAGATTCAAGTTATGTTGCTTATTGTCCTGAACTTGATATTTCAAGCTGTGGAAATACCGTTGAACATTCTAAAGAAATGCTCAAGACCGCTATGAGGCTATTTCTTGAAGAGGCGGAAAATATGGGCACACTTGAAGACATACTTGAGGAAACTAATTACAGGAAAGACGCAAGCGGTAAATGGTTGCCACCAAAGCTTGTTGCAACGGAGTTTGTGAGTCTATAATAAATGTCTAAAATAGTTCCAATCTCAGCAAGTAAACTGAGAAAGATATTTGAAAAGGCTGGATTTAAGTGTGTTAGAATCGAAGGCGACCATTATGTTTATACAAAACAAGGGGTTATGAGACCTGTTGTTATACCTGATTGGCCAGAGGTGCCGGTATTTATAATTAAGAATAACGTAAGAACAGCAGGAATGAGTAGAGAACGATATTTTCAACTCTTGGAAAAGGTAAAATAACAAACTATATTTTTCCAGTTTTGATTTGCTTTTTTACCTATGAACCATGAGCTAATTTAGGCTATGAACTAGAATGAATTTAAGATAAAAATATGATAGAATCTATCAAGCATAAGGTCCGGCAAGGAAGACACTATTTGACCATTCATGCTTTTGAACGTTGTGCAGAACGAGGTATCTCACCTGATGAGATAAAAGAAGTAATTTTATCGGATGAGATTATCGAGACCTATCCTGAAGATAAATATGGACCAAGTTGCCTTATTTATGGTATTACTCGAGGAGGAAGAATCTTACATGTACAATGTTCCATAGATCCTGTCTGGATTATTACTACCTATGATCCAACATTGAATCCCAATGAGTGGCAGGATAATTTTAAAAGGAGGCGAAAGCAGAGATGAAATGCGCAACATGCCATGCAAATATGATTTTAAAAAAAGGAGAGTTTGATTTAAGAGTAAAGGGAAGGCTATATCTAGTTCGAAACACTTCTTACCAAGAATGTCCCTCCTGCGGAGAAAAGGTTCTTTCCCCACATGTGAGTCAGAGACTTTATGAGAAAATTCAAAATGGACAGTTCAAAAAAGAAAATATCTCTATTCCTGTGTTAGATGGGGCATATAGCTAACCATTTTAGAAGCACTGCTTTTTCATTGTTTTGTTCACAGTGACGAAGGGGAAAAATTTACTCTTAAAAAGAAGTTTGGAGTATCAGATGGACAAAGCCTCATATGATCTGGGATAAAAAACGGGGTTGGAGATCTGCCAGGGAAGATGAATATTTTGATCTATCCCTGGACAAAAGTTTCTTCAAATTGAAATAATTAAATGAGCCATGTTTTGAATTTTGGCTTTTCGAATTTTCTATTCAGCCGTCGGGTATGAGCTATATTGAGGGGTTTAAATGCAAAAAATAATGCCCGTCATCGGTACACGCCCGGAAGCAATCAAATTAGCTCCCGTGATAAAGGAATTGGAAAGGTATCCAAAGGAGTTCGAGGTAGTAGTAGTCGCTACCGCTCAGCATAGACAAATGCTTGATCAGGTACTACGTCTTTTTGAGATAAGTTCCGCCTATGACCTTGATGTAATGGAGGATAATCAGACTTTGTCAAGTGTTACTGCAAAAATAATAGAGAACTTTGACCCTGTAGTGAAAAGAGAAAAGCCTGATTGGATTCTTATTCAGGGGGATACGACTACCACCTTTATCTCTGCCTTGATTGGCTTTTATCATAAGATTAGGATTGGGTACATTGAAGCGGGATTAAGGACACATAATAAATACCGTCCTTTCCCTGAGGAAATCAACCGTCGTCTAACCAGTGTCCTCACTGATTTTCATTTTGCTCCTACAGAAAGAGCAAAGAACAACCTACTTTCGGAAGGTATCCCGCAAGAAAACATCTTTGTCACTGGAAACACCGTTATCGATGCCCTACTTATGACCCTGGAAAACTTAAAAAAAGACAAATCAAAATTACAAAGCCTTGATTCTCAATTTTCTTTTCTATCTTCCAACTCAAGATTTATCCTTGTCACCGCCCATCGCCGGGAGAACTTTGGAGAGCCCTTACAGAATATCTGTCTTGCTCTTAAAGAAATCATTGACCATAATGATAATCTGGCTGTCCTCTATTCTGTTCATCTTAATCCCAATGTTCAGGAATCAGTAAAGAGGATACTTAAAGATAATCAAAGAATCCATCTCATAAATCCCTTGGATTACCAATTTTTCCTCTGGTTAATGGAAAAATCTTATCTCATTCTAACTGATTCGGGAGGTATTCAGGAGGAAGCGCCCTCATTAGGCAAGCCCGTCTTAGTTCTTCGAGAAGTTACTGAGCGTCCCGAGGCAGTGGAAGCGGGAACGGTAAGGGTGGTAGGATTAGATAAGGACAAAATTGTGCGGGAAACACAGAGATTATTAGATGATGAAGCTCTTTATAAGAAAATGTCTAAGGCAATAAATCCCTATGGGGATGGAAAAGCGGGCAAAAAGATTGTGGAGGTATTGAGGAGAGATGAGTAAGCAATGAAGAGAATCTGCGTCATCGGTCTTGGCTATATCGGCTTGCCCACAGCTTGCATTTTATCAAGCAAAGGATTCAAAGTAGTAGGTGTGGACATAAACCAGGAATTGGTGGAAGAGCTAAATCAAGTTAATACAGACTCTCTCGAGCCAGGATTGGCTGATTTAGCGAATTCAGCAATAAAATCAGCTAATCTCATTGCTAAAATCAGTCCAGAAGAGGCAGACGTATTTATGATTTGCGTTCCCACTCCTCTTACTGATGGAAACAAAGCAGATCTTAGCTACATAAAAAATGCAGCAGAAAGCGTCTTACCTTATCTGAAGAAAGGCAATTCAGTTATTCTTGAATCCACCGTTCCACCTGGAACTACGGAAGGAATTCTCAAGCCCATCCTAGAGGAAAGTGGTCTAAAAGTAGGAAGTGAGCTATATCTATCCTATTGTCCAGAAAGAGTTCTTCCCGGAAACATTCTGAAAGAGTTGATCGAGAATGATCGCATAATTGGAGGAATTAATCCAGAGTCCACTGAATTAGCGAAAGAAGTTTACCAGAGTTTTGTAGAAGGAGAAATTTATCTTACTGATGCCACTACTGCTGAAATGGTAAAATTAGTAGAAAATAGCTTTCGAGATGTAAATATTGCCTTCGCTAATGAACTTTCCAGGGTTTGTGACAAACTCAATCTTAATGTTTGGGAAATTATTAAACTGGCTAATAAGCACCCTCGAGTGAATATCTTGACGCCAGGCCCCGGCGTTGGAGGTCACTGCATTGCTGTAGACCCTTTGTTTATTGTAGAAAAAGCTCCCAATGAAGCAAGCATAATAAAAACTGCCCGCTGCGTTAACGACTCGATGCCCGATTACATAGTTGAAAAAGTAGAAAGGGCTGTAAGAAAAGCAAAGATAAAGAGTCCCATTATTGCCTGTCTCGGCATCACTTACAAAGCAGGGACAGGTGATCTTCGAGAAAGTCCTGCTTTGAAAATAGTAAGAAGATTAAGAAAAAAAGGCTATACTGTCCGAGCCTGCGACCCTTATATTAAGGATTTTGCTGAGTTCCCTCTTCTCTCTTTAGAAGAAACAGTAAATGGCGCAGATTGCCTGGTCTTACTGGTGGATCATAAAGAGTTCAAAGAGATCAAACTCCAGGAGCCCCTCGGAAGAATGCGAGGTAACATCATCATTGACGCCAGAGGAGTGTGGTTATCTAATGAATAAACTAATCATCAAAGTCTTGAAGATACGAGGCAACTGTCCTGTTTATGAAGTCGGTGACAAAGTAGTCATTGATGAGGGATATAAACTTAATCTGGAAGAGACCGATAGAGTTTGCATGCACTCTTTAGCCTCCATAATGCCTTACTATGTAGCCTTATCTAAAGGGATAGACCCCAAGACTCTAGGACTAGCTAAAGAAGGAGATAGAGCTTATCTTCAATGTTTGGATCCTTGCGAAATCACTGGCGGTGGCACAGTAGTTCTTGAGGTTGAACTGAGGACATAGTATGAGTGAAACCTGGAGCTCTGACTCGAAAGCATATTTCTAATATCTACGCAGGATAGTAACTACGTACTGGGAGATATTGTGAAGCAAGTACTGCTCAAGAAAGGCGAGGTAACAGTGGAAGAGGTGCCCACACCTATTGCGAAGGATAATAACGTATTAGTTCAGATTGCCTACTCTTGCATAAGCACCGGTACAGAAATATCCGGGGTTACCTCCTCGGGAGAATCTCTCCTGCAAAGAGCGCTCAAAGAACCAGACAAGGTAAGAAAAGCCCTGGACTTGGCCAAAAGGCAAGGCATTTCGACTGCCATTACCAGAGTAAAAGGTAAGTTAGATACGGCAAACCCTCTTGGTTATAGCTGTGCGGGGGTAGTCATCGATATAGGTAAGAATACTAAGGATATGAAAATTGGCGATAGAGTTGCCTGTGCTGGCGCAGGATGTGCAAATCACGCTGAGATTGTCTGCGTTCCTCAAAATTTGGTGGTAAAAGTTCCTGATAATTTGAATTTAAAAGAAGCTGCTTCAGTTACTCTGGGGGCAATTGCTATGCAAGGGTTGAGGCGAACAAAGGTAAGACTGGGAGAAAATATTGCTGTAATTGGTCTGGGGCTCTTGGGTCAAATTTTAGCTCAACTTTTAAAGGCAAACGGAGCAAGGGTTATTGGTTTTGACCTCAGTGATGAGAGAGTCAATTTGGCAAAGAGCTTAGGAATGAACGAAGGATGCAACTCTTCAAAGAACAATGTCCCAGAAAAAGTCTTAGACTTTACCGAAGAGAAGGGAGCAGACGTTACTATCATCACTGCTTCTGCTCCAGGGAATAATGAAATTATTCAACAGGCAATGGAGATTACCAGAAAAAAAGGACGGGTAGTAGTTATTGGCAATATTGGGCTCGGTCCCAAAAGGTCACCCTTTTACGAAAAAGAAATTGATTATTTAATTTCTACTTCCTATGGCCCGGGTAGATACGATAAAGATTATGAGGAAAAAGGGATTGATTATCCCTTTGGCTATGTTCGTTGGACCGAGAAAAGAAATATGGAGGAGTATTTAAGATTATTATCCGAGGGGAAAGTAAATTTCCAAGAACTTGTTTCTAAGGTTTTCCCTCTCGAAAAAGCTCCTGAAGCCTACAAACTCTTAGAAGAAAAGCAAGCGGTGAATCCAGCAGTCCTCCTGGATTATCATTTTCAGGAAGAGAAAAAACCAGAAAAAACAAAAATTGTCATCTCTTCACGATTCACTCCTCACCTTTCACCATCCACTAAACTCAATGTTGGTTTAATTGGTGCGGGTGGATTTGCCAGAGGGATGCATCTTCCCAATTTTAAAAAGCTTTCCAATTTATATTCAATTTTAGCTATTTGTGACTTGGACGGCGTCAATGCAAAAAATACTGCCCAGAATTTTAAAGCAGAATATTGTACCACTAATTATCAAGATATTTTGAAAGATGAGAACATTGACCTGGTGATAATAACTTTACCTCACAATCTACATTCAAAAGTAGCTATCGAAGTAGCTAAAAGCGGTAAAGCTATATTTTGTGAAAAACCAATGGCTTTAAATGAAAAGGAATTGGATAAATTAATAAAAACTTTAAAAGAAACAAAAGTTCCTTATTTAGTGGGATTTAACCGCCGTTTTTCTCCCTTTGCAAAAAGAATAAAGGAGTTGATTCAAAAAAGAGAAACCCCCATGATAATTGACTACCAGATGAATGCCGGTTATCTTGCCAAAGACCACTGGGTTCAAACAGAGATTGGTGGCGGAAGAAATATTGGTGAAGCCTGTCATATTTATGATTTGTTTACCCATTTTACTGAGAGCAAAGTTGAAGGAATTAATGCTTTTTCGATAAGGCCTGAAAAGGGAAAATACTTAGAGAATGACAACTTTATAGCCAGTTTAGAGTTTAAAGACGCCTCCATCTGCAATTTGATTTACACCGCGATGGGAGCAAAGGACTATCCAAAAGAACAAATGAAAATCTATTTTGATGGTAAGATAATCTTCCTCGACGATTATAAAGAGCTTAAGGTTTTCGGATTCAAGAAGTTTTCACCATTCACCATTCACCATTCACCATTCACTAAGACCCAGGACAAAGGTCATTTAAACGAAATCCAGGAGTTAGGCGAGTCAATAAACAATGGCAGCGGCTACCCTATACCACTGTGGCAACTGATTCAGGCAACAAAAATAAGCTTTGAAGTGGAGAAACAAATTAGTTCTTCTGAGTAACAAAAGTGACCCCATGAGCCTAAAAGATTTAGCAAAATCTTTTCCCGATCCAATCAAGCAGGGTCTCAGATATCTTTACGGTACGATTCCTCCCTCTATTCGTTACGGCAAAGTCTTCTGGGAGACCTACAACTTTTTGAAGGAATCTCAGTGGTGGAGTCGGGAGAAGCTGCAAGACTACCAGATGCAGCAATTAGAGAAACTATTAAGACACTCTTATGAAAATGTGCCGTACTATCGAAGGGTACTTGATGAAAGAGGATTAAGGCCAAAAGATATCCAGGATTTTGACGACTGGAAGAAATTGCCGTATCTAGATAAAGATAATTTTAGGTTACATTTTCATGAGCTAGTGGCGAGAAACATTAAACTCAAGAATCTACCTATGAGCCGTACAAGTGGGACCACTGGAAAGCCCCTGCAATTTTATGAAAACCCTTCTACCAGCCAAAAGGAACTTGCTTTTATCTATCACCAGTGGTCACGTGTGGGACTTGAACCGAACGATCGATTAATACAACTCCGAGGTGCTATGATCAATGGGAATAGACCAGTTGAACACGACCCGATTAGAAAGGTTCTACGGCTATCACCTCGACTAGATAACAAAAAAATCATCCGTTATTATTTAGAAAACATACGACGTTTTAGGGCAAAATTTCTCCACGGTTACCCTAGTACTATCGCAATTTTTGCTTCGATGATAAAGCAATATGACTTCCGTGTTCCTTTTAAGCTTAAGGCAGTGCTTTTTGCCTCAGAAACCGTTTATTCATGGGAAAGAAAGATAACCAAAGAAGTTTTTGATTGCCGAGTGTTTAGCCACTATGGTATGGCAGAAAAGGCCGTTTTGGCCGGAGAATGCGAGAACACTCATTACTATCATTGTTTGCCTCAGTACGGGATGACCGAGGTTGATACCGACACTAATGAAGTTATCGGAACAAGTTTTCTTAATTACGTCAATCCATTTATCCGTTACTGCACTACAGATATTGCTTCTCAGATAATTCACTCGAAATGTGGCGAGTGCAATAGAAATTATTTTCCTGTTTTTCCAAGTGTGGAGGGGAGATTAGAGGACTTTCTCATTACACCTGAGGGAATACATGTTTCTCCTGCAGTTATTACAATGCCTTTTAAGGACCTTAAAATGATCAAGGATACCCAAATAATTCAAGAATCTTTAGATTATATCAAATTGAGAATTGCTTCTTGGGGTAACTGTAGCTCAAAAGTGTTAGAAGATGAGTTACATCAGCTCTGTCAAGGATTGCAGAATATCCTTGGTCCCCAAATGAAGATTGAAACTGAGATAGTTCAATCCATTCAGCTTTCTAAGTCTGGTAAGTTTAAGTGGATAATATCCGAAGTATCTAAAGACTCTTTTGAGAAAGGTTTAAGGGAGGTTTAGATGAGGCGGCAAGGTCGAACTATTTGTTTTTTTCTCGGTCGTATTCCCTCCGCTAAAAGCGGGAAGTACAGGTTTCTAATTCAGAAACTCCCGATCAAGTGGGGAGACTAAGAGGAACTCTCTGTATGAAGACACTAAGGTTGATTGCTGCGGGTGATATTTGTCTACAGACTAGAGATGGGAAACGGCCTTTCGATAAGGTGCGAGAGATACTCAAAAATAAGGATATTCTCTTCGGAAATTTGGAGACCGTTTTATCAAATCGAGGAAAGAAAGCCGAGAAGGCTGTTGTTCTGTGTTCACCCCCGGAAAAAGTGAGCTATTTGGAAGATGCAGGTTTTGACGTTCTTAACACAGCCAATAATCATATAATGGACTCAGGAGTAGAAGGATTTCATGACACTTTGGAGGTTCTGCGCAAGGTAGGCCTGGCTTTTGTTGGTGCAAACGATGAGCCTGCGAAAGACCATGTGATATTGAAGAAACAAGGAATAAGACTTGGATTCTTGGGCTACATGGAAGGTGGATTTGAACTGCCTGAAAATAATGTGTGGATAAACAGATTAGAGCCAGCGGATATTATGAGAGATATAGAATTGATAAAAGAACAATGTGACTTCGTTATTGTTTCTCTGCATTGGGGGATCGAAAATGTATTTTATCCTTCTTCCAAACAAATAGAGCTGGCTCATAGATTAATTGATTATGGAGCAACCGTACTTTTAGGGCACCATCCGCATGTAATCCAAGGGATAGAAGAATATAAAGATGGTTTGATTGCTTACTCTCTGGGGAATTTTCAGTTTGAATTCAATCCTAAGGAATGTATTGGCAAGCGAGAAAAAAGAACTAATCAATCTATTATTCTTTCCTTAGAAATCGAGAAGAATGGATTAAAGGATTATGATACAATCCCGGTTAAGATAGACAGAGATTTTGTCCCTTATATAATGAATGAAAGGGAAAGAAAGGAAATCTTGGATTTTGTCCTTAAAATATCCAACCTAATAGTGAGAAAACAGGTAAACGAAAAAAAGTGGTTCGAGGAAATATCCGAAGAATATCTCTGTAATAATATGAAAAGCTGGATTGTCAGAATAAAAAGGTATGGTATAAAACATCTTTTGCAGTGTATTAGGTGGCTTCTTTCTCCGTTTGTTATCAGATGCTATATTGGATTCTTAGCAAAAAGGCTAAGGAGAAGATGAAAATTTGTGATCAAGAGCCTCCAAAACAGACTTTACCGAAAAACATTGAATAACAAGGTCATAAGAATTCTGGAAGACGGAACAATAATGCAAAAAGATCGGGCCATACATGAGTAAGATAATTACAACGTACGAGCCGGATAATTCTCTGAAGAAAGGGTATCTATCTATCTTCAGCGAGATATTCAATGAGATTAAGAGAAACAGATGGCTTACTTATCAGTTATTCAAAAGGGATTTCTTTGCTATATACAAACAATCATTCATTGGAGTTTTATGGGCACTGATCATACCGCTTGTCAGTGTTGGCACATTTATCATCTTGAATCGCTCCGGTATATTTACCATTGGCGATATTAATGTGCCTTATCCAATCTATGCCATACTGGGTATGGCATTCTGGCAGCTATTCTCAACAGGGCTAGTGGCCAGTTCAAACTCATTGGTGAAAGCCGGTCCAATGATAGTAAAGATTAATTTCTCTAAAAAAGCATTAGTAATTGCCTCTACCGGGCAGTCTCTTGTATCATTTCTCATCCAACTTGTTTTGGTGGGTTTTCTGTTTGCCTATTATCGAATTACACCAAGCATAGCAATTTTATGGGTTCCCCTAATTATAATTCCCATAATGTTACTCACTCTCGGGCTTGGCTTTATTTTATCACTTTTAAATGGAGTTATGAGAGATATTGGAAACATGCTCTCAATGCTGATGACATTTTTAATGTTTTTAACCCCTGTTTTATACGCTAAACCAACAACAGGAATTCTTGCACGTATTACAGAATATAACCCATTATATTATTTAGTTTCAGCGCCCAGAGACCTTGTGTTGATGGGCAAAATTCCCGAACTAAAAGGTTTTTTGATTGCAAGTGTTATATCACTCATTATTCTTTTTATATGTTTAATTGCATTCCATTTAACGGAGACAAGAATTGCAGAGAGAGTCTAAAATGACTGATGAGGTTGCCATAAAAGTTGACCATGTTTCCAAAAAATATTGCAAATCGTTAAAAAGGTCTATGCTTTATGGAATGAAAGATATTGGAAGAAACATATTTGGAATGAGTTCCCATTCTGAAAACTTGAGAAACAGTGAGTTCTGGGCCTTAGATGATATCTCTTTTGAGGTAAAGAAAGGAGAAACTCTAGGAATTATTGGTCCTAATGGTTCAGGAAAAACTACACTCCTTAAACTTCTAAATGGTATTTTCTGGCCCGATAAAGGCAAAATCACTATTAAAGGTAAAGTTGGTGCACTTATCGCGGTAGGGGCAGGTTTTCATCCATTGCTGACGGGCAGGGAGAATATTTATATTAATGGTGCTATTCTAGGTATAAGTAAGCGGGAGACTAATAAGAAATTTGATTCCATAGTTGATTTTGCAGACATCGGCGACTTTATTGATTCTCCAGTAAAATATTATTCGAGTGGAATGTTTGTAAGACTTGGATTTGCCGTCGCTATCCATTGCGAACCCGAAATACTGTTAATCGATGAAATTCTGGCTGTTGGAGATATTAAGTTTAGGGAAAAGTGTCAGAGGAAGTTCAAGGAATTACGATATAGGGGGACATCTATTGTTTTTGTTTCCCACACATTGGAAACTGTTAGAAGAGTTTGTAATAGGGCGCTGATATTGGATAAAGGAAATATGAAGGCGATAGGAGACGTCAGCGATATTATTTCAAAGTATAGTTATATGCTTAATAAAAGAGAACTTGCGAGTGTCCAAATGCAAAGCGAAAAAGTTTCAAAACTTACTACTTTTGTTGGAACAGGAGATATCATTCTGACTAATTGTCGTGTTTATCAAGAAGGAAGAAATAAGGATATAAACGAAATTGAGTATCATGAGAATATTGTTATAGAATTCAATTATCACTGCGAAGAAGTGATAGAAAATCCTGAATTCAGGGTAGGAATAAACACTGCCTTTAACAACCAGCGGATTTGTAATCTAAGCTCGCGAGACAATATAAGTTTATCCGACCGTCTTTCAGGAGATGGTAAAATTAGATTTTTGATTAAGAAAGCGAATTTATACCCGCAAGTATTTACGGTCGACATAGCTGTAATCGAGAAAAACCAAAATTCCCATTTATTTTATTTTAATAACGCAGCGACCTTTCTTGTAAAAGAGCCAGAAAATAGCCAATTAAGGTTTGAATATGCAAATTTAACATTACAATTGAATTATATAACAGATGTTATTTCTTTCTGATGAATTATTAACAAAAATGGGTATCTGTTTGTCAGGTAAAAAATTAGAAAACAAGTTCCGGGAGAATAATTATTATGATAAATTTTGCAATAATAGGAACGGGATCAGCTGCCAAATATCATATTGAGGAATTGTTGCGAAATTCTAACACAAATCCAGTGATTATTTATAGCGAAGATATTAAAAGAGCAAGGGATCTTGCTGAAAACTTCAATATTTCTTATGCAGACAAGATCAAAGATATTATATCAGAGAGTATCCATGCTTTTGACATATCCACCTACAACTCAAATCATTTCAAATATGGTGAGATAGGATTACTCAATAATAAACACATAATATTGGAAAAACCCGCCTGTATAAATATTGATGAATTAAATAGGCTTGTAAGTCTTCAAAAAGAAAAAAAGCTTATTACGCTTGTTAATTTTCAAAGGCGCTATCACCAAAACTTTTTAAAACTCAAGGAAAATTTTTATAACAATAAATATGGTAAACTAATTTCAGGCCATACTGAAGTAATTGTTCCAAGAAAAGAAGGATATTATGATGAAAGAAAAGGAACAATAAAATATGCAGGCGGAGGCAGTCTTATTTACGCAGGTATTCATGAACTTGACCAACTCTGTCAATTATTCTCTTTTGACAGAGTGACTGGATTCAAAGATAATTTAACCCATAATGTGGAAGTTGAGGATACGGTAGCCTTAGTCTTAATAGACAGCCCAAAAAAATATTTGCACACTTTTTTTGTTACGACGTCAGATATTGCATGTGAAGAAGTTATCAGACATTTATTTAATTTTTCGAATTATGAAGTTATTCTTGACCAATTCCACATATTTGAAAAAAGAAAAGTAGAAGAGGCCCCTAAATCTTTAATTAAAAGGGTCAAAGAAGCAATTTCCCCAAAGCAAGCAAAAATTGAGAAAATGAAACGAGGAACTTATGCGGATATTTTGAATGAGTTTGTACAAGCTTATAATTCAGGAAATACCGAAACAATTTCAAATATAAAGAACAGCGTTTATACTCATGAGATTATTTTCAATTTCTATCAAGGGAAAAAGAAAGTAAATTTGTTAGGGAAAAAAGAAAAATGTCTAACCAGGCAAGATGCTATGAAAAATAAGGTCACTGAGCTTGCGTATTATCCTGAAGCTATTTGGATTGAGCCCACAAACATTTGCAATTTTAAATGTGTTAACTGCCCCCAGGCGTATGATTTTAAAGTCGAAAAAGGTTTCATGGACTTCTCATTATACAAAAAAATTATAGATGAAATATCTTCTTTTAAAAAGGAACCAAAAATATCTTTACATTATTTAGGAGAAAGTCTGCTCCATTCAAAGATTGTTGACTTTGTAGATTACGCTAGTTCCAGAGGCCTTAAAATAGGTTTTAACTCAAATGTTTCAATAATGACTGAAGAACTTTTTAGGGCATTGATTAAGGCAGGGTTAAAAAAAATCGTAATAAGCTTAAATGAGACAACCGAGGAAGAATATGAAAAAAATCAGGCAGGTGGAAAATTTGAGCAAACATGTAAGAATATTAAAATGATGGTAAGAGTTAAACATGGAATGAAATCAGATATTCTATTGCGTATAAATACACTTGGAAATAGTAATCGAGAAAACGAAAATAAAAAGCAAAAATTACGGCAAATGTTTGGTAATTCTATAGATTATAAAACATATCTATATCACGGTTGGGGTGGTTCTGTTTTTAACGAGGTAAAAGATATTAAAAACATAGAAGTATGTAATTTCATTTTTGCTGCCCTTGTTGTTATGTGGAAGGGGAAAGTACTGCCATGTACAAGAGATGGTAAATGTGAGTTAATTATAGGAGATTCAAACAACCAAGGTCTTCTAGATGTCTGGAATAGCAACGTCGTTCAAGAATATCGCCGACTTCATTTGGATGGTCAATGGGAAAAACTTCCAAAACCATGTCAAAAATGTTCCCACATTGTAAGTAGTTATGGAAATAGTGATAGCAGGTTAAATGGTTGAAGCAAGGATTGAAGTCGTGAATATCGAGAGCATTTATTACCTTCACAGAATAAACTTTACCGTGGCGAGACTGTCGGCAAAAAATCTCAAATTACCTTTCAAGAGCAAATCAGGTTAAGGCGGTTAACGCTAAAAACTTTTTTACTCTAAAAATAGGAAGGAAAGCATGAAAGTAACGTTCCTTTACATCAAAGAAGGCTTTAATGGATTCCTTCCCCTTGGAATCGCCTATCTAGCAGCATACCTGAGGCAGTCAAGCCACTCTGTCAATGTAATAGATACTTCCTTATATGATACTCAGGAGCTGCTTAATTTGATTGATGAATCTGATTCTGAGTTATATGGTTTTTCTGTAATGACTCCCTATTACGCACGAGCAGTATTTTTGTCACGGTATGTTAAAGCAAAAAAGCCCCACTCGAAAGTGCTTTGGGGTGGTCCACATGCTACTGTATTGCCAGAGTCTGTGTTGAGAGATTCACGTGTTGTTGATTATGTAATTGAAGGGGAAGGAGAATCTGTTTTAAAGAGTCTATTGGATAGTTGGGATTCCCCGGAAGATGTTATCGGCTTAACTTTTCTGGATGAAGACAATCAACTAAGAACAAATTCAGGGAAGTCATTTATCGATGATCTTGATTCAATTCCATTTCCTGCAAGAGACCTTTTCCCCATTGCTAGATACTATAACTTTGCCAATACTAACAAGTTACATCTTTTGTTTAGTAGAGGATGTCCTTTTCAATGCACATACTGCCAACCAACCCTTGATAAAACATTTGGAAAGAAAATCAGATACCGAACCCCTGAAAATGTTATTGAAGAGATAAAATTTTTGAAAAGTATTTACGGAGTCAACAGATTTTCGTTTAATGACGATACTCTCACTGTTAACAAAAAAATCTTCATGAGATTTTGTGAGCTTCTTCTGGCAAACGAGACCAAAATATCTTGGAAATTCAATACTAGAGCGAATATCATAACAGAAGAGATGATCGATATCGCAGCAAAAGGTGGTGCAAAAGACATTTCAATCGGAGTTGAATCAGGTAATGAGTATATTAGAGAATTCATCTATAAGAAAGGCGTTACTAATCAGCAGATTTTCAACGTTTTTCGTTGGTGTAAGAAAGCTAACATTTCTGCCAGCGCATATATAATGATTGGTGCACCAGATGAAGATATCGAAATGATAAGTGACACTGTAAGACTGATTCGGAAGATAAAACCTGCAAAAATGCAGTGTACGAAGGTGCTTCCTTTGCCTGGTACTTATTTGTATGATCTGTTTGAAAGGAAAGGATTAATCCCTCCTAATGTAGATTATTCAAAGTTTAATTACGCTAAGGTACCTTGGGCATGGAAAACTAATAAATTAACAGAAGAAATGAAGAATTATTTACATGCTTTGGTAGAGAAGGAATTTCATAATTGTTTTAAGAAAGACGTAAATATCTTTCTAAAAGATAGAACAAAAGATAATCTACATAGTTGCCTTTATTTTCTAGCAAGAAAGATTCTACCTTTTCATTATGTCGCTGGATTTTGGGCAAAAGCGAAAGGAATTCAATAATTCATGTATATAGAAAGTGTTTGCTGGCTTTACAGATTAAACTACGGCGGGGTCGAAACTCGAGCTAAGAACATTGCCAATTATTTAGCTAAAAATCATCATGTAGAAATGTTATATGCGATAAAATGGTTTTTTAAGAAAGAAGGGGGAAATCTGTTTTTTGAAAAAGGCCTTCGAATCTATCGTGATCCTTATAAACATAAGAAATATCGTAAGCGACATTGGGAAGAATATTTCCTTAATAAAACTACCAATTATTTAAGAAATAAGTCAGGAATTGCTTTAGTAGATGGCCAGGGAATCAACGCCATTCCTGGTATTGATGCAGGGATACCAACAATTGCAACAATTCACGGAGTCGATAGATGGATAAAAAATCCTCCATTCCTTGAAAAAAGAGTTATCGAAAAAGCTGACATTTTAGTAGCCATTACAAATTATGTAAAAGATAAACTAATAGCCGAAGGTGCTGATAAAAATAAGATTCATGTCATCCATAATGGGGTAGATGTTTCAAAGATCAATAAAGTTAATTGTATGTTTTCAGAAATAGCAGAAAAATATAGATTAGACAATGAAAAGAAAATCATTTTGTCAGTTCACAATTTTTCAGAAAAGAAGAATATTAAGCGAACAATTTTGGCCTTTGATTATTTAAAAAGTAAGGGGGAAGATGTACAGTTAGTAATTATAGGCGATGGGATATTAAGAAAGGAGATGGAAGATTTTGTTTCAGCCAATGATTTCCATGACATAATATTTCTGGGAAGGCTTCCCCAAGAAGAAATATATAAATTCTATAAACATTCCAGAGTTTTCGTTCTGCCCAGCACTGAGGGAGAAAGTTGGGGCATTGTTTTTGCCGACGCTATGGCAGCAGGATGCCCCATTCTTCTTAGCAACAAGTGCGGCATAACCGAAATACTTAGAGACAAAAAAGATGCTTTAATTGTTGATCCTTATACACAAGACGAAATTAACAAAGCTTTATATTTACTGTGGACAGATAGATCTCTCAAGGAGGAACTTATCTTTAATGGAAGAAGAATCGCAGAAGAACTGAACTGGGAAAGACAGGGAGCTAAATTTTGCGACCTTATAGACACAATCCAATGATTATGATAATCGCTTTTGGAGTAGAAACGCTGAAAAAGGAGGTAGGTCCGTGATTATAAAAGCTTTTAAGAAGTTAAAAGATGATGGGTTAGGCTCTTTTTTAACAGCAATGGGCGACAAGGTTAGAAGAAGAATACAAAGCAATGCTCTAAGAAACGATAATACTATTCCTTTGTGGCAAAGTGTCTTACTTGAAACCATATCAGATTGTAATAGAGATTGTTGGTTTTGTATGAGAAACAAAGATCGTTCTGGAATTAGAAAAGATAAATATGGAAGACATACAGTTAAAAAAATGCCTACCTGGAAAGTGGTGCATGTATTAGAGCAGTTAGAAGATCTAGGTTATGCTGGACGGGTTGGATTTCATAGAAACAATGAACCATTATTAGATGAACGGGTATACGGTTTCGCATTAATGGCGAAACAATGTGGATTATCCCCCTATATTTATACTAATGCGGATTTGATAAGAAAAGGGAGCCAAGAATTTGCTGATTTGATAGCAGAATGTCTTGATTTTATCGTTATGGGACAATATGACTTTTCAAATGAAGAAGAAAGGCGGCAAGACCAGCTCGAGTTAACTTTTAAAATGAGGAAAGCAAAAAAAATAAAGTTTTCAGGTGGCCCAAGAGTACCTGATGTTAATATGGATGAAGAAAAATTTAAAGAAAAATATGAATGTGCAATAGATGATTTTGCTAAGCAAGCGTATGGCAAGTCATGTGTCGAACCGTTAATTAGATTGATAATCAGATATGATGGAGAAGTAATTCAGTGTTGCCGCACAGATACAGTAAGTATTGGAAATGTGTATAAAAATAGTATAAAAGAAATCTGGTGGTCAGAATCCCATATAAAATTTGTAAAAGACCTTTCAAAGCCAGGAAATCGATATAAGTACGAGTTTTGTAAAATGTGTCCTAGTGGTGGCGATTATCCTTGTGACATTAGGCAAAAAATAAATGAAGAACGAGGAGCTAAGAAAGACTACTACTACTTCACCCCAAAATGGATAAAAAAGGAGGTCCATAAGTAAAAAATACTCGCTATCTTAACCATCGTTCCGGCTTTTTAACAAAGATGCAAGTTGCGAGAGAACATTTAAAGTGTGCAGATACGATGTCATTTGTTTCAATTATCATTCCTACATTCAATCGAGAAAAGCAGCTTTATAAAGCTATACAATCAATATTAACACAGAGTTACAAAGATTTTGAGTTGATTGTAATAGATAATGGTCCTTCAACTGATAACACAGAGAATGTTGTAAAATCGTTTTCACAAAATGATACAAGGATAATATATATATCAACTATACTCAAGGGGTGCATTTTTGCCCGGAACATAGGTGCGGAAAATGCAAAAGGAGAAATCCTTCTAACGTTAGATGATGATATTGAGTTTATAGAACCAGGTACTCTAAGGAAGTTAGTAAGGACTTACAAGGAGGATTCTTCTGTAGGTATCGTAGGGGGGATTGAACTTCGAGCTCCTGATCAGGTTGTCAAAAAAAGGGGCCAGTCACCGTTACCACCAGAAACGGGTAGAATTTCTGCTAAGGGCGAATTCAATACGTCCTTCAGTTTGACCGAAGGTTATGGGATAACAGAGGTTGATCATGTTCGAAGTGCATTTATGGCTGTTCGGAAAGATATTTTTAAAAAAGTTGGTGGATTTGATGAAATATATAATGCCTGTGGGATGGGATTTCGATACGAAAGCGATCTGTGTTTAAAAGTTCAGCGAAGTGGATACAAAGTAGTTGTAAATCCAGAGATAAAAATCTGGCACAAGGGCTCTATTAGACTAAGGGGATTTACACGAGGAAAAAGCTTAAAGTATTTTTTTTATGCAAATAGAAATCATCTTTTTTTTATGAGAAGATTTTTTTGGCAGACCAACTCTTTTAGACATTTCTTTAAAGATATATTGATTGGTTGTTATCGAACTCCTGGTATCATTAGCTGCTTTAAACGGCTTTTATCTGAGAAAAACTTAATATGGCTACCATATACGTTTGCTGCAGTTTTCGGCAAAATTAATGGTTATATGAGATATGCGAATAAAAAAAATCCTGATTACCTGTGATAACTATTATCCAATCGGTGGAGGAATCCAGCAATACGTCCGAGAATTTAAAAATTTTTTAGAAGAACAGAGGTATACAGTCATTTTCTTAACTGGCTCTATAGAAGGTAAACCCGAACGTGAACTGATGGAGGAAGGGTTCGTTATACGGACTCCATTGATGGTAGGCGCTATTAGAGAGCCTCAATTGGTTTTAGAACGTTGGGAGAAATTTGTCTCCCTCATTCGGTCAATTGCACCAGATATTGTCTATGCGAATAATCATGCTTCAATTGCCATCATTAAGGCAAGTCATAAAATTGGCATACCTGTTATTTACTGCTGTCATGGCTGGGGTATCTTATGTCCTTTAAGGATTCGTTTTCTGAAAGCTGGTTCAGAAGATCTTTGTTATAATGAAAGAAGTCCAACGACCTGTAAAAAATGTAAACTTGCAATGGATGTAAACAGCTCTTTTCGAAGGCCACCTTTCAAAAATCGCGTCAAAGCATTGCTAGGTAGCCAACAAAAATCTCTATCAAGAGTAGGACGGCTTTTTTTTGATCTAGCATCTCCTGTCCCTTAT
>Ga0209991_10000404_pt1 | contig 19365 bp, 20 predicted proteins | sample ChitaG_FD_183167 | JGI IMG/M metagenome (GOLD analysis project Ga0209991, IMG submission 183167) | Deep subsurface microbial communities from South Pacific Ocean to uncover new lineages of life (NeLLi) - Chile_00310 metaG (SPAdes)... | ecosystem: Environmental > Aquatic > Marine > Oceanic >... | reverse complement strand
AACATGCGCCCCGCCAGCCCGCCCACAACGCGCAATCTGTTTTCATCAATGTCCATCAGAGTCATGGTCGCCACGGGTAATTCATCCCGTCTCTCTATGAGACCTTCGATGAGCTCTGGGGTATAGGTGCTGCCTCCACCGATGACACAGATCTTTAGTCCACCCACTTCGCACCTCCGCTATAGCTCAGAGATGGCTACACTGCTGTCCTGTCCAGATGGTCAAAAAGGGAAAAAGAGCGCCTATTTGCCCACCACGACGTAGTCAGTAGGGGAGTGGATACGCTTCTTCTATCACGAACTTCTCAAAATCCTCGGCCTTCACTCCTGGGCGGAGCGCGATCATGTGCATACCGAAGACCTTTGACATGACTGAATCCTTCTTTCTCTGGTGTACTGCTCTCTAAGCCGCTGCGTCCCCCGCTGGTGACACGTAGCTACTCCTGCGACCAATAACGTATTCCCGATTTTCGTCATCAAAATACCCGTACTTAATTTGGTGTCCTCCGTGTCCAGACCGTAGCGAAATGGGAACAAAGGCGCTTCGGAACTGGCTGGATCGAACGGCACTTGAGCCATGGACTTGGGCCAGGTGTAGGACAGCTTGCCGGTGAAGGGGTAATCACCAAACAGGACATCGGCTACGCCCTCCCCCTCAGTACCTGGCAGCCAGGCGGCGATAAAAGCGTCCCATTGACCCAGATGTTCGGTGACAATCATCGGTCTGCCGGAAATGAGGATAACGACGATCCTTTCACTTCTCTCTTTTACGAGCTCAATCAGAGCGATATCCCGTTCAGAAAGGGTCAAGTCTGCGCGATCCCCCACGCCTTCGGCATAGGGCATTTCGCCCACCACGACGATGCCCACATCGGCAATCTCATCCGTGACTCGCTTGAATCTGCCCCATTTGTTGTACACGACGGTAGTATTCTCAAAGACTGCATTTTCAATGGCCTCCAATATCGTTGTTCCCGGAGTGATGTTGCCACGTTTCCCCTGCCACTCGATGGTCCAGCCACCACACTGGATACCTACATCCTTTGCCGCTTGTCCGGCGACAAGAATCAGTGGGGTATCCTTGGCCAGTGGCAGCCTATGGTTATCATTTTTCAACAAGACCAGAGACTTGCGAACTGCCTCGCCTGCGAGCTCTCGATGCTCGTCGGACCCCACCAGGGGGAGCGAGGATTGGTCCGCAAACGGTCTCTCAAAGAGCCCCAGTTGGAATTTCACGGCGAGAATCCGCCGCACGGCATCGTCAATTCTCTCCATTGGAACGTCTCCGTTATTGACCGCCTTGGTCAGCGTGTTGATAAAGGTCACATAATCATAGGAGACCATGATCATATCCAGCCCTGCGTTGATCGAGGTGACGACGTCACTGTAATAGTCACCTGGTATTTGATCAATGCCCCCCAGTCGGAGACGAGAAAGCCCTTGAAGCCCAACTCACCTTTTAGCACGTCGGTCAGCAAATATCTTTGGGCATGCATTTTCATGCCGCCCCAACTGCTATAGGGGACCATGATGCTCATCGCGCCAGCATCAATGGCAGCCTTGTAGGGAGGAAGGTGTATGCCTGTCAAGGTGGCTTCGTCAACGTCAGTCACCCCTTGATCGAGCATGAATTGTTGTATGATAAAGGTGTCCGAACTCCCCCAGGCGGTTCCGCCATCTCCCACAAAGTGCTTGGGCGTGGCCAATACCGTGGTGGAGGCGCTCAAATCCGGGGTCTCGTCCACGTTTTGCAGTCCGCGCACGTAAGCGCTGGCTAATGTCGAAACGAGTTCGGTGTTTTCGCTGTAGCCTTCGTAGGTCCTGCCCCAGCGAATGTCTTGAGGAACCGCGACGACAGGGCCAAAGTTCCAATAGATACCGGTGGCGGCCATCTCCACGGCAGTGACCCGGCCAATTCGCTCCACCAGGTCGGGGTCGCGGATAGCGCCCAGGCCGATGTTATGGGGAAAGATCGTCGCACCCTTGAGGTTGCCATGCCCGTGAATGGCATCAACCCCGTAAATCAGGGGAATGCCCAGGCGAGTCTGCAAGGCGTATTCCTGAAAGCCGTTGACCATCTCGGCCCAGGATTCAGGTGTGTTTGGTCTGGGATATCCCCCACCTCCGCTCAACAGGCTACCAATAAAGCGGTCCGTGATGTCTTTCTTCCGGATGCTGTTCTTCTCCACCTGGGTCATCTGCCCGATCTTCTCGGCCAGGGTCATTCTGGCCAGTAAATCCTCTACCCTATCCTCCTCGCTAGCTTCGAGATCTTTGTAGACGGGGACTGTTTCTGCCTCGATGGTTACAGCAAGTTCAGTCCGCGTGGCAGTGGGTGTGAGCGGTGCCTTAATGGGAGTGGTACAGGCCGCCAGTAACATAATGGCGACGAACAGTACGTTCACCAAAAAGAAGGCTTTTTGTTGTGCATTGCCTATCATCCTTTCCATGGTTGGAAGATGTAGAGTGAGATAGATTGAGCGGACAGCGTGATTTGGCCGCCGCTCGCGATCATCTGTTCGCCGACTTTTTCGACCGGGTGCTCCCCGTCGAACAGCCAGGCTTCGGCCGGGCCGGTGGACTCGACACCGCTCGGGAGCAGGGTCTTGGTCTGCTCTTCGTCAGCGCATCCTCAATCATCACGTCAGGACAGCTTTGACCATTACCTCAGCCTGGTCAGCCGGCGGCGGAGGAACAATGCTTCCCTCGATTGCCCGGCCATTCACCGTCAGCGATACTGTATTTCCCTCGCCAGCGCGCTCCTAAGTTACGCCGGCCAGATCTTGCGTCCACCACCCGGCGGGGTAATGGCCTCGATCTGGGCCAACTCTTCGGCGGTTAGCCGGGGGAGCAAAACTGCGCCCACGTCATCCTTCAGCGGAAGGAAACGAGCGCGACGTCGCGCTTGGGGACCTAAGGGGAGATGGAAACAGTATGCGACCTACGGACCACTTTTGGCTGGGCACCTGGTGTACCCAGTGGACCAGAAGACAGAGCGATTCTTCAGATTGACCAGATTCAGTAGATCACAGTCGCTCCCGGCGGATTGCCAAACTCGCCGTCATTCCGCTCTAAGGCCCGTCCCCGGGCCGCCCGGGGACGGGCGGATGAGCTATATTGTGATCTACTGAGATTCGCTGGGCGCAGCGCAAGGACCTGGAGCAGACGATCAAGTCCCTTGCTGCGCCCAGGTTTACCAGGACGGCATCTGAGCACACGTAGCGTGGCCCGCAGATCGAGCGCTATCCCCTCTCCTAACCTGCGGCCAGCTCACTCGGACAGTGCCTTAATGATCTCCTGGCACAACTCGGGCAGGTCATCGGGCACCCGCCCGGTGATCAGGTTACCATCTCGGATCGCCGGGACATCCACAAACTCCGCCCCGGCGTTCTCCAGATCATCCTTTACGGCAACGTAGCCGGTCGCCTTCCTACCCTTTATAATACCCGCCGAGATCAAAACCCAGGGGCCATGGCAGATACTGGCGATGAACTTGCCCTGCCGGTCACACTCGCGCACGAGTTCGAGGGTCCCTGCGTGCAGCCGCAGGATATCGGGACCGTATCCACCAGGGAAGAATAGACAGTCAATATTCTCCGCCTTGAGTTCTTCCATGGGGACAGTGGTGTACCTATTGCCATCCGCCATCACAGGGATGGGGACCGGGTGACCGAACATACCTTTGACATCCTCGCCCACTGCTGAGACCAGGATTTCAGCCCCCTCTTCGCTGAGTCTCAGGATAGGGAAAAGAAGCTCGATGTCCTCGTACCTATTGGCCACGATCATAGCCACCTTCTTGCCAGACAGTTTCCCAGCCATTTGTTTTTTCCTCCTTATTGGGTTATTGTGATGATTTAGACAATCGAATCTTGGTGGTGACGACGAACTTGCCCGTATCCAGTGCTGCGTCAAGTGAAACAGTATTTCCCTCGCTGTACTGAACCCCTGAGATTGGACACTTTTTTGGCGATTCTTAGTTCAAATCGAAAGCCTGGGCTTGCTCCTTTCGCCACTGCGCCTCGAATTCGGCCGGAGTGAGGTAGCCCAGGGAAGAATGGATGCGCTTGTGCATGTACACATCATTGACAAAGCGACCTAGCTGACGGTAGGCATCATTGTAGTCTATGTACTCTGACAAGTCAACTTCTTCTTCCTTGATCGTCCGTATAAGACGCCCTGTACTTAGTCCAGGACTAAGTGCTCAGCATAGCCATTCTGCCAGGCTTCGCCCACATCGGCCATACTAATCTGGAGATTAACATCCTGGAGTGCCTGGGTGTAGGCAGTGGCCGCGTATTGGACACCCTGGTCAGAGTGATGGATCTCTGGTGCAGGGTGCTTAGCTAATGCGCGCCGTAGAGCAGTCAAGGTTAAAGTGTGATCCAGGCTGCATCCCAGATGCCATCCACGAATGCCACGGGTGAACACGTCCATAATCACTGCCAGGCTTCGCCGTGAGCTCAGCCGAACGGTAGACGAAGCCGTAACGTAGGCCAACGTAGGTGATGTCCGACACCCAGACCTGCTCGGGTCGCACGATCTCCAAGCCCTGGACCAGGTTCACATAGCGGGGGAAATCGTGCTCACTGTTGGTGGTACGGCGCTTCTTGCCCTGAGTCCTTGGTCCTCAGGACCAAGGACCCTTGGCTTTGGCCTGGATGTCCATCAAACGCATCAAACGTTGCACGCGCTTGTGGTTGACAGACCAATCCTGCCGTCGCAACTGCGCTGTGACGCGACGGTAGCCATAGGTGAGCCACTCCGCGGCCACAGTCTTGATGGCCGCCTCGAGTTTCGCCTCATCTGGTCGCTCAGTGACCTGGTGGTAGTAACTGCTCCTGGCACAACCGAGCACATCGCAAGCCATAGTGACGGCATAATCCTGGGAGAGCACCTCGATCACCTCTCGTTTCTGGTCGAGAGAGAGGTCAAGATGTCCGAGGCTTTTTTTGCCGCCTCCAACTCCATCGTCAATCGCCCGACCATACGCTCCAGCTCAGCAATCCGTTCTTGCTCATCGCCTCTGCTGGGTTTTGTGGCAAAGATCTCGGGTGCCCGTTCCAGGAATTCCTCTCGCCAATGGGAGAAAACCTGTGGCCTCAGCCGGTACTCCCGACAAATCTCGGCCCTGTCCTTGATGCCGGTCAACTCTTCTAGTACTACCTGGGCCTTGAACTCTGGTATGAACGTTCGACGCTCTGACATAGTGCTTCCCCTTTCTTGGACTAATTCTACTTGAACTATCGTAGTTGCCCAATTCTAGGGGGTCACTACACTCTGGGGAAAAGGGGGATTCGCCCGCCCTGGCCAGGGCCATGGCGCCTTCCAGCACCTGGTCGAAGACGTCCTCGCCATCTAGCCTCACGCCGCGAATCCAACTCAGGTGGTTCAACCCAACGTAGTTCAACTGGATACGCTCAGGGGCAACACCCAACTGCTGGGCGATGCCCCGCTGGAACCCAACGGGAGAGTTGCACAGGCCAACGGTAGGGGTAGTGGTGTATTTGAGCAGGGCCTCGGTGATGATGCCCGAAGGGTTGGTGAAATTGATGAGGTGGGCCCCTGGTGCCACCTCGGCCATGTCGTGGGCAATGTCCAGGAGCACGGGAATGGTGCGCACTGCCTTGGCAAAGCCACCTGGACCTGTGGTCTCCTGGCCCACTACCCCGAATTGAAGGGGGATCTTCTCGTCCTGGATCCTGCAGGCCAGCCCCCCTACTCGAATCTGGGTAATGACGTAGTCGGCCCCTTCCAGCGCTTCTTTCCGCTGAGTCGTAAGGCTCAGTTCGATGTTGGCCTCGGCTGCTTGCAACATGCGCCCCGCCAGCCCGCCCACAACGCGCAATCTGTTTTCATCAATGTCCATCAGAGTCATGGTCGCCACGGGTAATTCATCCCGTCTCTCTATGAGACCTTCGATGAGCTCCGGAGTATAGGTGCTGCCTCCACCGATGACACAGATCTTCAGTCCACTCACTTCGCGCCTCCGCTGCAGCTCAGAGATGGCCACACTGCTGTCCTGTCCAGATGGTAAATGCGCAAAAGCGAGCGTGCAAAGCACCACACTCGCCATCATTGGCGTGCCCAGGACTGATGCCCTCCGCCAGATGCCCGGCATCGGGGCGCCAGACCTTCGCATTGATCCTTCAGAGAGAATTCCCTTTGATGAAATCAATTTACTCATCGAATTTCGCAAATGCCAGACACGTCACCGTGTCAGCCCCGCCGTAGTAGATGGCAATCCGACCGGTGGCGGCATCGGTCAGGGCGGCGCAGGGGAAGGCCACGTTGGGTACGTCGCCAACCTGCTCATAGATTTCCTTGGGATGCAGCAGATACGGCTCGGTGCGGTAGAGCACCTTCCAGGGCTGGTGCATATCCAGCAGCGCGGCGCCCATCGAGTAGACGAAGCCATTACAGGAGGTCAGCACCCCATGGTAGAACATCAGCCAGCCCTCGGTCGTTTCAATGGGGATGGGGCCGGCGCCAATCTTGGTGCTCTGCCAGCCGCCGGCGGGTCGCATGACCAGGCGGTGCTTGCCCCAATAGGTCATATCGGGGCTTTCGGAGTAGTAGATTTCTCCAAACGGTGTGTGTCCACGATCGCTAGGGCGGCTGAGCAGGGCGAAATTCCCATTGATTCTGCGCGGGAACAGGACACCGTTTCGGTTGAAGGGCAGGAATGCGTTCTCCATCTGATAGAAAGTCTCGAAATCGTAGGTGTAAGCTACCCCGATGGTCGGCCAGCCGGCGAAGCTGTTACACCAGGTGACGTAGTAGCGATCCTCGATCCAGCAGACTCGCGGGTCGTAACCGTAGCCCCACTCCATCGGTTCGAAGCCTTCGGCGGGTTGGAAATGGATGCGCTCGTTGTCAATCTCCCAATCCAGCGCGTCCTTGCTGCGCCCGGCGTGAATCTGCATGACTCGGCGTTTGTCGTCGCAGCGAAAGACTCCGCGGAACTCACCCTGATACGGTACCACTGCCGAGTTGAAGATGCTGTTGGACGAGGGGATTAGGTCCCGCGGGATGACGGGATTCTTCGAGTAGCGCCAGACCACGCCGCTGTGCTCAGGGCACTCAGGAGGGCGTTCTTCCCAAGGAATGTTGGGCAATTCAGGACCAATGATCTCTGCCTTTGACATTCCCTACTCCCTCTCCGCATAGCGGCCACACGCCACGAAATGATCGCTCCCCGCCTCTATCAGCGTGGGCCTCTGGAGCCACCTCGGCCATGTCGCGGGCAATGTCCAGGAGTACAGGAATGGTGCGCAGTGCCTTGGCAAAACCGCCTGGGACTGTGGTCTCCTGGCCCACCACCCCAAATTGAAGGGGGATCTTCTCATCTTGTATCCTACGGGCCAGTCCCCCGACTCGAATCTGGGTAATGACGTAGCCGGCTCCTTCGAGCGCTTCTTTCCGCTGAGTCGTAAGCCTCAGTTCGATGTCGGCCTCGGCTGCCCGCAACATGCGCTCTGTCAGTCCACCCACAATCTGCAATCTGTTTTCGTCAATGTCCATCAGAGTGATGGTCGCCACAGGCAACTCATCCTCTCTCTCGATGAAACCTTCGATGAGCTCTGGGGTATAGGTGCTGCCTCCACCGATGACACAGATCTGTAGTCCACCCACTTCATGCCTCCGCTATAGCTCAGAGATGGCCACGCTGCCGTCCTGTCCAGATGGTGAAAATGTGCAAAAGCGAGCGTGCAAAGCACCACACTCGCCATCATTAGCGTGCCCAAGACTACTCCTTTCCGCCTGCAGCACAGCGTCTGCTTCCCCTCTCGCCATCCAGTGAGAGTTTTTCCTAAATGACTACAACCATACCTATTTCGGGGTCAATTACTCTAAAATCCATTCGCTTGCGCGATTTCGCCCAGCCACCGTGCACTGGGTTTGATGGTGCGTTCCTGTGTCTCCCGGTCAACAGCGATAATGCCAAAGGTGGGCCGATAACCAAGCAGCCACTCAAAGTTATCGAAGGCGGACCAACCAAAATAGCCGCACACATCCAGCCCATCGTTCAGGCAATTCGCGACACCTTGTAGTGCTCGGCGATAGTATTCCACACGGCGTGTGTCGTCAGGCGTGCCAATCCCGTTTTCGGTGACGATCATGGGGACACCAGGCACCTGATTGGCGTAGCGCAGGGTTGCTTCCAGAGCTTCCGGCCAGAACTCATACTGCATTTGGGTCAGCTCTACGCCCTCCTCTCGGGGGCCAAGGGTCCTTCGGGGCCAAAGCGCACGCGCGAATAGGTCTGTACACCGACAAAATCATCGCCACACAAATGCTCCAGATAGACATCGTTGATCGCCCGGCGCATACGGGCTGCCAATTACTCGCCGCCTTCACCGGCCTGGATGTCCTAGATGGCAAGGGTCAAGCCCACCGGAAAATCGCCTGGTCCGGCCTTGATGGCCTTCACCGCACGATGATGGGCAGCCAGGATGGTCTCCACAGCCCGGTCGGAAGCCGCAAACAGGAATGGCACCAGCCGGTCGGGTGTAATACCCAGCAACTTGGCTGCTGCTAACCGCCAAGGGGCAGGCCGCTGCGGGTCGGGTGGTGGTACAAAGCCGGACTTGGTCAGCAATAGCGCGATGTTGGGCTCATTCAAGGTACAGGCTGCGCCGATGAGGTCGCCCAGGGATCGCGTAGCGTATTCGCAGTAGCGGGCGAACCTACCTGGGGTGTCCTTGTCTTCCCATCCCCCGGCCGCGATCAACCAGCGCGGCGACGTGAAATGATGAAAGGTCGCCATAGGCATGAGCCCGTGCTCGTGACATGTCGCCAGCATGCGCCGATAGTGATCCAGGCTGGCTCTCGAGAACTCGCCTTCCTCCGGCTCGATGCGCGCCCACTCGATGGAAAATCGATACGTGCTAAAGTCCAGTTCTGCCAGCAGAGCAATGTCTTCCGCATAGTGGTGATAGTGATCACACGCATCGCCAGACGGCTCCGCATAGATGGTTCCCGGCACGTGTTCGAACAACCAATTGTCGCTGTTGACGTTGCCTCCTTCGACTTGGTGCGCGGCAGTAGCCGTACCCCACAGAAATCCATCTGGGAATCTCATGTGTCTATCTCCGCTTCAAGCTTTCGGATGGATGCTGATCGGCAGTCTGATTGCGACGATAGGTTAGGACGGGACGCGGCACTACTGAGATGGCGCCTCGCCCTCAAAGTCGAAACTCTCTACGAGGCGGATATTGCGGGACGAACTGCCCACCAACACCTGAAACTCGCCCGATTCGGCGACCCATCGTTTGGACGCTGGATCATAGTATGACAAGGCTTCTTGATCGAGCATGAATTCGACCGTTTTGGTTTCGCCGGGCTCGAGCATGACTTTGGCAAATGCCTGCAACTCTTTCTCGGGGCGTACCAGGCGCGATTGGGTGTCGCGCACATATACTTGAACGATTTCCTTGCCTGCCCGGCTTCCCGTATTCTCTACATCCACGCTGAAACCGATCGTCTCTCCCGCGGAGAACTTGGGCTTGCTCAACTGCAAGTTGCGATAGGCAAACGTCGTGTAGGAGAGCCCGTAGCCAAACGGGAACAGGGGGGCAACATCCTTCTTGTCATAGTATCGGTAGCCAACAAACAGCCCTTCGCCGTATAACACCTGGCCGTTCTCGCCAGGGTAGTTGAGGTAGGCGGGATTGTCCTGCAGTCGCTTGGGAAACGTCGTCGACAGTTTGCCAGAAGGGTTCACATCGCCAAACAGCACGTCAGCAATCGCATTGCCCGTTTCCTGGCCGAGATACCAGGCTTGTACCACCGCAGCGGCATTGCACAGCCAGCTCATATTCAGCGGCGAGCCAACATTGAGGACGACGATGGTGTTTGGGTTGGCAGCCGCAACTTGCTCGATCAGTGCTGCCTGGTCACCTGGCAACTCCATATCTGGCCGATCGAACCCCTCGCTCTCCCATTCGTCCGTCAGCCCGGCGAAGACAATCGCCACGTCACATTTCGCAGCCAACGCAGCCGCCTGCTGGATCGAGTCATCCGGGATCTTTTGCATGCAGCCGATGCGAAGGCTTTGAAAGAATGAGCCCGATTGCGAAGCGTACTCGATCCGCAATTGGTGTGCTTGTCCCGCCTCCAGAGATATCTCTACCCTTTCGCTCCCCCTCTCTCCAAAGGACGTGTCCTTATAGATGTCGATGATCAGATCGCCGTGCATGAACAGCCGGCATTTGCCGACGCTCGACAGACCCAGTTCATAGACGCCGCTTTCTGGTACCGAGAGCACTCCTGTTATGCAGGCTGCAAAGCTGGTCAGGTCAACGCCCGGCACGGACTCGCCCAACCAGACCTTTTCCAGCCTGTCGATTGTCTCGGTGTGAACGGGATCGCCGGACAGATCCGGATCGCGATAGTACTCGAGGGTCATCTCGTCGGCCAGCAAGCTCGAGTCGAGCACCGGCAGGTCTTTGCGAGTGGCGCAGCCCAGGGCATAGTGAACCTGCACAGACGCGCCCGCCCGATCTTGGATGCCTTGGAGCGGCGCGACCACATAGTGCGGGCGGACGCGACAACTGCCGCCCCCGATATAGGAAGCTCGTTGGGCGTTTTCGCCGATCACGGCAACCGACTTTAGTGCCTGGGCATCAAGGGGCAGAAGCGACTTGTTGTTCTTGAGCAGGACGATGGCTTCGGCGGCAGCTTTGCGCGCCAGGTGGCGATGCTCCTCAAGATCGATCGCTTGCTCCGGTTGCAGCTCGGGCCGCTCAAAGAGACCTGCCTTGAGCAACGTCCGCAGCAGACGGCGGACTTTGTCGTCGATATCTTTCTCGCTGACCTCTCCGCTTTGCGCCGCAGCCAATGCCTTCTCACCCATCCAGCGCGCCGGTCCGGGCATCTCCAGATCCAACCCACCCTTGGCGACGTTGGGGCTGTACGTCCCGAACCAGTCGCTTATGACGATGCCCTGGAAATCCCATTCGCGCTTCAGGATATCGAGCAGCAGGTAGTCGTTTTCGGAGGCAAAGACACCGTTGACCCGATTGTAGGACGACATCACCGCCCACGGCTTGGCCTCACGAACGGCGACCTGGAACGGTCGCAAATAGATCTCTCGCAGTGCACGCTCACCTATCTCGGAGCTGATCGAGTTGCGCTCAAACTCTGAGTCATTGCAGACAAAGTGCTTGATGCACGAGCCCACGCCTCCACTCTGTAACCCGTTGACGTAGGCTGCAGCCATCTGGCCTGTGAGGTAAGGGTCTTCTGAATAACACTCGAAATTCCGGCCCGCTAGCGGAGAGCGGTGTATGTTGACGGTGGGAGCCAGCAGGATGTGGGCACCTTTGGCCTGGGTCTCTTGGGCTAACGCCTTGCCCACCTGCTTTACCAGATCCGGATCCCAGGTTGCAGCCAGCGCAACTCCGGCGGGGAAACAAGCCGAAGTCGGTCCGGCCGCAAAACCGGCACCCCGCGCGCCGACCGGACCATCGGTCACTTTTATCGCCGGAATGCCCAGCCGTTCTATGGGCACCGTATGCCAGAAATCAGCTCCCGCCAGCATAGAGATCTTTTCTTCCAGGGTCATTTGTGCTATCAGGGATTCGATCTTGCTCATCTTTGTCTTTCCTCACCTTTGACTCGAAGGTGAAATGGAATATGCGTGTTGCCGTGCCCTTACCTCTGTCCCAGCCCCACATCCCGGTTTGCCATACCCAGCACACCCCAGCCGTGCAGCCGAGGTACGTCGGACAGCAGCCGCTTTGTGTAATCGTGCTGGGGGTTCGCCAGCACTGTTTCCACCGGTCCCTGCTCGACCAATTCGCCGTAATGCATAACCAGAATGCGGTCGCTCACATAGTACGCCTGGCCCAGATCGTGGGTGATGAACAGGATGCTCATGCCGTGCCGCTCGCGGAGACGCATCAGCAGGTTGAGCACGGTCACCCGCAACGAAGCGTCGAGCATACTGGTCGGCTCGTCGGCAATGAGCAATTCGGGGTCGGTCATCAGCGCTCGTGCGATCATGACGCGCTGGACCTGTCCGCCCGAGAGTTGATTTGGATGTCGGTCATAGGGATCACACAGTTGAAAGATCCCACTCTTCGTAAATTTTCGGTACATCACTGATCAGGCGTTGGGTGTAGGCCTCTTTCGGATGCAGAATCACCTCATCGGCAGATCCACTTTCGACAAATTTCCCATGCTCCATAATGTATACGCTGTCAGAAACATAATACGCCAGGCCGATATCATGGGTGATGAAAATAATCGTCATCCCGATTTCTTTACGTAATTGCATCAGCATTTCCAGGATGGTCGCGCGTGAACAGGCATCGATCATCGAGGTTGGCTCATCAGCCAGCAAGATCTTTGGGTTCAGGAGGAAGATACGGGCAATCATTAAACGTTGCATCTGTCCGCCGGAAAGCTCAAATGGATACTTGTTGGTTAATTCCTCGAACTTCAAGTTGACAAAGCCGCACGCCTCTGCCATCAACTCTACTTTTTTCTCATACGGAAGTTTTCGACCGCCGCGCATGTTAATACAATCTAAAAGCACGGCATCAATCTTATTAAATATATTGTATGAAGAGTACGGATCCTGAAAGATCGCCTGAACACTTTTCCAGTATTCCTTTTTCTTCTTATGCGTACGGATATCGCGCTTTTTTCCCTGGAAGTAGATATCCCCCTCAGTAATACTGATCAATCCCAAAAGCATCTTCGCCAAAGTGGTCTTTCCGCTTCCCGATTCGCCAACGATCGAGACGAGTTCGCCCTCGTAGAAATTGAAATCCACATGATCGACGGCGACCGTTTTCTGGCGGCCAAACCCAAATACCTTGGTAAGCCCTGACCCGCTCAGGCATACTTTTTTTTCATCTGGCATCTTTTTTGGCCTCCCTCAGATAAGCATCCCTCAGTTCTTTTTCCGATAGGATGCAGCGGTAAGCCCGGCCGTAACCCACATCGCGAAGAGGGACAGAAGCGGCCTTGCATTTTGGCCAAACGAATTTGCAGCGTTCGGCAAACTGGCATCCAGCCGGCGGTTTTTTCAGGTTCGGCGGCACCCCAGGAATGGCAGTCAGTTTGACATCCCGCAGACCTTTTTCAGGCACGATGATCGAGCCCATGAGACCCTTGGAATATGGGTGGAGTGGATCAAACACGGCTTCTTTTGCGGTACCCTTTTCCACGATCTGCCCTGCGTACATGACCATAATATCATCGGCCACGTTGTAAAGCAGCGGAAGCTCATGCGTGATGAAGATCATCGATTTGATGTAACCCTTTTCCATCAAGTTCCGCAGCATTTTGATGACCATCTTCTGTGAAGTGACATCGAGCGCGGAGGTAGGCTCATCAGCAATCAGCACTTTTGGAAAAAGCATTACAGAAACCGCGATCACCGTGCGCTGTTTCATTCCGCCCGAAAGTTCAACGGGGTATTTTTGCAGTACCTCCGCTGGAAGCCCCAAGACATCACAGCATCCTCTGGCAAGTTCATAAACCTCTTTCTTGGTTTTGTATGGATCATGTGCTTGATAAACATCCTCAATGAAGTTGATGATCTTCCGGGTGGGGTTGAGCGCGTTCATCGCGGATTGGGGGATATAGGAAATCTCCGTCCCCAATATTGATTTACGAACGTCATCAGGGTCCATCCCGGAAATATTACGCCCGTCGATGATAATCTCGCCACTCGTATAGTGCAGCGGAGCGAAGTAATAACCCATCAGGCTGAGCGCCAGCGTCGACTTTCCGCAGCCGGATTCTCCTGAAATTCCCAGCGTTTTCCCTTCTTCGACCTTCAGAGAAACGTGGTCAACAGCGTAAACATCTTCCTGAAACCGGGTGATATATTTTGTTGTCAGATCCTTGACCTCTAACATTACTCTTGACATATCAATCACCTAGTCCCTCAATGCCGGATTGAATACCTGGTCGAGACCCGTATTCATCAAATTCATCGAGAACGTAATCAGAGCGATGGTTATGATTACGGGGAAGTATGCCCACCATTTTCCCAGGATTTGTGCCTGGTAGATCATCGCCCAGTTCATCATCAAACCCAACGTTGGCACTTCGGTAGTTCTAGGTCCCAACCCAAGGATCGATAAACCGGCCTCTGCCAGGATACCCGAGGAAATCTGCAAAATAAAAGCCATAACAACATAAGAAGCGATGTATGGCAGAATATCTGTGAGGATGATGTGAACGATCGAGTGCCCGGATAGTTTCGACAAATTGACATGGTCGCGATTACGCAGTGAAACCACTTGCGCCCGCACCGCCCTGGCAGTCCATACCCAGGAAGTAAACCCGATCACCGCTGCAATGGTAAAGGCACCGCGTTGTTCCTGCCCGATACTGAATGAAATCAGGATCAACAATACAAAACTGGGGATAACTGTGAATAGATTGGTGATGAACATAATAGTGTCATCCACCAGGCCACCGACATAACCCGACAGTAATCCCAGGATCAAACCGATCAGGGTTGCGATGATACCGGCAACAAAACCGATCCGCAGCGATACACCGCTTGCCGCTACCAATTCCGTCAGCACATCCCTACCAAAGTTATCGGTTCCCAGCAGCAACACGCGTACGTTTGGAACCTGGCGGATATTCACGTAATCAGATTGTTTGACGGTACCTGACTCCTCCAGGGCACCCGTGTCGGCGTTTTTTACCGCAATACTCACCCCCTCGGTTGACAGAAGTCCTTTGAGCGAGGCATTGACCCTTTGATAGTATCTTTGCTTAGCAAGGGTCATCCCCTCAACCTGCTTCTTTGGGTCATAATTGTTCGCCCACTGATCCAGGAGTTTTTCGGTGTTCTCGATATCGATCTCATCTTCAGGAATCCCGTCTGCCATAAGCCATTCCTTTATGGCAAGGCGATCTTCGTCGCCCAACTTGCTGGCAATTCGATTGGTAGCGGCATCATCTAGGTTGAGAGTATACTGATTGGAACCGATGCTGTCATAAACATTCACATAGATTCCGGGTGGGAAGAAGGTGCCCCGACCGATGATCTCCAATGGGTTGTTTGTTACGAACAGCGGGTAAATAATCACCAATAGCAGCACTGCCATAAAAATGCTAAAACCAAACAGAAATTTTGGAGAGCGAAAAACTTGTTGAATCATATGTTTCATAACAACATCTCTCCTTAATCAGCCTGCGCCGCTTTAATGCGCGGATCAAGGATGCCATAGACGAGCTCAATAAGAAAGTTCGCACTCAGCACCATCAAGGTGATAATCAATGTGGTTGCTGAGATCAACGGGTAATCCTGGCCCAACACAGCAGTCAGGATCGTAGAACCAAGCCCCGGATAACTAAAGATGATTTCCGCCACCAGCGCGCCGCCGACCATGGTACCGATCGCTAACGCCAAGCCAGTTATTTGTGGTAGCATGGCATTCCGAAATACATAACCGACGATCTTGCGGTCTTGGATTCCCAGGAAACGGCTGTATTTTACATAATCCGCACTAAGCTCATAGATGGACATGGAGCGCATGCCAATCGCCTGACCGCCGATGGCGATCAACACGATTGACCAGAATGGCAGTTGGTAATGGACGATCACAGACCAAATAAATCCCCAGCTAAAGTTGGGGATCAAGTCAAACCCATATCCACCCGAGGTTGGCAACCATCCCAAGCCGACTCCAAAAATGACCAGCATAATGACTGCCATGCCAAATGCCGGGAAATTGCTGATAAAAATACTGACGGGCATGAGCACTTTATCAAACCCGCCCTTGAGATAAGCCGCCAATGCGCCGAGTGTGTTCCCGATCAGCCATCCCACGATGATCGCCGGGAACTGCAGAGCCAACGTCCACCCGATGGAAGATTTGATAACGTCTGCCACCGTTCTGGGATATTGGCTGAACGAGAAACCAAAATCACCCCGCGCCACATTTTTTATGTAGAGGAAAAATTGTTCGAGCATAGGTTTGTTGGTGCCAAACAGGTCCACGTACTGCTGATAAATCGCTTGGGCCCCGGTCGCATCGCTCATGCCTTGGGCAAGCCTTGCTACGATGGCCGCCACAGGATCTCCCGGCATCAAGCGGGGCAGGAAGAAATTCAGTATGAAGGCGAAAGCAAAAGTGACCAAGAACCAAAGCAGCTTGTTGAGGAAATACTTTCGGTATCCTTTCAACGCAACACCTCCCCGAAAAATAATACCAATTGCTGCATGAAGTACCATGAATAGGTGAGTGCCCGCCGGTTGAGTAGGCCGAAGGCCGTATCGAAACCAAGGGCACGAAGCGCGCAGTGACGATTGGTTTCGATACGCTGCTGGCTATGACTCGCAGCTACTCAACCGGCGCTTAACTCATGATTCCCGGTGCTTGACTGGGCAATTGGTATAATCAACAGCCATGTTCCGGGGTTAGCGGAACATGGCTGTTTTGTTGAATTACGGTTTACGGGTTAACCAGCGTCAGGTTATAGAGACATGCGATACTCCAACCGTTAACACAGACCATCGGCGGGACGGGCGGGTCGGTACCATCATCCTGGTGTGGGAAGTTTGTCCAAACCGTCTCGTTCACCGCATGGAACAAATCGGGACGGTACATGAGCGTGAAGGAGGGAATATCGGTCAGGTAGATCTTGACCAATTCCGTGTACATTTCCTTCAGTTTGGCGGGGTCGGTTTCAGTGGGGATCGCTTCGATCAATTCGTCGGCGGCAGGATTGCTATATTGGCCCCAGTTGCCGTTCCAGTTGATCGCCATACCAACGAATTCAGAGCTGAGCAGATTGCGGATACGTCCCCAAGGCTGGGTAGAGCCAGCGCCGTCACTCCACATCATGAAGATGTCATAGCCTTCGGCGAGAGGTACATCCGATTTGGTGACGACGGTCTGATACACGGCCCATTCAGGGTAGTTGGACGTGATGTCAATGCCGATTTCTTTCCCGGCGGCCGCAACCACTTCAATCGCAGCCTGCCAGTCGGACCAGCCATTGGGGCAGGTGGCTATATAGCTAAGCTTTTGACCGTTGTATTCACGCCAGCCATCACCATCGGTATCGGTAATACCGGCTTCATCCAGGAGTGCCTTGGCGCCTTCGATGTCGTTGCCAGCCCACTGCAGGTCCTTGACGGCATCATGATCGTACATGGCCTGCTCACCGGGGGTCGGGTTCATGAGCGAGCGCGGAACCTGATCGAAGGTAGCCGATTGGTTGGTCATAGCGTTGGCGATGATGGTGGGATAGTCAACGGCAATGGCAATGGCCTTGCGAACCGCAAGCTGGTCCAAACCATAGGACTTCAGGTTGTAGAAGGCGGTTGGCAGGCTGGCGCCAATGCCATAGGGAGCATCGGGAAGATAGGTGGAGATGGGCAGCCCATAGTTGAGCCACAAAACCTGAACATTGGAATTAAACTGTTGGCTGACATCCACTTCACCTTGTGCCAAAGCAACAGAACCGGCGGCGTTATCCTTGAAGATCGCATGCGCCAGGTACTTCGGAGCAGGCAGCTTGCCCCACATGGAGGGATCCTGGCCCCAGTAGTTGTCATCGCGAACGAGGACAACCTTCGTATCGTCCGTGAAGAATTTGTGATAGGGACCGGAGTAAACAACATCCTCCGCGGTATCAGCCATCAACTTGGTGGCATCCCCGCCAGCGCGCTCTTCCAGTGTTTCGGTCCAGGCTTTCTGGATGACATAGTGGGTGCTCACGTAAGCAGCGACGATCAGAGGATTGACTGCTTTGCCGTCCGCGTCCAGTTTGGCCTTGACCACAACCGTCTGGGCATCCTTAGCCTCGATGGTGTCGATGTAATCTTTATTGGCAGAGCCGGGACCGGTATTGTACTTGACATGGGTGGCCCAGGTATAAGCGACATCATCAGCGGTCAGCGGGGTGCCATCGCTCCAATGGGCGGCGGCTTTGATCTTGAAGGTGATCTCGGTATGCGCATCGTTCCACGCATAAGGGCCATCAGCCAGCAGGGGATACTGCTGGCCATCGAGCATGTTGTACAGGTACGGGGTTTCGAACATGGGGACGCGGGCGCTGTCCACGGCGTCAAGAACCATCGGATTGTTGGGGGAGCCGGTGTACGGATTCCAACTAGCGACCGAACCCCACTGTAGACCATTGAAGTACAGGGTTTCATTGCGAGGCAGAGCAGTAGGGTCTTCCTCAGCGATCGGCGTGACCTCGACGATGACCTCTTTCTCCACCACCACGGTCTCGACCACCTTCTTCTCGACGACCACCTCCTTTTCGATGATCACGGTCTCGACCACTTTCTTCTCGACGACCACCTCCTTCTCGATGATCTCCGGCGTCGGTGGGGCACATGCCGCGAGCACCATGCTGGCGATGATCACCAGAGCAAACAGACTCGTCCATTTCTTACGCGCAAACATTTCTTCCTCCTTAATTTTGTTTGTTTTGTTCCTCGGCATAAACTGCCGAGCTCGGCTTTCGATGGATAAGGCGCGGGTGCGGCATCCCGCTACGAGAAGAGAAAGATCAACTTCTCGTAGAGATTAGCTTCTATCCAAAAGTCCGCGTCATCACCTCCTTTCACCGTCCGACCCGACAATTGACCCTAACGCGTTCATATTGTCGATAATGCATCACGGTATCCTTCGCATGACATAGATCACTCCATGCCGAACATCTAGCTTGACCCGCCGGGCACCAAACTTGCCAACCTCAGTCCATCACCTCGAACTCCACTTGCAGCCCACTCTGGGAGTGCGACCCGATCCACAGACGGAATCCTCCCGGCTCAGTCACGCGCTCCATGTCGATGTTGTGGAAGGCCAGATCATCCGTGTGGAGCTCGAAGAGTACTTGTCGGCTCTCCCCGGGCTCCAGCGCGATCCGCCGGAAGCCCTTTAGCTCCCTGACCGGCCGCGTCACTGAGCCGATCAGGTCGCGCACGTAGAGTTGGACCACCTCGACGGCCTTTGCTCCTCCGGTGTTGGTTACCGTGGCCGCAGCCGTCAGTGTCTCCCCCATCTTCAATTGCTGCGCCGATAGTTGCAGGTCGGCGTATTCGAACGTGGTGTAGCTCAACCCGTACCCGAACGGGAACAGCGGCCTGTGGTCCACGTCCAGGTGCTTGGCGTTGAATCCCTGGGGGGCGAGGGGCGTGCCCGTGGGGATGCTGGGGACGTCGTCCCGCGGTGGGCGGCCGGTGTTCTTGCGGTTGTAGTAGATCGGCACCTGGCCGACCGTGCGCGGAAGGGTAGCCGGCAGCCGGCCCGACGGCGACTCCACCCCGAAGAGCAGGTCGGCGATGGCCGGCCCGCCCATGGTGCCCGGGTGCCAGGCCAAAAGTAGCGCTCCCACCTTCTCGACCACGGGTTCCAGGGTGAGG
>Ga0209991_10000403_pt1 | contig 19397 bp, 11 predicted proteins | sample ChitaG_FD_183167 | JGI IMG/M metagenome (GOLD analysis project Ga0209991, IMG submission 183167) | Deep subsurface microbial communities from South Pacific Ocean to uncover new lineages of life (NeLLi) - Chile_00310 metaG (SPAdes)... | ecosystem: Environmental > Aquatic > Marine > Oceanic >... | reverse complement strand
AAACCCAAGTTTGTTTTAATAAAGTAAACGAAATCACCTCGAACTTCCAATTTATTATCTATATAAAGGGTTGTTAAGATATTTTTTAATTCTCCATGTAGAAAAGAGTACGAGAAAGGAAATTTTGATTGTTTTTCTGCGAGATTCTTACGAAGTTTAATTTCATGAGTATTATTACAAATTCTACAATAATAATTTTTATTAACGAAATCATCGTTTTTACTCATAAATCATAGATAAATTAGATAGATATAAAATTATTTTTTCTTGAGAAATAATAGAATAATTTAAAAAAGTAGAATAAATCCAAATTAATATATGAAAATTACCCTTAATCATATAATTGCTAGTTATAATTTTATAGTAAACATAACATGAGAGGATTAAAGTAAAAAACTTAAATTAATATTAAAGGTACGTACCGTCTCATGTCAAGCGCAAAAACTTCAAGATATCGGAATTTAATTATTATATACATTCTTTACATAATATTTTGGATTATTTTAGCCTCAATTATGAGAGCTATTATCTTTCCAGAAGGAACGCATATAGCATTGACCAATTTCATCCCTGTCGACGATGTATTAGTTGAGGTTGTTCTAGTTTTTGTTATACTCATCCCCATTTCTGGTATCATAGGTGCTTTGCTGGGAGGATACATTTTATCCCCTATAATTTTGATTTTACATAAACTTTTTTACAAATCAAGAAAATATTATGGCATCCAATACGAATCAGAAGATAAGAAAATTAGTCTACTTTCTTCGGGAATATACCCCGTATTAATGGCTGTGAATCTCTCCTTTATCTTTTTAACGCCTGAAATAATTTCTGGGATTTTAGAAGCAGACGTAATAGCTAATTTTGCTGTCGTGTTAAAAATTCCCGTTTTTATTCGCCTTCTAGGCCAAACAATATTACTTATATTTACTTTTGGTGCATCTACTTTCGTATTTTCGCCAGTTTGGCTTTTGAAAGATTCTGGAATTGTATTTACAACAAAAAACAAGGTTGAAAACTCGAACGAGACGCTTTTAATAAAATCTATTGGAGAATGGTTTCAAACCCTCTTAAAAGGGTACGCTGGAATTGGAGTAATCCTTACATATTTTTTTGTGATATTTGATTTTGTGGTCCTCTTTATTAGTAATATTGGGTTTCCAGGAAATTTGTTAAACATCCCAAGTCTCTTTTTATGGCTAGGTTTACCTTTCTATTTGGTCTTATCAATGATTCCCGCCGTAATTCTACATGATGCCCTTAAAAAACGCCGGTTAAGTTATGTGAGAAAAATAGCACACCGAATTGGAATCCAAGACGCTGCAATTGTATCTTTTGAATTGAAAAAGCAAGACGAAAGATCTTAAAATAAGATTTGTTTTATTTTAAAAATAGTAAGATTATAAACTAAACCTAGACGATCCATAATTAATTCTTAAACAAAATATATGAAGGTTAGAAAAATTGAAAAGTTCTACATTTACTTTTAACGACCAAGATAACATCAAGATTTTCGTATACAAATGGGAACCGGAGACTCCCCCTAAAGCAGTTGTACAAATCGTTCATGGTTTAGCAGAGCATGCTAAGCGATATGCTCGGGTAGCTGAAGCTTTATGTAACGATGGTTACATATGTTATGCTAATGATGCTCGTGGACACGGGAGAACTGCGGGTGACTTAACCGAAAAAACTTTGGCGGGGAACGCTGGAGTTTTAGGACCTAATGGATGGAGAGGAGTAGTAAACGATCTTCACGAATTAACAAATATAATCAAGAAGGAACTTCCCGATCTACCGATATTCTTAATAGGACATTCTTGGGGGGCTATGTTAACACAAGATTATATTCAGGACTGGGGAAATGAACTTAAAGGTGCTATTTTAAGTGGAACAAACGGAAAAGTGAGAGCTTTAGTTGTTAAAGCTGGTAAACTTATACTCAATCGCGAGATTAAGAAATTAGGTCCCACTGAACCAAGCCAAAAAATGTACGATATGAACTTTAAATCTAACAACCACGATTGGGATATAGAAGAAGGTGCTACTGGATTTGAATGGCTCAGTAGAGATAAGGAAGAAGTTCAGAAATATATCGACGATCCTTGGTGTGGTTTTGTGAGCCCCGCCAATCTTTGGCTAGAATTCCTATACGGATTAGAGAAAATTTATGATTCGAAACAAGAACAAAACATTCCAAAAGATTTACCAATACACTTCATTTCCGGGTCTTTGTGCGTTATAGGAAATAAAACTAAATCGGTTATAGCTATGATTAAGCGCCTTAACAAATACGGTATAAAGGATGTAACGTATAAATTTTACCAAGATGCTCGACACGAAATTTTTAATGAAATTAACCGCGATGAAGTTCATCAGGATGTAATTAATTGGCTTAATTCACATCTATAATTTTATTTTTTTTTAAAAAAACGCTTTTTTTAATTTCTACCATATTCCTGGGACTTTTTCCTTAATTAAGAAAGAGGAATTGAATCCACTAAATTATACAAAGAAATGAAAAAAAAATTTAGAAATTTAATAGACTTAATTCATCCAAATCTCTAAAAAAAGCAATAATCTCAGTCCTTGTTATATCCTTCAACTTTTTAAGAGCTATTTCATCTAATTTTTTGATCACACTAGATGATACACGATTACACACGATCGAAAAAATACACAACTTTAAATACGAAAAAAATAATATACTAATTAGAAACAAAAAAATAAAAAGCAAAACAAAAAAAATAAATTGGAGGAAATAATAATGACTTATAACAAAAATATAGCAGTAGACGAAGTTAAATGTAAAATTTATTCCCACGTTTTAACAAGTTCTTTTGTTAACCGCTAAATATTAAGATTTTTTTTTTTAATTTTTATAGTGTGTAGTATTTTTTAACATCCACAATGTCAAACAAAAAAATCAAGGTAACAAATAAAAAATATAGTAATGAAATAACTGAAAAATAAGTAAAAACTTTCAAATCTAAAAAAAAATAAAAAAAAAAAAGAAATAAGAAAAAGAAAAAGGAGGAAAGTAAAAATGAAATTATCAGGATCGGATAGGCTCTCAGGGGGTAATATAGACGATACTATTGTAAGTTCAGGCTCAACTAAAATCGAAGGGGATTTCTCTTGCGATGGTTTTAGGTCGTCTGGTTCATTGAGAGGCGAGGGTAATTTAATTGTTCGGGGTGATGTAAAAAGTACGGGTTCGTTCAGAATAGTAGGAGCCCTTCATGGAGACGGGAACGCTAAATTTTCTGGTTCGACAACAATCGGCGAGGAAATTGATATTAAAGGAGCATTAGAAAACTCTGGATCCTTAAGAGTAGGAAATAAAGTTGATGCGCTCCAAGGTATGAAATTTTCAGGTTCTACTAAAATTGATGGAAGCTTAAATTCAGAAGGGACTATTGAAATTGACGGATCAACTACAGTCAAGGATAGTATTAAAGCAAATAGTGTGTTTATCGGAACACAAACCTATTTTGGTGTGAAAAAAAGGTCTAAGCACCCTTATAAAGTGTTTGGTAATATATTTGCCTCGAATGATGTTGAGATAATAAACACATTTGTACAAGGAGATGTTAGAGGACGAAATGTGAAAATTGGTAAACGAACAGAGGTTTCAGGAAAGGTTTATTACATTGACAACATTGAAGTTGATCCCAAAGCGACTTTAGTTTACGAACCTATTCAAATTACCGAAGATTGAATGCAACAATAAAATATTTTTTAATCATCAAATTAAATTTTGAAAAGCAACCAAAAAGCAGAATGGAGGATTAGTATGTATAAAGAACCAAAAAATAACGAAGAAAACGATAGAGATAAACGAGAAATAGAAAAGCTAAGAGAAAAGCTAAGATACGAGTTGGAGGACATTAAGGATGATCTTATGGAGGAATTAGCAGACATACACGAAGATTTTAAAGACGAAATAGAGGATTTAAAGGATGCTAAGGATGACATTAAACAAGAATTAATTGAAGAATTACAGGATTTACAAGATGAGAGGAATTATCTATTGCGTGAAATCGGGGATACGGCGTTAGAATTGGAGACCATAGGAGAGGATGCGAAGGAGCAAATCGAGGGTGCTAGTGAGAAACTTGAACAAGTGAGGAATAAAACGGCAAAACAAAAAGAAAAATATCATGACAGAATCCGAAAGAAGCTAGAAAAAGCACAGAAAAAAGCAGCAAAGCGAATCAATATCTCAGTTGATGAAGATACGAGCGATGAATGGAGGGATTGGTCGGAAGAATTAGGTTCCTCAGTATCAGAACTTATTCGAAAATCGATGAAATTCGTTAAAGACAACATTGGAGACCTCTCAAAACTAGATGAGTTAGGTGATAATATCGAACGTGCAGTCAAGGAATCTGGGATAGAGGATTTAGGAGAAAAACTTGAACGTGAGTTTAAGGGGAAAAGAAGCAAACCTAAAATTAAAATCGATTTATCCATTTCAAGCGATAAAGATCGAATAAAAAAGAGAGTTAGGGGCTTAATTAAGCTACAGAAAAGTTTACCGATTGTAAAACTTGCTCAAGCACTTAATCGAGCAAATAAGGACGCTGAAAATCTTATATACGAATTGGTTGACGAGGGTATTGAAGGTTCGTTGGAAGAAGGCGTGTTTAAGTTCACGAGCTCTCCTGACGATGTGATTTCAAAAATTAACGAATTAATTGACAAAATGTAAAAACAACTCATTATTTCGAGACTAGCTTAGACTGGATAAATAATATAGAAGGAAATTAGGGGAAATTGGATGTGTGAATTAAAAAATCAGAGAGTGTCATCTAACGAAGAAATAAAAAAATAAAGGAAATAAAAATAAAAAAAAATGAAAAAAAAGATGTGAAAATGAAATGGAAGAATTAGCAAATAATCAGACATTTAGACGCTACATATTTTTGTGGTCGGCTCAATTGTTTTCGATAATGGGTTCAGCTGTGGTCAATTTTGCCATTACATGGTGGATTACCGTTTTGACTGGAAGTGCTACTCTGTTATCGATTGGAATTTTTATTTATGTTCTCCCTATGGCGTTTTTGACGCCTGTAGCGGGAGTACTTGCTGATAGGTGGAGCAGAAAGAAATTAGTGGCGATAGCAGATTCGTTGCAAGCTTTAACGACGGTGTGGATTATATTACTGTTCACTTTTGGACTTGCAAATCCAGTAGTAGTTATGGTTATAACAGGATTTCGGGGTATATTTCAGGCGTTCCACGTTCCCACGGTAAACGCAATCACTCCTACGATGGTTCCAAAGGATAAAATCAGTCGTATGAATGGTTTTAATTACCTTTTCTCGGGTTTAATTAGCATTGTCGGGCCGGTTCTAGGAGCATTGTTATACGAATTGTTTCAAGGAGATATATCTCTAATCCTTTGGATAGATGTAATTACTTTTGTTATCGCTTTCATACCGCTCTTGATCACTAAAATTCCCGTTGTAGAACGATCGTCCATTGAAGAGAAAAAAGATTCTTTTCTTTTTGAATTCAAGACGGGTGTAAAAACGATAAGACTGATACCCGGCCTTTTAACACTACTATTGCTTTCTATGTTGCTGAACTTTTTACTCATGCCTTTCAACGTTTTACTACCTTTATATGTTGAAGTTCTTCACGATGGCTCAGCTGCAGATTTTGCGTTTGTAATGGTATTTTTTCAGGTAGGTATGGTAATAGGAGCATTGGTAACTAGCGTAAAAAAGGAGTGGAAACATAAAATTTTCACTTACTTTGGATCTTTGATTGTGATAATGGGAATGCTATCTGGGTATGCATTCGCACCAAAAGGTTCATTCCTTTTTTTGGGAATGGGTAATCTTGTAGTAGGCTTCTTGTTACCAATTGGTAACACAATTTACATGACTATTATACAAACTACCGTTCCAAACGATAAAATGGGAAGGGTAATTTCTATTGATCAGTCAATTTCATCACTGATTGCTCCGTTTGGTGCTTTATTTTCTGGGCCATTAGCCGATATAGTAGGTGCTAGAACTGTATTCCTTTTAAGCTCGATATCAGGAGTAGTTGCAACTTCTTACGCTTGGAGCCGAATGAAAGTGAAAAAAGTGAATTATAATGATAAAGCCGCTCTTATTGCAGTTGCTGAAAAAATAAGCAATGTTAATGGAAATTACACATAAAATTAATTATTATTATTTTTCTTTTTAAAAAAGTGAAAGCTTAAACATTAATCTTTTTTCTCCAGAAGTTAATCTTTTTACGAATATCTTCAATTTCCATTGAAGACAGTATGTTTGGAACCAATCTGAGAGTAGAAATAGCTAGACTCATTGGATTCAATATAGATGCATATCCAATATCTTCTGTTATTCTTGCCCGTAGGTATTCTAAGTCGTCTGAAAGTTCAGAGCTCAATTTTTTATCTAAATTATTAATCACTGCGTCGAATAATTCGGATACGGTACCCTCCATGCCTACCGTTGGTCCAGGCGTAGTTTTTGGTTTTTGAGTTTCAACTGGCTGTTCTATTGTTGGCGTTTGAGGAATTGTGGTTTGTGTTGGCACTGTGGGTTGAATCGGAACGATCGGTTTTTGTTCCAAGGGTTTTAAAACACTATTATTTTCGAAAGCCTTTATAGGTTCGGGCTGAATTACAGGTTCTTTTATAACCTGAGGAGTTACTGGCATCTTAAATGTTGTTTGCTGAACTGGTTGTCGAAAAGTTTCTATTCCAGGGGTTGTTCCGATTGAATACCTTAATTCATCGTCGCTAATTTTCTTTCCTTGAATCCAAACATCTTCTACTAATGGTGCAAAAAGCTTAACATGTTCAGAAAGAACGGATCCCATACCTGCAATTTCGATGCCTCCGAAATCTGATTTTGAAGAGGCACATATAACGATTTCTTCATAATCTCTATTTAACGAAAATAAATTTTCTCTTGTATATAACCGTATGCTGATATTAGGATGGTTTAATATTTCAGCTAATTTTACTTGATCTTTAGGATTATTCGAATCGAAATTAGTTGAAATTCTAACATTCACGAATTTTTTAACCTTAGTTACTGCTACTAAATCAACATCCTCTAATTTAGGTGTGATTATATGAAACTTTGCTTTAACCCGAGTAAGGGCTTCGTTAATTTGAGCTTTCATACCCTCAACGCTTCTTACAAACCATACATCCTTGAAACTCAGCATAGATGCCGCTTTTGATCGCTCCCAGAACTCTGTCATAGTTCTTTCAGATAAATCAAGTTGCAATAAGATATTCGTCATAATATCTTTTTCAAGCGTTTTATATATCTCTCTCTGAAACATACTTTTTAATTCCTCAATTCCTTTATTAACATCCTCGTAAACCGTCGCTATTCTTCCGTCTAGATCTTCCATAGTTTCTTCTAATCCCGATACTATATCTGATAAAAATTTTCCTAAATCTACGCTCATTTCACCAGCAACATCAGAAATTGATGCTAATTGGTCAGTAACCTGATCTAAGGTGCCTTGGATTGAAGTGACGAATTTTTCTCGAAAGTAATCGGTAAGATCACTAAACTGTTCTGTAATTATTTTAGAAACAATTTTCTCAGCCATATTTTTTAAAGCTCCAATTCGAAATTGCTTTTCAAAAGCAATTGAGATCTCAGATTTGATTTTTTCTAAGCGACTTTCAACAACATCGAATTCTTTTATTAACTCGCCAGGTGCGATCTCCCTCAAGTTAAGGATAAATCCTCTTATTTCTTGAAATCTCTTTACATTTTCAAGTTCATTTTCTACTTTACTAAACTTCGCTTTTACTTGAGCTGGCAGATTAGTTTTCATGATGCTAATGTAGTTTCTATACTCATTAAACTTGCCTAATTTTGCTGAGTGTTCTTCAATTTCCTTAAATTTTAACTGTAAGGCTTTTGGCGTGGATTCTTGAATCTTCAATACTACTTGCTTAAAATTTTTTATTTGGTTCAGTAAAGCAGAATATGGTGGCAAAGCGATGTAAAATGGATTCGCTCCGGGAATTTCACGAACTAACCCTTTTTCAAGTAGGTTTTTGGCAACAACTATTGCCCTTTCCTCAGAAATATTAATAAGAAGCGCTATTTCACCTGCCATTACAGGACCTCTTCCTGTTAGATGAAAATACGCTTCAATTTCGTCATGAGTTAAACCTATTAACTCAAGCACTTCCTTAGTCGATTCAAATTTTCCGTTAGTCTCAGCCAATTCTACTTATCACCTTTATCTTTATTTTTTATAGGACTGTTCAAGAAGTTCTAAATGCTTAACCGCAGATTCTTTTTTTAAGACGTTTTCCGATACTGCTTTCCTTATATTTTCGATTATATACTCAGGATAAAATTTATGAGCTGTAATATCAGTTAATAAAAATATCCATTCAACGTCACCTTCGTCCTTAATGATCTTAATAATATGATCAGCTTCCAGCGTTGCTAAAAAACTCCTAATCTGATCAAAAGTTTGTCCTGGCCCCCTTGGTACTTTATTTATGGGGTAAGCTCTTTCTCTAAAAAGAATAATATAATCGAATAAATCTGGATTTATCATATGAGATGCTATTTTTAAACTATCTGCCTCTGACGGTTTATAGTAGGAGAAATAACCTGTTGCTAAATCAAGGTACTTGTTAGCAATGTAAGGATTTGGGAGCCCCTTTTTTGCTTCCTCTAATAGCTTGCTTACTGGACTTCTAATTATAATGAAATCTGAAAGTAGAAATAGAGAAATGTCTGAATCACCTTCAATCCAATCTTGTCTAACAAGATCAGTTTTAACAAAATGGCTCAACAAGATATCAATATTAGGTATAAATTTCCCTGTCTTCTCCTCTAATAGGCTATGTAATTCTTTTTTAGCATGTGGTTTTTCCTGTAAAATTTCTAATATCAATCTTCCTTTTTCGCTATTATATATCTGAGCCATCACTTGCTCTTTCGTTAAATTCTTTAAACGCTCTAAGTACGTAAGAGAATTTTTTATGTAATTTCTCAATTCACTTGTTATATCCAGTCTATTGGCTGGATTTTGGTTCATGTTTTTAAGGTAAAATATAATATTTTTATTGATTTCTAAAAGTACGGCCTCTCCGAAAATTTCGGGATCTTCACCTAGTTCCATAATGAAATTAATCATAAATTGATTTTCAGATTCCATTCCCGTAAAATAGCTGGAAACATTTGAACGCGCTTTTTCTAATCGTACCACTACGTTTCCAGCCTCTCCAGCGCCGGTAATATGAGCGTAAAAAATTCTCATCATATCATCGAGATCTACGACTAAATCTTCAGGATAACTCAATTGAACTCCAAGACCTTGATCTTCCGTCCAGTTAGTAATAATATACCCTTTTGCCATATTTTTCACATTTATTTTTATTATTTATATTTTTACTAGTTTTTACTTTTCTTTTATTCCATTTTCGGCTTTTTTTTCTAATTGAATAGTTTCGACATTACTTTCGAGGTGGTCTTTAATTGAATCTTCTCGAGATGTAAGGTCTTTTATAGGTTTTGTCTTCTTTCCTTTTTTTATCTTCTTCCTAATCTTTCTCGATTTTCTTACTATAGCAGGATATTTAAAGCGTATTTCATATAGAGTAAATCCGATGACCAAAGCACTAAGTACTCCGGCTAATAAAATAAATATCATAGAGGAATCAGGTGGTGTAACTGATCTAACATTTATTGTAATTTTAAAAGTTTCAAAATTGTAGTCATCTCCCGCAGAGGCAGAAATCGTTATTGTATAAGTACCTGTTGGAATATCCTCTAATTCAACTTCATATGTACCATCATTTTCTGGATCTAAAAGTATGCCTTGACCGTACGCCCATCGATATGTAACTGTAGCATTAGTAATTGTTCCTCCAAAATCAGAATCAGTTAATACTATTGATAATGATAAGGGTTGACTAGGTAATATGCTAAAATAGGAGTCTCCAGAAGTAGTATTTATTACGGTCGCTATTTTATTCAACGTAATCCGTAGACTTAACGTTTTAACTTGGAAATTGTTAGCGTAAGAAATAATTGTAAATAAATTCACTCCAACTTTCAAAACAGATGTGTCCAATAACAATGTGTATTGGTCCATAGCTATATTTTCGGTGAGATTATCGGAGTAGGTATCGCCTATAAGTTGAATAGTTCCTCCGCTAATATGTGCGTCAGTCTGGTTATCCGAATAAATAACTGTGATATTTAAACTGCTTCCGAAAGGGAGTTCAAATACAGGATCGTTCGTTTTTTCTTCTGAGTTTAAGAACAATGAAACTTCAGTAGCTCTTTCTGATACTTTTACATAAAATTGGAACGATCGGGGTTGATAGTTCTCTAAATACGCAATAACCGTAAGTATTGTTATTCCTTGCTCTAGTGTATTTGTGTTTAAAGAATAATTATATTGATTACTTAATTGACTAAAATCTCCCCCTAAGACTGTTACTGTTGCACCTGGAAGATGTAATTTAGAAACATTATCTCGATAAAATACAGTTATATTTAAAATTTGATTCACATCTGCTAATATCGTTTCAGTTTCCGTTCTTTGAACATTATCTACATAAACTTCCATTTCTGTTGCTCTCTCGACCACTTCGAAATAAATTTGGATCGTTTGAGTTTGATAATTATTAAATTGTGCTTCTATGGTGACTATCGTTATTCCTTGATCTAAATCGTTCGTGTTTAAATTATAATAATGTTGTGCTCCAGTATCAGTAAAGTTATCCCAACCCAATGATACAATCGCTCCTAAGATATGCAGTTTAGACGCATTATCTCTGTAGAACGCGGTCAGATTAACAAATTGATTAACTTCGACTTGAATTGTCTCAAGGGCGCTTGTTGGTGTTTCGTCTACATCTAGTAAAAGTTCAGTAGCAATATCGTAAACTTCGACGTAAATTTGAATACTTTGAGATTGATAATTATCTAATTGAATAAACATAGATAAAACGTTAAAACCTAAACTTAGATCATTTGAATTTAAGGTATAATTATATTGGGTGCCAGTTTCATTGAAATTACCGAAGGTAAGAAGGGTAGCTTCTGCTCCGCTAAGATGGGTTTTTGTTATATCGTCTCGGTAAAAGATAGTTAAATTTAAGACTTGATTTACTTCAATTTGAATAATATCATTATTAGCTTTTTGATCGTCATTTACATATAGTTCAAATTCGGTCGCTCTATCGAAAACTTCAACATAGAGTTGAATCGTTTGTGACGTATAATTTTCAGACTGGGCGTTTATAGTTAGCACATTAAATCCTAGGTTTAACGCATTTGAATTTATAATAATGGTATATTGATCATTGATATCAGTTAAATCACCAAAATTTGTTATCGTTACGTTAGCTCCTCTTATATGTTGATTCCTAAGATCGTCGCGGTAAGAAATTGTAATGTTCATAGCCAGATTATATTTTATGTTCACCGTATTATTGGTAGTTTTGAGAGTACCGTTTACATATAATTGGAGATCAGTTGGTCGATCAACCACATCAACAAAGAATGGAACTATCTGTGTTTCATAATTAGCCTTTTGGGCAGTCACTGTTAACGACCATATCCCTATTCCAAGATCAGTGCTGTTAATTATTCTTGAATACTGTTCTAAAGGACTATTTTCATTTAATTGACCCGAAACTTTTCCGCTAAGTTGAACATTAGCACCTGAAATATGATTTCCAGTTTGATTTAAATATTTTATCGTGATGTTTACTGCATTTTCCAATGGGACTTGAATAAATGGATCAGCAGTTTTATTAGCGTTTTCTAAAAATAGTTGAGATTCAGTATCATAATCTGCAAAGGTTTCAATATAAGTAATATTTAAATACACATTGTCTATAGAAAAAGTGATATTACTACTTAATCCAAATGTGTCTGCTATAAAGACTTGTATTGATAAGGTAATATTAACTTCTTTATAAACGAGATTCGTTACATCAAAACCACCCGATTTAGCATCTTGAAGAGTGCCATTAACAGATGATAATTTTATTGATTCAAAATGTGGATTATTATTTATCAATATTCTAACTTCTGAAAAAGGAGATAACGATGTAGGCCAACTTTGGTCAATTTTAACCTGGAATTTAAGGTTGGCTTGAGATATTTGAAAATTATCTCCAGAAATTTGATCACCAATTTGATTCCAAGAAACAGAGCTGAATTTCTCGACTTTTCTCTCATAAGAGAATGTTAAATTGAATGAATTAATTATTAAAGCTTCCCACGTATCATGGTCGTTTGAAGGAGGGCCGTTATCTTCGCAATAAATATCAATTCCCAGTGTAATAGTAAAATTAGAATGGTCTGGATCTTTTTCTAACGAAGAGCTTAAAGCAGTTATTATATCTTCTTCATCCACAGTTTCAATCGGTTTATCAGTAATTGTTGTAATCGTAGGAGCAAAATCTTGTCCTAAGTTAGATGTTTTATTATTAGCTACTCTGTAAGGATTAGTAAAATCCACATCAGAAATTAAGACATAGAAAGTAGCAAAGTCACCTATTCCAAATTGAACAGGAAAATTATCATTTGCTGTATCAACATTTACATTTACAGTTGCGTTGAAAATTGCCTCTAGCGATGCTGAATTTATGGTATATTTAGACATATCTTTACTAAGTGAAACATTCTTTTTCCAATGCACACTGTGATAATTTCGCGTTTGATTTACATCTTCATCATAATCATGAGAAACATAACAACCGCTAGCATTGATTAGTGCCGTATCTGGATAAAGAAAAATATCATTCCTAAACTGTACCCAAGTTCCATCATTGAGAGGTGCTGATATTTCTTTGATCTGTTCGTCTCCTACTACTACATAATTAGCACTTCCTCCACTAATACTAGCATCTACAGTTGAATTATCTCCTAAAGCTCCTTTAGAATAAAACCATTCGTCTTGAGTTGAAAAATCATTATTATCTAGCCATTCCTGGTTATATACAGTTTCGGCTGAACTATGAATAAATTCTGATTGCATAGTTGGGTTTTCATATTTATAATTTAATAAATTTGAACTTAATGGTATTAAAAAGAATGAGATTACAATAACAAAAATTACACTAAAAACTCTTATCTTTTTAATGTTATCCATTTTTTCAACCACCAATCTCATTCGAGAGAATTTCCTCCCGTTTTTTTATTTATTTTATCTACACTCTCTTTTTCTATTTTTAACATATCTTTATTACGCTCTATTTCACTTCTTACGATATTATCGCGAGTCTCTACTGTTAATGGTTTCGTCTTCTTCCCTTTACCAATTTTTTTCCTAATTTTTCGCATCATCCTTACTTTTGCTGGATATTTAAAATGTTTTTGGTACAGTACGAAAGCTACTGTTAATCCTACTACCCCAGCTACCATCGATACTATTATTATTGTAATGTCAGTACCCGGTGGTGCGATTACATTCAAAACTATTTCAAAATCATCGCGAAAATCGTAGTTTTCTCCAGCATACGCATAAATCCTAATACGATATGTTCCTGCGGGCACATTATTTAATGTGGTTTCGTATATTCCATCGTTGTTCGAATCAGTTAAAATTCCCTGACCATTTTCCCATATATAGGTCACTGTTGCATTCGTGATGGTTCCTTCAAAATCAGTATTGTTAAGAACAATTTGAATAAGAAAGTCATCGCTTGAAGCTATCTCTACAGCAATAAGACCAGATGTAGTATTTATTAATGTGCTCACTCTATTTACAGTGATTCTTATATCGACGGTATTTATTTGATATGTTGGTGCTTGAGCCACGATTGTGAATAATTTAACCCCAAGCAATAAATTAGAACTATTTAATATGATTGAATATTGATTTAAAATCAAGTTTTCTGTAAGATTTACAAATAGGCTTTCTCCAATTAATTGCAACACTGCACTAGGTATTACGAATCCTGTCCGATTATCGTAATATTTAAGAGTGATATTGATTAATCTTCCAATTGGTAATTCTAAAACAGGATCGGCTGTTTGATCGATCCCATTTAAGAAAAGTTGAAGTTGTGTAGCTCTTTCTACCACTTCTATGAAAAATTGGATTGATTTTGGTTGGTAATTTAGTAATTGAGCAAATACCGTTAAAATATTGATACCTTGCTCTAAGTCATTTGAATTAATAGTAATGTTAAATTGTAAGCCTGAGTCGTCCAAAGGATTGACGCCTAACAATTCTACGTTAGCTCCACCTAGATGGGCTCCCGTAAGATAATCGCTATAGAAAACAGTTATATTTATTAACTCGTTTGCCTCAAACTGGATGGTGTCGCTTTGATTTTTTTGGATACCATTGACAAATAGAATTAATTCTGTAGCTCTTTCATCAACGTTAATAAAGAATTGGATCGTTTGAGCTTGATAACCATCGAATTGACAAAATATGGTTAAAATATTAATTCCCTTAGCAAGGGTGTTTGTTAGAATTGTAAAATTAAATTGATTACCAAAATCATCAAAATTCCCAAATCCTAATAAATCAACACTTGCTCCTATAAGATGAGAATCGGTATTATTGTCTCTGTATAGGATAGTTACATTCAAGGATACATCAAACTGAGAGTTGATTGTATCACCATCGTTTCTTTCTATTCCATCAATATAAAATTCTATGTAAGTTGTTCTGATTTGAACATTAATAAAGAATTGAATGGTTTGGGATTGGTAATTATTTTTTTGAGCAAAAATAGTTAATACATTTACACCCTGGCTCAAATCGTTAGTGTTTAAGGTAAAGTTATATTGACTTAAACCCTCATCCATGCTTCCAAATCCTAATAACTCTACTGAGGATACATCTATATGCAATAATGTGAGATCATCTATGTAATTGATGGTTATATTTAAGAATTCATCGTATTGGGAAACGATCGTATTACCATCATATTTTTGAACACTATTTATATAAAGCGTTAATTGAGTTGCTCTCTCTATAACGTTAACGTATATTTGAATGGTTTGAGATTGGTAATTACTTTTTTGAGCAAAAACGGTTATTATATTTACACCCTGACTCAAATCATTAGTGTTTAAGGTAAAATTATATTGATTTAAGGTTTCATTCATGCTTCCAAACCCTAATAGTTCCACTGAAGCAGCGTCTATATAGGTACTGGTTAAGTTATCTTGATAAAAAACTGTAAAATTCAAAAATTCGTTAAATTTCACATCGATCGTTACGTTATTACTTCTTGGAGTGTCATCTACTAAAAGTTGTAACACGGTTTCTCTCTCGATAACCTCAACAAAAATCTGAATTGATTCAGTCTCGTAATTGACTTTTTGAAGAGTAACAGTTAAAATGCTAATTCCCAGTCCTAATTCTGTTGAGTTTACGATGAAATAATAATGTTCTAAGGTAACATTTTCGGTTAAAATGCCAGAAACTTTTCCTTCTAATGTAGCGCTATCAGCGCTAATGTGATTTGTGCTTACATTATCTTTGTAGGTAACAGTAACATTTAGCATATCCTCAATTGGGATTTGAATTACCGGATCAAGAGTTTTATCTTCTCCATCCAAAAATATTTCTAAATCTGTACCATAATCGGGAAAGGTTTCAATATAAGTAATGTTAAGATAGACATCATCTATAGAAATGGAAAGGACTTGGTCTAATTCAAATGTGTCCTTGATAAATACTTCTAGAGAGATTGTGATATTTACATCTGTAGAAATTAGACTTGTGACGTCAAATCCCTCTACACTTGCATTTTGCCAGGAAGTAGTAAAATTACTTAGTTTGATAATCCCTTCGTCGTAGGATTTATCGTTAATATAGAATTTAATCTCTGAGAGAGGTGCAGATGATGGCCAAGTATTATTTACTTTATATTTAAAAAAGAATTTCGCATCTGTAACTTGGTCAGTAGCGCTATCAAGTTTATTAAGCGTATCTTGATTCCATGATAAGGTTGTCGATTGGTCGATTTTTTTTTCATAAGTAAATGTAAGGTTACAAGTTTTAATCATTAATGAATCCCAATCATCATGATCTCCGGAATTATCATTGTCTTCACTATAAATATCTATACCCAATGTAATTGTAAAATTAGAATGATCTAGATCTTTTTCTAAAGCAGCATTTAATGCAGTAATAATGTCATCTTGACTAAAAACATACATGGGGCTGTCTGTAATATTTAAAATTGGATCATTACCATTTCCATATTGTCCTAAATATTTTGTTCTATTATACGCAACTGTATATGATTGATCACTATCGAGATCTGAAATTAAAACATAAAACGTAGCAAAATCACCAATAGCAAATAGATCTTCATCCTGTGAACCAGTATAATCATCTAATGGAGTATCGATATTGCTATCAACACTAGCGTTAAAAATAACTTCTAAAGATGCTGATTTAATAACGTAATCTGAAAGATCTACCCCTAAACTTATATTTTTTTTAAATTGAATACTTGGGTAGTTATATATTTGGCTATCACCTCCAGCAGTTTCATCCCAGTGATGAGCAACAAAACAACCACTAGCATTAATTAACGCAATATGAGGTGGTAAATACCCAGTATTATTGAATATGCCCCATCCTGAAGAAGTAGATGAATTTACTACACCAGAAATTCCAGAATAGGTTCTTATTTCTCCTAATATGTCGTAGTTTGCTTGACCTATAGTAGTAGCGTCCATATCTGAGTTATCGCCATCGGTACCGTTTTCCCAATACCAAGTTGGTTCGATTGGAGCCTCAAATGTAGGATTATTAATCCATTGGGTTGTTACCGATCTCTGAGCCGAAGTCTTAACCTCGTCAGCATCTTCACTATCTTCATAATGAACATCAAGATTATTTTGAATAAAGGGAAAAAATAAAGAAATACTCAGCAAAATTAAAAATCCGATTATTTTAAATTGTCGTTTTCTTTCCGTCAAGCTTACTCACTCATCTATACGATTTTTTCTATTAAGTCCTATACAATTATATTAAAAAAAATAAACCTCTAAAATTAAAACTACATTGGCTATAAATTCCAATAGTTCTATTCTTAGGTTTAAACATGTTATATGGTAAATATAAAATAGTAGTAACACTTCCCTATTTTAAATCTTCATCTCATTAATTAAAAAAGAATTAATATTTAAAATATAGAAATATTGAAGTGATATTTTTCTCTATACTTTTTTTAAAGCGAACTTTTTACGAACCCACCATCAACTTGGATTACAGTACCAGTTATGTAACTGGCTTTCTCTGAAGCTAAAAAAACCACTAGATTTGCTAAATCTTCAGGGTTTCCAAACCTTCCCAATGGGATGTTTTCGAGCCAAAAATTCATTACCTCTTGTTCTGACTTGCCTGTCTCACTCATTTGTGTTTTAATTAATTCTTTCATCCGATTGGTTAGTGTTGGTCCAGGACAAACAACATTAACTAGGATATTATCTTTTGCGTATTCGTTAGCTAGCGTTTTTGCAAAACCGACAACACCGAGTCTGGTTGTATTAGACAAGACTAAATTATTGAGAGGTTGTTTCACCGAAACTGAAGTAATAGCAATTATCCTACCAAATTGCTGTTGCTGCATATAAGGTAAAATTAATTCGGAAACTCTAATGAAAGAAAGTAAGTTTAGGTTAATTGAATTTTGCCAATCCTCTTTACTTATTTTACTTATTGGAGCTGAAGGAGGTCCACCAGCATTATGAACTAATATATCTATTCGCCCGAATTCTTTGATAGTTTTCTGAATTAATAATTTAATTTGGTCTTCGTCGTTTAAATCAACTATTATCGAAATAATTTCATTATTAAGGTTGTGGGTTGAGTAATTAATAATCTCTTGTTCAGCATTCTCAAGATTTTCTTTTGAACGGCTGCATATTATTACATTTGCTCCTTCACTATAGAAGACCTTAGCACATGCTAACCCCAATCCTTTACTTGAAGCTAGAATTAACGCAACTTTATTTTCTATTCCCAATTTCATACCTCATCAACTTCCTTTTATGCATTTTGTAATTTAATGTTCGATTTTCTTAGAGATTTTGTTCCTATAATTTTTTTTGGTTTAAGTTAGAAAATATAAAGAGTGACTCAAGAATTCTGTTTATTTTTCTTTCTTTTTCGTCTATTTCTTTAATCTTTAATCCAGTTTTAAAAAAAATTGCTCTTTCGGTCAATTGAAAATTCTGTAAGTTCCCTACAAACTTCAAAAAACCGAGCCTTTCTAACCTTCTCAAACGAGGGCTAGCATCTTTAAACGATAAGTCAAAGTCATAGAATATATCCTTAATATTGTGTTTTTTTAAGTCGCTGTATTGTAAAATAATTTTCAAGTCGGTTCTAAAATCTTGAAATGGAGATTCGTTTTTTAAGCTTGATCTTAATGAAATTACATTAGAGAAGATTTCTGCTATTATATCATAAGTTTTTAAAAAATATTTTTTCGTTATTGATGTTGTATATACAAGAATTTTGGAATTAAGATTCTTTTCTTTTACGATGTAATCTTCAATCGCCTTTAACTTATGGTGAAGATATAATGAATCCATTAAATCTATTTTATGTAATAGAACTACTATAGAACAATTGCGTAATTTCAATTCCTTATAAATTTCAATTAAATCGGCAATAAATTCAAGATTTTCCTTCAAATATCTATTGATATCTAGTACGCAAACAATCAAATTAGCTTGATTAAAAATACTCTTATCTTTTTTAAACCAATTCTCGTTTTCTTGACCAGCTAAGTCAAAAACTCCTAAATCTAGATCAAATAAAGAATATACACTCGAATTTATGCCTCTAGTAGGATCCAAGGAGTTTCTTAACAGTTTAAGAGGATTTGCCATTTCGAAAAATACAGTTTTAATTGTAGTTTTTCCTGTTCCGGGAGGACCAACAAATACAACTTTCTTACTTTCAGCCATATTAATATATATGGGTTCTATCTATAAAAATTTGAATTAAATGGAAGTAGAAATAAAAACTGCGTATTTACTGCATTTTAGAAAAAATGTATTGCACCTTGAGCAATTTTCAGCCGTTTCACAAAGTTTTGAAAAACGGCAGATAATATTGGTTTTATCGAATTTAATTGCTACTCTATGTAATCTTCTTTCTATTTCGTTTTTCATCTAATTTTCTCCAGATTCTAAAACAGTTCTTTAAGGCTTTAATATAGATAGGATAAAGTATTTTTTAAAAATAGGTTTACTACATAGAAATTAGATTATAAAATAATAATAAGGAAATATCAAAAATGACTTTAATCTGGGGTTAACTCGTCTAAATCGCTTAAATCAAGCCCAGAATCTAACGCATCAGGTATATCTGATAAGAATTCGTCAAGAATCTCTTTCAATTCGTCTCCTGAACGTTTCAATATTAATCTA